>Ga0209473_1000318_pt1 | contig 30266 bp, 26 predicted proteins | sample GraSoiAngelo_133_FD_185890 | JGI IMG/M metagenome (GOLD analysis project Ga0209473, IMG submission 185890) | Grasslands soil microbial communities from the Angelo Coastal Reserve, California, USA - 14_0929_05_20cm (SPAdes) (version 2) | ecosystem: Environmental > Terrestrial > Soil > Grasslands ...
CCTCTGAGCGCGCACGGGCCCCCGGTGACATCTTTGCTTCCAGTTCTCGGAAATTCTTAGCCATTGAGCAATCCCTCCCTTCGGAGCGTTTCCAGATGTTCGTCGTACAGCCTATCCGCTATCGGCAGAAACTCCTTGTACCACCGGCCCTTGCCCGTTTTGTTCCCACCGATCAGCAGAACTGCAGTGCGCCGCGGGTCGAAGGCAAACAGCACATCAAGCATGAAAATGCGCCTCTGCCCGCACCTCTCCTGGTGCATATACACAAGGGCTCAACATTCAACGATCTGACTTATCTCAGCGAACAGGTTCTCAAATTCACAGGCTTGAGCTGGCGGTCCACACTGCCGGCCAAGAAGCCCGTGAGCATTTACTACTCCGAACTTATCGCCGATCTTCTTGGCCGCCTGCGCAGCGTCCCTGGCTGGAGTCCTGCAATTCTCAACACGCGGCTTCGGGCAAGCAGGTGGTTTCTATGACAGGCCTCGCCAGCACATACGCGCTGTTGCGCGACCGGCTTCGTGCGGAAGTCAATCAGGCTGTATGGCCCAGTCCGGAAGCCGGATTCCTTGATTATCTCCAGGCAACGACGAACGACAGATCACCGCAGCGTGCGCTTGTAACCGGCCGGCTAGACGAGACGCCGATGCTAGCCGCCGCGGGCTACCAGTATGTCAACCCGCAATTCCAACGAGACTCCCAGTACGACCAAGAATGGGCGCGCCACTTCAAACGCCTCGCACAGCGGCAAGCATTTCCCATGGACCGGGAATCTTATTTCTACAGACCGCTTGATCTCCTTGGAATCTGCATCGGCGCGCAATCGTGTCCGGCGCTTACCGATCACGACCGGCAATGGCTTAAAGCAATCCTCGAAAGTGGCGCCGCCCGGCTCCCGGAGCATTCCCGTGCGCACTATCTTGGTGCTGTCGCAGCAAACCACATCGGCGTTACCTGGACGATGCACAGCACGCCACGCCTTTGCGATCTTTCACTAGCTCGCCTCAGCCTTCTCTATTGGCTTATCAACCAGAAGGTGCTAGCGACCAGGATCGGCCTGACGCTCAACGAAGCGGAGCTTGCGACCGCCGTGCTTGAGACGGCTCTTTTGAACCAGAATCACTGCGATGACCTCGCTGACGCCGGCCTTATCCTTTACGCCACCGAAAGCATTGTCGAGCGCACAATACGAGCAAGTGTCGAGGAGACATGGAATGCGCCACGCAATACTCAGTCTGCGATCACGCTTGTGCGCACTATCTGCGACCGATTCGTAATCGTGGTCAACACCCTTGCGAAGCGGCATGACAATCGACCAACGATCTCGATGACCGACGAGTACGACGTACAAGATCTGCTGGGAGCGTTGCTGAAACTGCATTTCCCTGACGTTCGCCCGGAGGAATGGACTCCGTCCTACGCCGGAAACGCGAGCAGGATGGATTTCCTTCTTAAATCGGAGCGGACGGTGGTGGAATCAAAGATGACGCGTAAGGGCCTGGGCCAAAAGGAACTCGTAACACAATTGGCAGAAGACATTCTCCGTTATCGGTCACACCCAGACTGCAGGACCCTTATATGTTTTGTCTACGATCCAGCCGGCAAATGCACTAACCCGACCGCCCTTGAAAATGACCTGACAAGGGGACATGGCGACCTACAAGTGATCGTCATCGTTCAACCTAAGTCCCGGTGACCAGCTTCGACTATCGTCAAGACCAACGCGCGTAGAGGCCGGGAAACGTTCTGGCGGCATTTTGTGCTGTAGACTTAAGTCTCGCCGTCCAGGGGAAAGCGTGGTCGCCCGAGGCTTTGACTGGAGCGCATTGGCAAGACGAACCTTTCTCCCCGTTTTGGGATGGGAGCTGCTTACCATGAAATGGATCGAAGCGCGGCATCTTGTTGCGTGGGCTGAGCGAATCGACGCGCGAATAAGGCTTTCCGAAATTGTGCGTACCGATTTCCGACGGGTGACAGTGCGCAGATCCCCGGTTACGACGGGAGGCTTACGGCAATTCCGGCGGAAACTTATCGAGCGTTCTTGCCCGAGGGCGATTCAGTCTGGGAATGGGGAGCGGGTGCGGATTATTACGCAAAAGCCGAGCAGGACTATTCGACTAGAACAAAAACGCCGCGTGAGGGGGTTGATCCGAAGCAAACTACATTTGTCTTTGTTACGCCGCGGGTGTGGGATCGAACGAATCCGTCCCTCGACGGCTGGGCGGCGCAGAAAAAAAGTGAGGGGATTTGGAAGGACGTAAGAGCATTAGATGCCGTCCAATTGGAGCATTGGCTGGAAATTTGTCCGGCCGTCGCTGCAGCCGTGGCGCGAGAAATCATTGGGAATTTGCCCCTGACGGGTGCCCTTAGTAGCGATGAGTTTTGGCGAGAGTACGCTTTTCAGTTTCAGCCCGCTCTGCGGGAGGAAGTAGTTCTGGCTGGACGTGAGGAACAAGCGAAATTGCTGATTCGGGCCGCCATGGGAACGGGACAAGTCCACCGATGGCAGGGCGACTCTCTTGCGGAAGTCCTGGCGTTCGCAGTCGCGTGCATTCGCAAAGCTGACGGAGAAACACGGGCGTTCTTGGAATCGCGGACGCTCCTGCTCGAATCAAAGGACGCCGCCCGGCAGCTTGCAGATTCAGGTCACCTCGTATTTGCTGTGAGGGGGGAAGCGGTTGAAATGGCCGGGCGCTTGGCCGAGAACCATCCTGTAATTGTCCCGCTTGGCAGAGAATCTCTCATCGATGCTGCGACGAGTCGGCTGGCTCGTCCATCGACGTTCGAAATGGCCGTGGCGCTTAAGACGATGGGATTCCCCGAAGATCATGCACAGCGCCTTGCGCGGGAATGTGATCGAAGCACAACCATTCTTGCTCGTCGAATCCCGAGCGCTGTCGCGAAACTCCCCAGTTGGCACAATAATCGGGCCTTAATCGCACCATTACTAGCAGGAGCGTGGGACTCCGCATCCTCGGGCGACCGTGCAATCATAGCCCGGCTCGCCGGGGAGGCAGAGTATTCAAGGTGCGAAGCAAACCTTCGAGAATTCCTCCGGTCCGAGGACGCGCCACTGGAGCGAGAAGGTACGGTCTGGGCGGTTCGAGCACCTGTCGATGTATTCGTCCACTTAGCTCCTCTGCTGGGCACCGAGCATCTGAATACACTCCGTGAAGCCGCGAACGAAGTATTTGGCGAGGTAGACCCCGCGCTCGATCTCGCGCCAGAGGATAGACCCTTCGCGCAGGTGCGGGGCGTCGCTAGAACCTACAGCAGTTGGTTGCGTGATGGCTTAGCGACAACCCTTCTCATTATAGCGGCGTTGGGTGACAAGAGTGGCGTTCAATTTGGGGGCGTAAGGGCGCAGCAACTCGTCAACGAAATTATTAATAGTATTCCCCGATTACACGAAGACCCGCGCGTCATTGCGAGTCTCTCAAATGAATTGCCGCTGCTCACGGAGGCAGCGCCGGACCCTTTGTTGAGGGCCCTTGAGCACCTGCTCGGGGGTGACGGGATGCAGATGCGAGAAGTTTTTCAGGACTCGCCTGATCGTTCAACCATATTTACGCACAGTCCGCATACGGGTCTGTTGTGGGCGCTGGAAATGATCGCGTGGGACCCTGGTTATTTGGTGCCGTCGGTCTCAGTACTCGCGAAGCTAGCCGAGGTTGACCCAGGTGGTTCTCTTAACAATCGACCGATCGAGAGCCTTCGACACATTTTCCTGGTGTGGCGGCCAGCGACAAATGCTTCACTCCGTCAACGCGTCGCCGCTTTGGATCAGATTATACGCGAGAATCCCTCCGTTGGCTGGAAACTGATTGTACTTTTGCTGCCTAAGAGGCCGGACTTCGCTGGTGACGGAATAAAGCCGCGATTTCGGGAAGCGGGTGCTTCGGACCGCCAGACCCTTACGGACAAGTTGGTTCTTGAGGGCTATCACGAAGTAATCCAACGCGCCATTGTCCTCGCGGGCACAAACCCAGAGAGATGGACACCGATTCTTGACGGATTACACGCTTATCCTATGAATGAGATCGATGCTGTGATGAGTCAGCTGGAAACGGCAGTGCAACAAATGTCGGCTGACAAAAAAGCACCATTGTGGCAACTGTTGAACAGAGTAGTTCGACATCACCGGGCGCATCTCGGGGCAAATTGGTCTCTCCCAAGCCATGAAATCGACCGGCTGGAACTTGTGCAGAAGGCCGTAGCGCCTAATGACCCCATAACAGAGTCATTGTGGCTTTTCGAGAGAAGCTCGCCCGAAATCCCGTTTACAACAGTAGAAAAGTTTGACCAGGAAGTTGAGCGAATTCGCGGGGACGCCGTGCGCAAAGTGGCGGATGAACTCGGCGAAGCCGGGGTAATCAAGCTCGCGTCTTTGGCGGAGCACCCAGGATTTGTTGGTTTCACTTTCGGACACATAGTCCGTGGGACCGGCGAAGCTCTCGACGTCGCTGCGTTGGCGTTCGCAACGGATCACGGTCTTAATGATTTTGTTACATTGCTCTCGATGGCGCTGTTGGGTCGCTTTGGACCGCAATGGCAGGACGCGATCAGTGAGGCGTACCGGGCGAGTAGGTTTACTGCAAAACAGATTGTGTTATTCCTTCTTGCTTGGCCACATGACCGAGCGACTTGTGTCTATGCCGAATCACTTGGTGCAGACATTGAGAGAGAGTTTTGGCGATCTAAGGCACCTTGGGGCCTAAAGGGAGATAACGGAGATGTTGAATACGCAGTGGAACACTATCTGCAGGCAGACCGTTCCGAATTCGTGGTTGAGGGGCTCTATCCCAAAATGCGGGGCATTTCGAGCGGCTTGATCTTGAGAACTCTTGACCAGTTCTATGATCGCATTATTGCTTCGCCAAATATTCTGAGGCAACAAGCTCTTGACTTCGATTTACAGCAGATTTTTGCAGTTCTACAGGAGCGGACAGACATCCCGTTGGCGGAAATCGGTAGCAGGGAATATAGATATCTCCCGCTGCTGCGCGAGACATATGCTGTGCGAGACGCTTCTCCCTCTTTGATTCTAGACAGATTGATGGCGGAAGATGCTGAATTCTATGTCAGAGTTCTTTGTGATGTGTTCCGTCCAGCGGCAGAAAAGAACAAGGATTCGCCGGTAAGCGAGGAACAACGAGGCCGGGCGCGGTTTGGGTGGACGTTGCTGAACGGATTTACGCAGATTCCCGGGTTTTCGGTGGAACCGCCCCAGAAAGCAACGTTGGCCGCCTGGGTTTCTGATGTGAGAAAGCGCGCCGCCGAAAAGGATCGTTTGGTCATAGCTGAGCAATCGGTTGGAAAGCTCTTGGCACACGCTCCTGAAGACCCCCAGGATCATCTCTGGCCCCATGCATTGATCCGAGAGTGCCTTGAGGATTGGCGCGCAGACGAGATCGAACAGGGGATCGCCATCGAAAGGTTCAACATGCGGGGAGGTGGAGCGAGGGACCCGAAGGCTGGCGGTCGTCCAGAGCACGAATTAGCCGCCGAGATAAGAGCTGCAAGCAGGCGTCTCGACTCGTGGCCGCGCACTCAAGCGATGCTGCTAAGACTGTCGCGAATGTGGGAAGAAATAGCGGAGGCTGGAGATCTCCGCGCGAGGCAACAAGAGTTGCGGGATGGTTAGCTTTACAGTGGGTAAGGGCGCTTGATCTCGTGATGAGTGGGCGGAAGGCTGCCACATGAATGCACCGATGTGGGAGCACGGGAAATCGGAGAAATCTTAAGGTACATTTAGGGGGCAGAGCAGGCACAGGAAGTGGCGACCTCAGCGGAAGGCGTGGGGAATCCGCCAATTACCGAACATCTGTGATATCTTGAGGGCATGGAGACACGGGAAAAGCAATCGCCGACCGCCATCGAATATCGCTCAGGCACGAGCCAAGGACTGGGACCGGGTTGGTATGTCATGCACGTCATTCGCAGGAGTAAAGACCATGCCGATTCCGCCGTCATTGCCCGTGATGCCAGCGGAACCATCATGCGCAAGACTGACAGCTTTCCAGAAACTTGGGAAATAATCAGCGACGAAGAGACCTTACGGGTTTGCCGGGAACGCTTTGACCATAGGGACAGATTGGCAGCCGAAGAAGCTGCGGGTGCAGGTCGCAAGGTCGAGGAAGAGTAGGCTCCGCCCCCCGATTCCCTCATCAGGTATTAGAAATCCCTTACAACAGGTGCGCCGGCCACAACTTTTCGATTTGCGAATAAACCGAAATCATAATGAACTTCTCTCGACCTATTGCGTCCTTCAGAGGCTTTGGAAATGAGGCGACAGTCTCGTAGTCTGTAACGACTATATCGCATAACACCCCGAGACGAAGGGGATGAGCTCTCGGTGCCACCCTTGAGGCTCAGTTTATTTCTTATTGCCGCCTTTTGCCGCCGCGAAAATCGCTAAGTTATTAGAGGGAAACGGGTAACTGGAGCGGGCGATGGGAATCGAACAGAACACCCACCGAATTCTGAATGATTTCAGTAGGTCGAGCCAATTCAAAAACGCTTCTTATGCTGATCACAAATGACTTAGGAAGGTTTGGAACACAAACTGCCGCTTTCTGCCGCCTCGTGATCCCCGCAAGTGCTTACATTTCAATGGATTGGTTTCGTTGGGACGTGGGATACAATCCCATAACCTCGACCTAAGTTTGTACAGGGCATCGTCTCCTTCCCAAGCTCGCGCGTTCTTCGCTCAAAATGGAATTACTTCCGAATAGCCCGGCCACAATCGATAGCCTCGGAGTCAGGGCTGTGGCAGGTGCTTAACTAAGCTTCAGAATTCTCGACGCATTCTGGTAAGAGATCAGCTCTCGTTCAGCTGGCTTGATGTCTAGCGAGCTGAGAAAACCCGTGGTCCGTCCCATCCACCCGCTTTCCCGGATGAAATAGTCGGTACCCAAAACCAAGTGCTCGATCCCGACTAAGTCACGAGCGCAATTGAAAGCGCCGCGACTCCAGCCCATTGCGGTATCGAAATATAGCTTTTTCATGTACTCGCTTGGCGGACGAGAAATTTTCCATTCCGGCGTACGCAACGCGGGGATTTCATGCCCCAAGTCAATGCGATGGGCCAAATAGGGCAGCGTCCCTCCTAAATGCGCAACGACAAGCACAACATTGGGAAACCGCTCGTAGAGTCCCCTCGTAATGAGCCGCGTAACTGCCAGTGTCGACTCGTAAGGAAACGAGAAAATCGGCGGCTGCTCTGAATCCTGGTAACAGGGGGAAAGCAGCGGATGAAGGAACACTGGCACGCGGCGCTTGTCAGCCTCGTGCCAGAATTCCTCGAACTGCGGAGCATCCAGGTAGTGACCGCCGATGTTCGAGGTGATGAACACGCCGACGAAGCCCAACTGGTCCAGGCAGCGCGACATCTCTTTCAGCAATGCATCCATATCGTTGAAGGGAAGGTGAGCGAACGCTTTGAACCGCCTTGGGTAGCGAAGGCAGGAACCCGCAAGCCTATCGTTCACCAGCCGGCAAAGTTCGGGGAGATGGTCATCGAGGGCAGTGTAGAGTGGCGGACAGGAAAGGACCTCAACATCTACCCCAGCCGCTTGTATGTCCTTGATCCTCAGGGAATCATCCCACGCGGGGAGGGGCGTACCAGCGTGAATTGCATACGGCCCGCGTACCGGATCCTCTTTGTAGTGAATTATTTCTGGGTAGTACTTTCCTAGTGAACGCAAAAGCTCGGCGGGAAAGGCGTGACTATGGAAATCGATCCTGCGTGTTTCTGTGCTGACGGAGCTCTCAGGGACTTGGGCCGGTAATGATTCCAGGGCCAAAGATGCAGCCACCGCGCCGCCTGTCCCAATTCGGAGAAAATCTCTTCGATTAACGGACATGTCCTCCTCCTTCAACTCGAGAGGTTCTGATTTAGTGGCGAAGTATTCTGTTCGGGCAGAAGAAACGCAATGCCCCTAGGGCTTCCTTGTGTGTGGCGAGTTTATCCCCTAGTGCGCAACGACGACGATTTTCTTGGTATCTAAATACCGCAAGCTGGCTGGTGAAAATAACGAGTGCTATATTGCGTGTATGAAAGGGGATGGAGTGGAAAAGGCCAGGCGGGCGTCATCGCCGATTCGTTTCGGAATCTTCGAAGCCGATCTCGCAAGTGGAGAGCTCCGCAAGCACGGCGAGAAGATAAAGCTTCAGGACCAACCATTCCAAGTTCTGGCGGCCTTACTGGAGCGCCCGGGCGAGTTGGTGACGCGCGACGAGCTCCAGCAGAAGGTCTGGGCTTCAGATACTTTTGTCGATTTCGAGCGAGGCCTGAACAAAGCGATTAACAGGCTCCGCGAAGCCTTGGGGGACTCGGCTGAAAATCCAGCCTTCATCGAAACACTACCTCGGCGGGGCTACCGTTTCATTGCCCAAGTCGAAGCGAGCATTCGTTCCATCGCTGTCCTTCCGCTCGATAACCTTTCCGGGGACGCGAACTTAGAGTATTGGGCTGACGGCATGAGCGATGAACTGATAAATCATCTCGCGAAAATCACTGGACTCAAGGTCATTTCACGAACCTCCATCATGGGCTTTAAGCGCAGACGTGAACCTTTGCCGGACATCGCGCGACAGTTGAGCGTTGATGCCCTCATCGAAGGATCTGTCATGATCTCCGGCCAGCGGGCTCGGATCAGAGTCCAACTCATCCATGCTGCCAGCGATTCGCACCTGTGGGCGGAAAGTTACGATTGTGAGCTGAGTGACGCACCTAGATTGCATGTGCGCGTCGCGCAGGACATCGCCCACCATGTGCGGTCACGGCTGATTCCGAAAGGCAGGGCGCCTTCGCCCGGAGGCCATCTGGTTTCGGCCACCGCCTATGAAGCCTACTTGAAAGGTCGGTTCTTTTGGAACAAGCGAACGGAGGCGGACCTGATTAAGAGTGCCGAGTATTTCAAGCAGGCAGTCAGCTTGGAATCAACATACTCGTTAGCCTACTGCGGCTTGGCCGATTCCTACATCATGATGGGGGTTTTTGCCTTGTACCCTCCGCATGATGTTTACCCTCAAGCACGAATAGCCGTTGAGCGAGCATTGGAGCTTGATAGAAATCTTGCTGAGCCACACGCCGCTCTGGCCATGATCCGATTGCAGTACGACTGGGACTGGACAGGTGCAGAGCAGGAATTCCAGAAGGCGATCGAGCTGAATCCCAACTATTCCGTAGTCCACCAGTGGTATGCATATCTATTGGCAGTTCTGGGACGGCACGAAGAGGCGCTCGCGGAAGTCCAGAGAGCCCGTGAGATAGACCCTCTCTCGCTCCCGATTAATGCCTTTGTCGGATTCATACACATGAAATCGCGACACTGTAGTGAGGCAATTGATGCGTGCCGCAAAGCGATTGAGCTCGACCCCCCCAATCCTTTCGGGCACTGGATGCTTGCGCGCGCCTTTGACGCCTGCGATCAATTTCACGAGGCCCTTGTCGAATCGGAGAACGCTGCCACTGTTTCGGGGGGTAGCCTACCCTACGTGGCACATCTTGGATACGCACACGCAAGGAATGGCGATAGGGCCAAGGCGGAACAAGCTCTTAGTGACTTGATGGAATTGTCGGGTCAAAAGTATGTCAGCCCTTACGACTTCGCCGTCATCCACGCGGCTGTTGGCAACAATGACGAGGCCTTCAAATGGCTTGAGAAAGCCTACGAACAGAGAACTTCGAGACTCACCGAACTTGCCGACCCCGGCTTCAAGGCTTTGCGAGCCGACCCCAGATTCCAACCGCTCAGAAGGTGTATCGGACTCCCTTAGTAATTCGCTGGGACCATTTTCACGTCCCGCCCGCATCCTGCGGACCGCTCCCGCGCACTCCGGACGGATTGTCGGCAAGAACGAAGCTGCTAACAAGAAGTAATCCCGTTTCTTCCCGGGTAGAGAAATCTACAAACCGCAAAACACCGAATTTCTGAAAGATAAGAGCTTTTGGTGCCACCCTTGAGGCTCTATTCTTTCTTATTGCCGCCTTTTGCCGCCTCGACACATCGCTAAGTTATTGGTGGAAAACAAGGTAACTGGAGCGGGCGATGGGAATCGAACCCACGTCCGAAGCTTGGGAAGCTTCTATATTGCCATTATACGACGCCCGCTCTTCCGGATACCCATTCATTATAACCAGCAAGGGATACATCCGTACAGAAACAAAAGGGTTTTCGCTTACATCGAGAAGGTCTCTTTTGGTTTGTTATAAGCATCAAACACCAGGCCCTCCGCAATGGGAAGAGCGTGCCAGGGAATGTGGCCTTTTCCCTTTTGCGTTACAATCTATTCATGGGAATTTTGCGGCGGCTTTCACGCTGGATGGGATCGCAGGACCAAATGACTCACATCGTTGCCGGCAACATCGCTCCCGAGTTTTCTCTTAAATCGCTCGACCAAAAGGAGTATTCGCTTCGCGCACTACTCGAGCACGGCCCGGTCGTTGCTGCTTTCTTCAAAATATCCTGCCCGGTCTGCCAATTCACTTTTCCTTTTCTGGAGCGTCTCCATCAGTGCTACGGCTCCGCCAGTGCAACTTTTCTCGCCATCTCGCAAGACGACGCACGCGCCACGAAGAGTTTTGCCTCGGAATACGGCCTCACTTTTCCTCTCGTTCTCGATGCGGACGGCTATCCAGTCTCCAACGCTTACGGCCTCACCAATGTCCCTACGATTTTCCTGATTGATCCTGATGGAAAAGTGAAAGTCAGCTCGATGGGCTTTGACAAAAAAGAACTGGAAACCATTGCGCGCGAACTTGCCGAGCGCCGCAAGATGGCGCTTACGCCGCTGTTTCGTCCCGACGAAGTCATCCCCGCCAACAAACCAGGCTGAAGCTCCAAAAACTAGGTCCGGTCGGACTTATTCTTCGACGTTTCAGTCCATCTCGGTTTCCAGCCATTGTTTCTTGTGCTTATCGGGGCGCTTTCGCTTGTCGGGAATCACGCGCGTAACCGCAGGCGCGATACCGGATTTTCGCGCCACGCGCCGCGCCTCTTTTCCCACATCGATGACTTTCTTCTTCCGCCGCTTCATGGCAACGAGAGCGTATCGCAACCACTCTCCAGACGAAAGTATTTCGCACCGCAGGGCTTGCGAAGAGCTGATGCCAATTCACTTTGCCCTTTTTTCTTAAAGTGATCTTAGAAATTGAATAGGCACTGCAAATAAATCAGGCGGTTCGCCGTGGAAGAAGAAAACGGTCCGCCTACCAGCCCGTTGGACTCGCCAACTTTCAGCGGCGAACTCAGGTTGCCATTCGGATTCGCTAAGTTCACTTTATTGAAAACATTTCGCGCGTTGACGCCGAACGTGAGGTTATAGCGGTTATTGGAAGGATTTCCTCCAAACATTCCTCCACCATGTTCTCCGCCCCCGCCGTGCGGAACGCGCCCAAACGTTCCCCCTCGCGGCCCGCCGCCTCCCCCGGACGATTCTCTCTTCTCTCCAAAACCAAATGTTTTGCTGACGCGCATGTTCAGCGTGAATCGTGCCGGACCGGTCTCTTCATTGATCGGAACGGCGATTTGCCCGGGTTCCGCCACTTCAGTAAAGCAACCATATATGGTGGATATCACCTCTGGACTGCCGCAAGTACCCGCGGTCGGACGCGTGTTGTAGGCATTGATTCCATACAAATCCTGACCGGTCGTGATGTTAAAAGGAGAGCCCGACTGGGCGATCAGAAACGGACTCGCACGAAGTCCCCACGGCATGCTCACCGTGCCTCCCACAAACATGCGATGCCGCACATCGAACGAAGCCCGGCCATAGTCTTCCTCGATTCCGCAAGGCGCTCCCGCCGGCAGGCTTGGCGCTCCACAAGGAACCGACGGAACATAGTTGGCGCCCGAGGTGTTGCCGTTCGCGTAGTTCAGCGTGTAATAGCCCCATAACGACAGCGTGGCGCCCATCTGCACTCTGCTATTCACGATGACTTGGTTTTGTTTGAAGATTCCGCCCGATTCGTACTGGTGAATGATTTGGGGCGGAGTGCCGGGAGACGGCGTGCCCGTGGGCGGTGTGGCGTTGGTATAAAAATGGTGCACGCCCCGCGAATTGAGGTACGTGACCGAAAGATTTGCGCTTTTGCCGAGTTGCCGCTCGATCGTCGCTCCGGCTTGCATGATGTAGGGAGTCCGAAGCAAAGGATTTACTTGGTAAACCACCACCGGGGTGCTCGACTGCCGAATTTGAGTAGTTTGATTGGGGTTGAAGAACGTAGGGTCTTGCACGAGGAATTGTTGCCGAATGAGCCCGTTCTGCAGTTCCTGCTGTAAAACCAGGTCGGAAGTAAAGCGGTCGTAGAAAATGCCGTAGCCCCCGCGCAGCACAGTCTTAGGCGATTTTTTTCCGCTGCCATCCAAAGCCCAAGCGATGCCGACACGCGGCGCAAAATCGGCGTGGTCTCCCAGATTGTTCTGCGTTTCGTAGCGCAACCCCGTGCTCAGCGTCACGCTTGGGCGGATTCGCCAGTCATCCTGAAGAAAAAGCGCGCCATCAAACCAGCTGACGCTCGCAGCCGCCCTCCCGGTCGCATTCGCATTCAGCGAGTAGTAGCTTGCGCCGCCTCCGTTCGTGGAGAAATCGACGGGAGGATTCTGCGCGAGATCCTGGAGAGTTATCAGATACGCCTGCAACCCCTTAAGCTGGCAATTGTCCGTGCCCGTCGGCGTACAGTTTGGTTGCGGCCGCGGACCGAACACGTAGGTTCCGGTGAACCCTGCATTCGACCAATAGTCATCCGTTGTTGCGCGCAAACGGCCGCCATACTTGATGGCGTGCTTCCCCACATTGAAGTATGTGATGTTCTGCAATTCATACCGGTTCTGGGTATCAAGGCTTACTCCGCTGTCGTTTCCACCTGTCGTGAAAGCGCCTTGAATCGCAATGGTCGGTGTCGAATTGAGCGGATTCTGATCTCGTTCTTGATGGATGTACTGAAACCGCGTTTCATTGATTGTGCGGGGGCCGAGCACCTGCGTGTCGGTCGTCTGAAACGTGTGTTCAGTATTCAGCGAGTCATACCCTGTGGAAGGCAAGCTGAAGCCCCCCGGGGTAACGTCGCCCTGCTCATTGTTTCGCCAATATTGATACCGCGTGGTCAGCGTGTTGTTCGGCGTAACCTGAAAATCGAAGCGCTGGCTCACCTCAGTGCGCGTGCGCGGATTGGGAAACGCGCCCGTAAACTGCGAGACCTGCAGCGTCGTTGGATCCACAAACGGCGTGTTCACCACCGCCAGCTCGTTCAGGTTGCGCCGCTCGGCGTTGGTGAAAAACGATACCCTTTTCCCCAGCGAGCCGCCCAGATTCCCTTCGTATTGTGTCGAATCATAGCTGGGCGGCCGTCCGGCGCCTTCGAAGGGGTTTTTTGAATTGAACGCCGTGGTGTTGCCCATCACCCAGAACTGCCCGTGAAGCCGGTCCGTCCCCGGCTTCGTCAGAATTTCGATGCGCCCGTAGCCGAGCTTGTCGTACTCCGAAGAGAACGGATTCTGATTGATGCGAATCTCGCGAATCGAGGCTTTCGGCGGCAATTGTCCGGCGGTAAATCCATCAATATAAATCTGTCCGCCGTTCGGCCCGGCAGAGGGCCCCGCCAACGCTTGCAATTCCGATTGCAGTTCATCCGGATCGTCCGAAAGTGCTTCCAGGTCCTTTCCTTTCATGACCACGGTGCCCGCATTATTGGAAGGGTCGACGTCCACTTTCGTGGTCTGGTCGGTCACCTCGACTTTTTGTTCTTCAATTTGAATCGTCAGGTTGACGTTCGCCTGCTGCACCTGGTTCGCCGTGACCTGCACATTCTCTTGCGTAAAGAGGGCGAATCCCGTCGCGGAAGCCTTCAGCGTGTATACGCCTGGGGGGAGTGTCTTGAACTCGTAGATTCCCTCTCGATTCGTGGTCGCGTCGTAGGAAGCGCCGCCGGCATCCGTCAACCGCACCGAGGCCTTAGGAATTCCAGCTCCCGAAGGATCGGTCACCACCCCGGTCAATCCTCCCGTGGGACCTCCCCGCGCAACTTTTCCTTGCGCTCCCTGTGCTCTCGCCGGGGCTTGCGCGTTCAGCTGCTCAACAAAGAAAGGCAGCAGCAACAGACACAAGAAAAATGCACATGTGGTTTGCAACAACCGGAAGCTCACCAAATCTCCCAGTCGCGTTTGGATTCTCTTGCAATTGCGCGGTATCAAGGATTCCCTGCTTCCCCGCCGGGGGCTTCGCTAAGGCTCCAGGGCGACAGAATCGTGGAAGCATTGCTTGAAGCCTGTAGGATGGGTTCCACGCCTCCAAGCAGCGTGATCACCGATGGCATGCCGTTCGGTCCTCCCTCGGTAGCGACGATCATCACCGCGTCGCCTTTCTGCAAATCGCCGAGAGTTGCTGGAGGCATACGGTTGAGTGCTTGCTGAAAGTCTCCGCCGCCGGCGCCTCGGCCCGGTCCTCCTGGACCGCCCGCCGCCGCACCACCGACTTGCGTTCCGGCAGCTCTCGTTCCTTGCGTTGCGCTGGGATTACCTCCCGCAGCACTGCCCGTCTCCGAATCCGCCCCTGTTCTTTTGAGGCGCGCGGCAATGCCCTGCGCCATCGGCAGCGGCAGCTTGCGAACTTGCGAATCCGACGTGATGCGCACCGTGATGGGCTTTTTTGTGGCCAGGTCTTGCACGGTGATGCTGTTCGCTGAAGCGTCGATGGATGAAATCGTTCCGGCGATATTTCGGAACGTCCCGCAAACAATTTCCGTCGCCGTCAACTCGCTTCCATCTGCGCTTCGCGTGCCGCGCGCGCGAAGCTGGTCCCCGACCTTGATTTGCTCCAGACGCGCCGGCTTCGCATCGTCAAACTTGATCGAGTCGGGCGCGTAGCGGCGCAGAATGGTTTCCTGGGAGAGATGCACCGTCACCGTCTTTTTCTCGCCCATTCCTGGAAGAGTAATAAGCATGGTGCTCGCGGCCGGGTCTACACTGCTCACCAACCCGGCCATGCCGTGTTTCTGCCATTCTTCACGCTCGTGCGCCTGCTTTTCGGCAATGCTCGACTTCTTCATCGCGATCACGGCCGTTGCCAGCACCGTTTTCCCGTCCTCGGCCGGTTGTCCGCGCACCAGAATACGGTCTCCGGGGAGCAATTCCTCGAGCGGAATGGGCACGGCTTCCTTCAAATCCTTCTGGCCGGGTTCCACCCGAACCAGCTTTGCCGCTTGTTGCACCACCACGCTTACGTCGCCGCCAGCGTCCGTGGTCAGCACAATTTTGTTCCCCGAAACGGACTTAATAGTTCCCACCGCCCGCGCCGCATTCGCGGCTTGCGCGCCGCCCGTCTGCCCTCTTAGTGCTGCCGGCAGACACGCTGCCACGATTGTTCCCACGGCCGCAAATAAGGCCGCAGCCAGAGAGCCTTTTCTGCGCTTCGGATTACAAAACACCATTGGAAACCCCACACCTCCTGATTTTTACCAGGATGACCCGGCGCGACGGTTGGATCTTCGTCCCCGGCTTACGCGCTGCCAACAGAAATGACGCGTACGAATTAGACGCTTCCGCGGGGGCAAAGCGTTTCAAGGGGGCCCGGTGGCCACCTCCGATGCCTAGATTTACCGGAAACCGTGGCTTAATGCTTTCCTTGCATTTCCAGTCAGTTAGGTCCCACGTTGTGACCTCCGTCACAACACCACGTGCTCCCGGTCACCGCAATCCCGCCCACGCCGCGCCACAATCGGTTCACGGAGGCGCCCATGCCAGAACCTAAAAAGGACGACCGCGACCTCTTGGAAATGCTCAAGTTCGAGCTACGATTTCTCGAGGATGGAGGCTATGGCCAATCTCCCCACGCCGCGCGCCGGGCATCCCTCATCTTTGAGGACTCTCTCACGTGCATGAATTTCAACAGTCAGGATCGCACGCCATGCAGCGCTTGTCTTCTGATGCAGTTCGTTCCGACGAATCGGGCGTCCGAACAAATTCCCTGCCGGCACATCCCTCTAAACGCCGCTGGCCAAACGCTCGCCTCTCTCTACGAATCGGCCAGGCAATTGGAAATTGAGGAAGCCTTGCGCAGCTGGCTGAAAGCTACGATCCGTCGGCTCGAACAGGAGCCGCAGCCGCCTCTTAAACCGTTCCGCGCAACCTGCTCATGGCGATGCCCTTAGAAATTAGCACCACCTACGCTCACACAGCAAAGGCAAGGACGTCACCGCCTGCAGTGAATTCCCCCTTTTCTGAATCGACCCTTGCGTCCCAGTTAAGTCGTTTAGAATGAAGGCGGCTAAGCTCCGGAAGGCCCTCACGCTCATCCTTTTGTTCAGAGGTTTCAATCTTTTTTGTTGATTCGTCACATTCGATTTCATGCTAACTTCGCTCATCGGTTTGCCATAGGGCGACGACCGGAGAGCGTGGCCTGTGTGGCCCAAGCTTGGCCAAGTTGACCTCGCGCCTGACAACGTAAAGGCCGTCGCAGACCCATATGGGCAGCTTTCCCCGGCAATCGGCGTCCTTGGAGAAAGGGGCCCCTCCCAATGCATCGGATCCCTGTTTCCTCGGTCGATATGATGCAAGTTGGTTACCAGGAAGATTCAGAGATTCTGGAAATCCAATTTTCGCGCGGTGAAGTTTGCCAGTTTTACAACCTCCCCTCGACAGTTTACGACGAACTGATGCAGTCCCCGACCAAAGAAGAGTACTACCACTCGCGCATCGGCGAGCGCTTCCCCTGCACCCGCATCCGCTGAGCCTCGCGTTCTAGCCGGGTCTCGCGTCCCTGGGTAAATATGTCTTCGTATCTCGCCGTGGGGGGGGTACTAGGGTGCATACCACTTGGAGGAAAAGTGGTGGGTCCCATTCCAAAAGGACCCCTTCGCCGATTCTGCAGTTTCGATTTTCGAATTTCTAGCTTTGTTCCAAATCCCGCTTCCGGCAGTAGCGAAAGGCCATCGCCACGCCTCCGCTCATGAACCCGGCGGCTGGGATCAGCAGCAGGAGCACACCTTTGTTGACCGCCCTCTGTCCGCCTTTGGAGCTGGCTTCCACGTAGCTCGAACACATCGCGCAGCCCTGGCTGAACGCAGGCGCCACGGCGCACAGCGCACCCAGGAAGACGAACGCGGCCAACAACGCAGTGCGAAGTCTCATTTCATTTCCAACGACTACTTTACTCGCAAACTCTCACTTCACTCCCAGCGTAATAATACGATGCGCGTCCGGGAAAAAGAAAATGGTCATCAGGATCAGGCACGCCACCACCGAACACATGGTGATCCACTTCATCCGCGAAATTTCGTATCGCAAATGCATGAAGAACCCGATGATCAGCGCCGCCTTGATCAGCGACAAGCCCATCAGAATCGCCAGCATTTTGGCCGGCTGCATGTTCTGATAAGTCAAATACACTTCAATCGCCGTTATCACCAGCAGCGCCCCCCAGACCCAGAAAAATTGCGCCTTTTTGTGATGGCGTTGTTCTTCCGCAACGCGTTCCGCAATCGCGATTTGAGTAGCGTCCATTCAGTGCGCCTCCTAAATCCTGGCCGACATCAAATACACCAGCGGAAAAATGAACATCCACACCAGGTCGACGAAGTGCCAGTACAGCCCGGCCACTTCCACGTCGGAGGAATCGTAAACTTTCGGCTTCAGCCACAGAATAATGCTGATCACCACCGCCACCACCAGCAGCACGTGCGCGCCGTAGTGAAATGGGCTGTAAGACGGCGTCGCCAGCCAGGCAATCAGCCACAGCGCCAACAGGATGGGAATGAACTTGCGCCGCAGCGCCACTACTCCGAGATAAACAATACCCAGCGTCACGTGCAGCATGTGCATGCCCGTCAAAGTGAAGAACGTCGAAGGAAACTGCGGCACAGTCTTGGCCACATTGGCGAACTCCGGGCTCGCTTCGTGTCCCGGAACCGCGGGAAACATCGGCAGCGTCAGGCCCTCCGCAATCAAGTTGCTCCATTCGCGCCCATGGAGCACGACGAAGGCCGCCCCGCACGCCATCGTGGCCAGCAGCCAGAGCGTTTGCGACTTCGCATCTTTCTGCACCGAAGCGCGCACCGCCAGCACCATGGTCAGCGAACTGGTAAGCAGGAACGCCGTCATAATTGTGGCGTTGACAATACTCGTGGAATGGAATGGAGTCGGCCAGCCCGCCGTCGAAATACGGCCGTAACTGTAGGCATACAGCAGTGCGCCAAACGTCAGCGAGTCGGACATCAGGAACAGCCACATCCCGATCTTCTTCGAGTACGTGCCGAACAGCGACGGTTCGTACACCGACGGGATGTCGTGCGAAACCACGGTATCAGCCATGCCTCAGGCCTCCTCCCCTTGCCCTGCCTACCTGGCCAACTCCAGCAAAGCGAAAATGTAAACCCACAGTGCCGCCATGAAATGCCAATACCAGCCGGTCACATCCACGACGATGCTTCGCGTCGTCACCGGCCGCCGCAGCAAGACAAACAGGCCCGCGACCAGTAGCGCCAAGACGCCGCCCATCAAATGCACCGCATGCGCTCCCGTCAGCAAATACACGAACGAGCTGCTTGGCGTCGTCGCAACGTAGAACCCGTTGGCAGCCAGTTGCTTCCACGCCATCCACTGCCCGAACAAAAACAAAAGCCCGAGCGCGATGGTCATTGCCAGCCACGGCGTCTTCCCTTCCGCGCTGAGGGGAACTTCTTTCGCCGGTCTCGCCGTGGCGGCGACTGCAGCGAGTTTCGTTTGGCGCCGCGCCAGTTCCATGCCCACGCTGCTCAGCAGTAAAACAACGGTGTTCACCAGCAGCAGCGCCGGGAGTTTCACCGGAATCCAGTCACGCACCAGTTGATTCGTTCGCGGATCCAGCGTCGGAAGCCCTTGCCGTACTACGTACGCGCTTGTGAACGAGACGAACAGCATCAGCACGGGCGTCAGTGCCACGAGCAATCCGAGCCGTGCCCGCCGCAATCGCGTGGGGTAATCGGGCAATCCCCTGCCCGGACGACCGTCGCCGCCGCCTCCAAAAATTGGTGGTGCTCCCCCCTCGTCGCCACGTGAAACTTGCGGTTCGCCTAAGGTTGCGGTTGTGCTGAAGCTGGCCATGACCGGATTAATGTTTCGCCGTGACCGGCGCGTCGGTCTGCATCACGAAATCCCGCGGCGCTCCGGGAACGCTGTATTCGTACGGTCCGTTATGAACGACGGGAGTCACGCCACCGAAATTGTCGTGCGGCGGCGGCGTAGCGGTGGTCCATTCGAGCGTGGTGGCTTCCCAGGGATTGTCGGCGGCTTTCTCGCCTTTCTTCATGCTCCACAAGAGATTGATCAGGAAAATGAACTGGCTCGCAATCGTGACAAATGCCGCGATGCTGATGAATTTCTGTATCGGAGCCAGGCTATTAATCCACGCCACTTCCGTACCCTGGGAATAGCGCCGCAGGCCGCCGGCCATGCCGTAATAATGCATGGGCATGAAGATGGCGTACGCGCCGACGAAGGTAAGCCAGAAGTGCGCTTTCCCCAGGGTTTCGTTCATCATGCGCCCAAACATTTTCGGGAACCAATAATAGGTTGCGGCAAAAATCCCGAAGATCGACGCCACGCCCATAATCAGGTGAAAGTGCGCGATAACGAAGTACGTTTCGTGCAGATAAATGTCCAGCACCGGCTGAGCCAGGAACGGCCCGCTGATTCCGCCGACCACAAACAGCGAGACGAATCCGATGGCAAATAACATTGGCGAAGAAAAACGAATCCTTCCTCGCCAGAGGGTTCCCAGCCAGTTAAACGTTTTGATCGCCGAAGGTACGCCGATGCCCATGGTCATGATGGAAAAGGCAAACGCGCTGTACGGGCTCATGCCGCTCATGAACATGTGGTGGCCCCACACCATGAAGCCAAGGAACCCGATGGCCATGATGGCGTACACCATCGCTTTGTAGCCGAAGATGGGCTTGCGCGAAAACACCGAGAGCAACTGCGAGCAAAGACCCATCGCCGGCAAAATCGCGATGTACACCTCGGGGTGGCCAAAGAACCAGAACAGGTGTTGCCACAAGAGCGGTGAGCCGCCTTTGTGCCCTGTGAGCACGCCGTTCACTGTGCCGAGAGGAACGAAAAAGCTCGTGCCGAGATTGCGATCCATCAGCAGGAGAATGCCTGCGGAGAGCAGCACGCCAAACGCCAGCAATCCCAGAATCGCGGTGATGAACCACGCCCAGCAGGTCAGCGGCATGCGCATCAGGGTCATGCCCTTTGCGCGCATGTCCAGCGTGGTGGTGATGAAGTTCAACGCACCCATCAACGCGCCGATACAGAAAATGGCGATGCTAATGATCCAGAGATCCGCTCCCAACCCCTCACCGGGGCCAGCCGAGGGCAGCGCGCTGAGCGGAGCGTACCCGGTCCAGCCGTGCAGCGGCGCACCTCCAGTCACGAAGAAAGCGGCGAGCAGGACAAGGAACCCGAGGAACGTCGTCCAGAACGACAGCATATTCAGCACGGGAAACGCCATGTCCGGGGCGCCAATTTGAATTGGCAGGAAATAATTTCCGAAGCCGCCCTGCGGCGCGGTAGTCAACACGAAGAACACCATGATAGTGCCATGCATGGTCAGCAAGCTGAGGTAGGTTTCCGGCTTGATCTGTCCGAAAAACGGCAGCGACGCGTTAGGCCACACCAAATGGATACGCATCAACAGCGAGAGAAACATGCCGGCAAATACCGCCACCAGCGCGAGAAAGAAATACTGGATGCCGATTATTTTGTGGTCGAGACTGAAGATATATTTTCGAAGGAAACCTTGCGGCGCTGCGTGCGCGTGGGGTTCGTGAGTCGTCATTTTATTACTTCTCCGCCTCTCGTGCCGCCAGCCATTGATTGAATTCCGGTTCGCTGACGACTTTTACAATGCCGTGCATCTTGTAGTGCCCAAGCCCGCAAAGCTCCGCGCAGGCGATCTCGAAATCGCCGGTTTGAATCGGGGTGAAGTGCATGTGAATTGCGAGGCCGGGAACCGTGTCTTGCTTGAAACGCATGGCCGGAACGAAGAAGCTGTGAATCACGTCGTGGGACCGCAGGATCACTTCGATCTCGCGGTTCACCGGCACGACCATGACGCCGCTGATCACATCATCTTTCGAAGCAGGATCGGTGGAATCCAATCCCAGCGCGCCCGCGCCGCCGAGGGATGCGTCCTCCAGCTCCGGCTTCGTTGCCCCGAATTTTCCGTCCGGTCCGGCATAGCGGAAATACCAGGCAAATTGCATTCCGGTAACCTCCACTTGCACGGCGCCGGGCTTCGCAGCATCGAAGCGCTCGGAAGCCCAGATGGATTTGCTGGCCAAATTCAGCCCGATAAACAAAATGATGGTGAGGATGGTCCACACGGCCTCAAGCGTGGTGTTGCCGTGCGAATACTGCGCCGGCTGAGAACCCGTTCCGCGGTCGCGATATTTCCACGCAAACCAGCCCAGGGCCAACTGCGCGGCAATGAAGACACCGCCCATAAGAATGTACGTGACGGTGAAATGGTGATCGATTCCCGCCGCGGCCGCAGACGCCCCGACTGGCAGCCACCACGTTTTTGCGACGATGAAATACGAGCCGATCAAAGTGATCAGCCAGATGACCACCAAAAGAACGAGGCCCATAGAGCGCGAACCTCCCCCAGCGTTATTTTGCGGCCTTCCCCACAGAGCTGTGCGAATTTCCCCCACTCGCGGGGGCGGGGAATCCAAAACGGGGCGAATATATCACAGGTTTTTCTCGAAGCAAGCAAGTTCTTGCATGCAAGAACGTGAACCGTGGTTTGGTGACTCACAGACGAATGGATTATCGGATGCGGATCTTCTCGCCGTGACCCACATTAGGCCGAGTGCCCGTCGACATGAGAACAGCTTCTTAGGGACTTTTGCTGAATGCCTTTTAAGGAAGTTGCTGTTAATCACGGCGTTGGAAGGCAATCTTTCTTTTCACAAATTTCTGTTTCTCCGTGGTGCCGAAGATTTTGCGTCGGAAACTTTATTGACGAATTTTTTTGATTTGAGTAATATCCGTTCGAATCTGGGGGGCCGGTGGAAATGTTTGGGGCCTCGCGATGTTTTCAGAACATGCCTTTCCAATTCGATGGGCACTCGGCGCTGGGAGCCGATTCGCCCTTTTCGCGTGATTACCCTATTCATCGAAGGGTCCTTTCGCCATGTGCCGAGAAGAGCGTGCTCGTGTTTGCACCCGCGCAAAGTGGCTAAGACAGAAGATGCAGAGAGTATAGAGGACCCAGGCAAGACAGCGAGAGAACGGTCACGGCCCATTGGAGAGGAAAGCGGGAAACTCTGGACTAGGCTAATAAGTGGTGGGAACCTAGTTCCCCAGGGGAAAGAGCGGCGGCGGAAACGGCTGCCGCGCAAGAACGAACAAGGATTTCGAGCATTACGTGTGAAGGAGGTTCTGCATGGCGGCCCCGGAATCGGAAACGGTCAAACCTAAGCCGCAGGCGGTGAAATCCCCTGCTGCCGGCGGTACGGACGCGACCAAGTACGTAGGCACTCCCGCTGTGGGCACGTCCAAAGCGGCGCCCGCAGGCGGCGTAGCCAGTGTCGGCCCCGAACCCAGCGCGGCCAACGAACGGCGCCGCCGGCTGGTTTGGTGCAGCGTCACGGCATTTCTGGGCGCCTGGTTTATTGCTTTTCTCCGTTTTTTTCTTCCGCGCACGCTTTTTGAGCCTCCCACCATTTTCAAGATCGGCTATCCTTCCGACTACGCGCTCGGCGTAGACACCAAGTGGCAGCAGAGATACCGCATTTGGGTGGACCGCACCCCCGACCGTCTCTTTGTGATTTATGCCCGGTGCACGCATCTGGGCTGCACCCCGGATTGGAAGGCCAGCGAAAACAAGTTCAAATGCCCCTGCCACGGCAGCGGGTATGACAGCGAGGGCGTAAACTTCGAAGGCCCCGCGCCGCGGCCCATGGACCGTGCGAACCTGCAATTAGCTCCCGATGGGCAGATCATCGTGGACACTTCAAGGTTGTATTCCTGGCCCAAAGGACAACCAAGCCATTTCAATGATCCGGGATCGTTCTTGCCAGTGTAGCGGAGGAAGAAAGCCAGGAAGTTAGGAAGTAAAGAAAAGTATCATCGGCGCGAGAAGAAATGGGGGAGTGTCACGATGCCTGAAGAGAACAAAGCAAACGGCAACAACGGCAAATCGGCCGGCCTGCTCACTCGCGTTACCACGGGCGTCAAGGAAGACCTGGACGCTCTGAAGACCGATCTTCCCGCGAAGGCCAAAGAACAGATCGAAATTCTCAGCAAGCCTACCAAGACGCAGCTCTTTACTTCCATTTTCCGGCACAAACACGACGAAACGCCACGCAACCGCGCGCTGGGCGTTCTTTCGAACGTCTTCCTACATTTGCATCCCGCGAAGATCAATCGCGATGCAGTGCGGTACAGCTATACCTGGGGCATGGGCGGCATTACCTTTTATTTGTTCTTCGTGCTGACGCTCACGGGCGTCCTGCTCATGTTCTATTACCACCCGAGCAAAGTGCAGGCCTTCCGCGACGTGCTGTACCTCGAACACGACGTGCCTTATGGGAAATTGCTGCGTAACATGCACCGCTGGGCCGCGCACTTGATGGTCATCGCGGTCGAGTTGCACATGTTCCGGGTGTTTCTCACCGGCTCTTATAAAAAGCCGCGCGAATTCAATTGGACCGTTGGGGTGATCCTGCTCGTGCTGACTCTTCTCCTCTCCTTCACCGGCTATCTCTTGCCGGATGATCAACTGGGCTTCTGGGCCGTCACCGTAGGCACCAACATGGCACGCGCCACTCCTTTATTAGGTCACGAGGGCCCGTTTGGGGCGCAGTTGGGAATGACTCCTTACAATGATGTGCGCTTCGGGCTGCTCGGCGGGTCGATTGTGGACGCCAACGCACTGTTGCGTTCCTACATCTGGCACTGTATCGGCATTCCCATCATCGCTTCGGTGTTTATGATCGTGCACTTCTGGCGCGTGCGAAAGGATGGCGGCATTTCCGGGCCAGCCCCGGTAGTTCTCGACTCCGAAGTCAAGGAGGCGAAGAAATAGCCATGGATTGGAAACAACTCTGGGGAATTCTCTCTGCTCCGGACAACGTTCCGATCGTTGCGATGATTCCGCTGCTGGCCTTCTACATTTATCTGGCGTGGAAGCAGGCGCACGCCAACGACAAACTCATCGCGGAACTGGAAGCTAATCCCGCCCAGGCAAAAACGCATCACCGCAAGACCTGGCCGTTCCGGCCGGGATGGCAGAAGGAAGTGCACGTTTGGCCATTCCTGCTGCGCGTGGAATTTCTGGCGGCCATCATCGTCACCATCATCCTGATGGTCTGGTCCATCACGCTGAACGCGCCACTCGAAGAGCCAGCTAATCCGAACTTGACCATGAACCCTGCAAAAGCGCCCTGGTACTTCCTGGGCCTTCAGGAAATGCTGGTGTACTTTGACCCCTGGATCGCCGGCGTTGTTATGCCGACCCTGATCATCATGGGGTTAATGGTGATTCCTTACATCGATACCAACCCGTTGGGCGGCGGCTACTACACCTGGAAACAGCGCAAGTTTGCGATCAGCACGTTTCTTTTCGGTTTCGTCATTTTGTGGGTCTCCATGATTTTTATCGGCACGTTTATTCGCGGGCCTGGGTGGCAGTGGTTCTGGCCCGGGCAGACCTGGGACCACAACCGGCTGATTTACGAAGTGAACCGCGACCTGCCCGACATATTTGGAATTACTTCGAATTTGTGGAAGGGTATTTTCGGCGCGCTCGTCGTGGGCGGGTATTTTGTGATTGGCGGGCTGATTGTGAACGGCCTGTTCCGCCGGAGCAATCCGAAGGACTACAAGCGCATGAGCTTGCTGCAGTACTCCATCATGATGACATTTTTCCTCATCATGGTGGCTCTGCCGATTAAGATGCTGATCCGTCTGCTGTTTCACATCAAGTACGTGTGGATAACGCCGTGGTTTAACGTGTAGCGGCACAGCTTGCGGCAAACATGCTGTGCCCAGTGTCTGGACGGCGATTGCTGTCGGTCGCCGCTCCGGCCACAAGTGGTTAGGAGGAACTGGTGCCCGAGAAGCCCATTCCCGAAAAAGATCCGATCGTAACGAAGTCGCTGGCGCCGCACTACGTTGTGTCCATGGTCATCCTCATGGCCACGCTGTTCTGGGCGCTGTGGGACGAGGACTTCGGCCAGCGCCCGTGGAAAACGTTCCAACACGAATGGAAAAGCCGTTACTCCGCTTTCTTGAAGACTGCGCGCACCGAATCGGCGGAATCTCAGAAGGAAGTCGAGAACAGCCCCGATTATCAGAAGCTGAAGGAGGATTACGAAGCCGCCAGCAAGGACGCGGAGCCGCGGATCAATGAATTGAGAGAAAAGCTCCGGGAAGTGGGTGCGAAAATCCTGGCAGTCCAGGACGGCCCCGGTCACTTCACGGACCGCCGCGCCTACGTGACTGCCGCCACTTACGACATCGAGACCACGTCGAGCCCATCCTCAAAGCAGAGCAAGCAGCGCGACCTCGAAGCGTACAAAGCGAAACCCAGTACTGTTGAGATGCCTGACGGCAAAGCACAAACGTTCAAGAATTTCGACGAGTTGGAAGAAGCCTACAACGAATTTAAAAACGAACGCACACAATTGAGCACCGAACTCGGCGAAATGCTCAAGCCCGTCACCGAAAAGAAAGAATTGATGGATTCCTACCTCACCGATCACATGGTGAGCCTCACAGCTTCTCAGTTGCTGAACCTCCAAAACAGCGTGGAATCCCTGACACCCGCCATTCGCCAGATCAACGTGAACGAGCACGCCGCCAATCTCGAGCGCGAAGACAGCGCCCAGATTGTCGACCGCTGCGAGTCCTGCCACCTGGGCATACGCGAGCCGGTCAACATCACCGCGGCCGCCATGTCTCTGCCCGGCAAAAAACCGGACGAGTACGCGCAAGCCTTCACCAGCCATCCGAGCCCCGACCTCCTGAAAATTCATGATCCAGAGAAGTTCGGCTGCTCGCCGTGTCACCAGGGCAACGGCCGCGCCACCACAAGCGTTGAAAAAGCGCATGGCACTTACGAACACTGGCTATGGCCCATCTTCCGTCCAGAAAACTACGAAGCAGGCTGCCAGATTTGCCACTCCGCGGACATGGTTCTGGTAAGCAACGACGTCGGCTGGGTGGTCAGCGAAGGCAAGGACCTATTCCGTCAGCGCGGCTGCATGGGTTGCCACCGCTACGAGGGGTACGACAAGGAACCGGAGGACCTTCTCTCCATTGGCCAGGAAATCAAGCTGCTGGAGCAGGAGAAGAAGGACAATCTGAAGCAAGCCGACGATTTCATGGCGCAAGCCGACAAGGCGGCGACGAACGAGGAAGCCAATCGCTTGAACGATCGTGCCGTCGCGCTGAAGGTCGAGAACAGCAAAGTGGATCTTCGCATCATGCAACTCGACCGGACGACCAAGAGCTTGTTCCAGGACATGAAGAAGGTCGGGCCCAATCTCAAGGATGTGCGCCTGAAACTGAACAAGAATTGGATTCCTGTTTGGCTGAACAAGCCCACCGATTTTCGGCCTACCACGAAGATGCCGAACTTCCGCTTGAACGACGAGCAGGTCAAGGCCATCTCGGCCTATGTTTGGCAATCGGGACTGACTGATGCGCTGCCCAAGCACAAGCCCGGAAACGCTGCTCATGGCCAGGAATTGTTCGAAACGCGTGGCTGCCTCGCTTGCCATTCCATCGGTGAAGGCGACCAGATACAAGGCGGCACGTTTGCGGCAAATCTCACGCGTGTCGGCGAAAAGGCCAATTACGACTACCTCGTGCGCTGGGTGCACAATGCGCGCGAGCGCACGCGGCCCTATTGCCCGTACGAGAAAAAAGACATTGGTCCTGAGGATTACCAGAAGAAGGGATTGCCCTTCGTCTTCGATCTGGATCACAGCAAGTGCCCGAACGACGGCCACGAACTGCAAGTCCAGAACATGACGGTGATGCCAAGCCTGCGGCTTTCCGAAACCGACGCCGAAGACATCGCGAGCTACCTCATCACTCTAAAGAAGAAGAATCCCTCCGAGTATGCTGACGCTTCGTTCATGGACGATCCAAATCTCAAGGAAGAGGGCAAGAGGTGGGTGCGCTTCTTCGGTTGCTTTGGCTGCCATGAAATTTCCGGGCTGGAGGACGAAGGCCGCATCGGCACCGAGCTAACCACCGAGGGTAGCAAGCCCGTCGAGCGCCTGGACTTCGCGCTGCTCACGGAAGTCGCGCAACGCGGCGGAAAGGAGCCCATCACCGATCCCGAAGATCTGGCGCGCTTGCCCGAGGGCCCTGCCAAGGAGCCTTGGTACGACCACAAAGGTTTCTTCGAGCACAAGCTGGCGGAGCCGAACATTTGGGACCTGGGCAAAATCAAGCCGCCCGCCGAACAGATGCGCATGCCGAACTTGCATCTTACGAAAGAACAGGTGCGCGCGCTCACGACCTTCCTTCTTGGCAGCCAGGAAAATCCGCTTCCGCCCAGCTACCAATACCGGCCGCTTGACTACCGAAAAGACATTCAGGAAGGCTGGTGGGTGGTCAAAAAATATAACTGTATGGGCTGCCACCAACTCATTCCCGGACAGAAAACCATCCTCATGGGCTTGGCCCGTTATCGGGATGCGCAAGAGCAGTTGCCTCCGAAGCTGCTCACCGAGGGCGCCCGCGTCGATCCCCAGTGGTTGCTGGGCTTCTTGAAAAATCCGGCGCTCAACGACAAAGACACGAATCGCAACGGCATTCGCACGTATTTGCAGGTGCGCATGCCGACGTTCTCGTTTTCGGAAAATGAGCTGGGCAAACTGGTGCGCTTCTTCCAGGCACTCTCGCGCCAGCCTTTCCCGTACATTCCCGAAGAAGTGCCTGTACTCACGGCCAAAGAAACCGAAATGGCGCGGAGTCTCTTCAGTAGCACAGCCGCACCGTGCCTGAAGTGCCACGCCACGGGCGATCCTGGGCACGATCGCACCGCCACGGCGCCAAATTTCCTGCAGGCCCGCGGGCGGCTGAAGCCGGATTGGATGGAGCAGTGGATGCTCGATCCGCAAGCCATCAGTCCCGGCACTTCCATGCCTTCAGGGCTCTTCAAGCGCCAAAACAATCACTGGGTATTTTCCGGCCCGACACCGCCTTCGTTCCAGGGCTATGATAAAGACCACACAAGGCTCCTCGTCGATTACATTTTGCAGCTCACGCCCGAAGAGCAGCGCCGCGTCGCGGCGTCCATGGGCCGCGCCTCTGCTCGAAGCAGCTCTGGCTCACGCGCGGGAAGCGCGAGCGGCCAGGGCGGCCACGGAGCGGGGAAATAATTTTCATTTATCCGTGAGATTTAATTCTCAAGAGAGAGAGTGAAACCATGAAGATGAAAACCTGGATGACAACTCTCGGCATGCCAGCCTTGTGTGGACTTGTGCTCTTCGCGGGCTGCGGCGGCAAGAAAGAGGAAACTGCGGAACAGCCCGCGGCCGCACCCGCAGCGGCTCCGGCCCCCACCCCCATCGACCCCGCAACCGCCGCGACGGTCAGCGGCACGGTCAAATTTGACGGCCCCGCACCTGCCGCTACAAAAATCGATATGAGCCAGGATCCCGCCTGCAAAGGTACGAACACTGCGGAAGCCGTGGTGGCCAGCGGCGGTCATCTCGCTAATGTGTTTGTTTATGTGAAGGACGGGCTCGGCAATCGCACGTTCGAGATCCCGAAGGAAGCGGCCACACTCGATCAGAGCGGCTGCAAGTACCATCCCCACGTGATGGGCGTGATGGCGGGCCAGGACGTCAAAATCGTGAACAGCGACCCCACTACGCACAATATCCATCCGACGCCAAAGGACAACCGCGAGTGGAACGAATCGCAGCCGCCACAATCTGCGCCGCTCGACAAGAATTTTGCGCGTGAAGAAATTCTTCTCCCCGTAAAGTGCAATCAGCACCCGTGGATGAAGATGTACATCAACGTGGTGAAGAACCCCTTCTATGCGGTCACCGGCCCGGATGGCAAGTTTGAAATCAAGGGTCTGCCGCCGGGTGAATATACGCTGGCGTTCGTCCACGAGAAGCTAGGCGAGAAAGACGAGAAGGTCATCCTCGCGGCAAAAGACAATAAAACCGTTGACGAGACGTTCAAGCCGTAGCATGAGGTGCTCCGGACCAATTTCCGAGGAGATGTGTGAGGAGGCGACTTGCTTGCCGTGATGCTATTGATCTCCATTGTGCTCGGTCTGATTCCGCTCGCAGGGGTCGCCTGGATCTTTGCTTCAGACACCTGGAAGACCGTGGATGGACTGTTTGAGATCCTCATCATGCTGAGCCTTTCGGGGGTCTTCTTTCTGAATGCCTTCTGGGAGTTGCGCGGCGGCAAGAAGCCCAGCGGGCCAGCCAAGCCTGGCGCCCCCTCCGACGAAAGTTAAATAGAGGGGGCGAGGCTTGCCACACGTGCGCCGCGAAACGTCGGAACTCGCATCGCCCAGTTCGAGAGGCTTAAGGCCTTTTGCTTCTCGACTGCCTTTTTGACAAACTCATCCAGCAGAATGGACACTCCCTCACGCTCTCCCTCAAACGGTGACGCGGAAGCATCCGTGACCGAAACTTCAGCTCCGCAAGGCGCGGCGTCCGGCCAATCTGCCCGCCGCATGTCTACGCGCACGCGGCTGCTTTTTTATCTCGCCGCATGGCTCATCGTGCTGCTTCCCTTCCTCTTCTGGTGGAACACCTGGTTTGGCCGGCAGCTTTCCGATCAGCAAATCACGCAATACTTGACGGACGACAAACGCCCGCGGCACATCCAGCACGCATTGGTGCAGATTGGCGAACGAATCGTGCGTCGCGACGCGGCCGTCAAGCGCTGGTATCCGGAACTGGCCCGTCTGGCAACGCATCCAGTAGAGGAAGTGCGCAATACCGACGCATGGGTGATGGGGCAGGACACCACGGGCGCGGGATTTCATGACGCGCTATTAAAAATGTTGCGGGACTCCTCGCCCATGGTGCGGGGCAACGCGGCGCTTTCGCTGGTGCGTTTCGGCGATGCGTCCGGGCGCGAGCAAATTGTGGCGATGCTGCAGCCCGCGCACGTCCTCGCGCCTAGCGCGGGGCGTGTGATGGACACAGCCCGTCTCGGCACAGCCATTCATCAAGGCGGAATCATCGCCAAACTTCAGCCTACCTCGCCGCCCGGAGCTAATTCGGC
>Ga0209473_1000321_pt1 | contig 30174 bp, 19 predicted proteins | sample GraSoiAngelo_133_FD_185890 | JGI IMG/M metagenome (GOLD analysis project Ga0209473, IMG submission 185890) | Grasslands soil microbial communities from the Angelo Coastal Reserve, California, USA - 14_0929_05_20cm (SPAdes) (version 2) | ecosystem: Environmental > Terrestrial > Soil > Grasslands ...
TAACAACCTTATACACTGGAAATTCTTATATTACAGCCTAAATTAGTAACAGTAAAGCTGCATAGGGTCTTCTCGTCTATCTAGAGGTAAACTGTATCTGCACAGTTATTCCAATTTCACTGAGCCAATCATCGAGACAGCTGTTGTATCGTTACATCATTCATGCAAGACCGCATTTAACGGCCAGGGTATTCCGCTACCTTAGGACCCTCATAGGTAAGGCCGCCGTTTATCGGGGTTTCCTTCAAAGCCTAACTTGTAAGAGCTAAGCAAATCCGTTACCCAGCCGACACAGGGCAGACATCACACTCAATATATCGATTAGTATCTTAGCAGAGTGCTTTGTTTTAATTAAACAGTCGTACAACACTATTCTATGCTTCCTCTTTTTAAAGTGATTATTTTTATAATCAAATAAAAATGGCCCACCTTATCCCGAAGTTACGTGAGTCAATTTGCCGAGTTCCTTAATGATTGATTACTCAAACGCCTTCGTATTCTCTACTAGCTTACTTGCGGTAGTATTTAGGTACGGTGTTATCAGGGGATAATTTTTCCAGAACTAATTATACTATAATTAGTTGTTTTTGAGACCCGTTTCCTCATCGAACTTCTTATCCTATCTCCATTGTTTCTTGTAAGGCTAAACCTTAAATATTTTAGTCATTTACATAAGCATATACTGACTGCCTTGCTTTACTAAACGATTGTACTTAGCCCACAATTTAACTTATATATAACACTGATTCTTTGTATTTAGTAGGAGTGATTACCCTTAGACAGATTTTTGTCAGTTTTAGCGGAAATATATCTCTAAGGTAATAATATTTCCATGTTATATTAAGTTATTCAGTATAGTTATTGTGTTTTATTATTAAGTAGGATAATGTTACACTCCATGTTTTTTGTTTTAACCAATTCTTAGAGACCGTAAATTTTATTTAATACCATAAGCTTTAGGCGAGCAATTATTAATTTCTTTTTCGTTACTCATATCAGCATTATCACTTGAATTATCTATTTTTTATTTTTATAAAGAATAAATCTCAGATTTATTCAATGTTCCGCTACCCTATATATATCATATATTTATATATTTTTTATATGCTTATATATAGACAAGGTTTCGGTATATTGTTTAGATCCGTTAAATTTTCGGTGTGATCTCCTATTATATAAATCAGTGCTCTGTTACGAGGTCTTCAAAAAATGGCCGCTTCTAAGCCTATTTCCTGATTGTATTTGGAGGCACATCCTTTATTTCACTTAACAATAATTTTGGAACCTTATTAACTCTTGTTTAGGGCTGTTTCCCTTTAGACATACAACCTTAGCGTTCTATGTCCGATTATTTAATATTCATCTTAACCCTTCCGAGTGCAAATACTCTCCGATAAAATCTTCACGATCCCCCGATGTATACAAGATATGATTTCAATTTATAAATTGTTCGAGATCACAGTTCTGTACCTGCTAAGATGTAAATTAAATTACCTACTTATATAGGTTTCGCGGAAAACCAGCTAAACTAGTCAGTTTTGTCTTTCACTAACTTACCATTATTCTTCGGATGTCTATACAACGACAACCCGTTCGGACTTTTATAATCCTGATAATGGTAAGATCACTAGTCTTCGGGTCTAATTTTAGATACTTATTTGTTTTTTCATAATCGCTTTATCTAGGCAGTATTTGTTACTGCTCGCATCTAATATTAACTTGCTGACCCATTATGCAAAAGGTACGCTTTTATTAATTATTTAAATTTTACTTAAGCTGCTTATAAAACTACTATTAAACAAGTTCCCTCACGGTTACTATTCACTATCGCTTATAATACCATATTTAGCTTTAGAGGAAGGTTCCCCTTTATTCAAACAGATATACCATTTTACTTAAAAGCTATTCTACTTTAATTCACATTAATAGTAGAATCTCGTTTGATTTATTTTCCTAAAGTTACTTAGATATTTCAGTTCACTTTGTTTATTATAAGATTTCTCTTAGTCATTTTACTTTGGTTTATAGCAATTTATTCATAATAGTTTCTTTTTATACTTACCTTGATAAATATATATATTTACCAAGAAATATTATATTCCTTATACTTGTTATACAGGACATAAAGTGTTCGGTTTATTATAAATGTAAAGTAGAGTGGATTTTTTTAGTTATATATTAAAAATGTATTTTATAATCATTATTTATTTAATATTAACTTTGAAACTAGTTATTTATAAAAACTATTTGTTTTCAGTTTTTTATTTGAAAAGTACTCGCTTGTCTACTATCTATTTTTAGTGCATTTTTACCTAATTCAAATACAAAACCTAATGTTAATATAAAAAAAAATACCAACATAATTATTAAACCATATATACCATTAGAGTATGCACTTACTATATATGGATATACTAATAATATTTCTAAATCAAATAGTAAGAATAATAATGCAAATATAAAAAAGGAAATGCTGAATTGTGTTCTATTTTGACCTAAAAAAGAGTGAAATCCGCATTCAAATGCGCTATTTTTTTCTTGATAAGGGTTATGAGGTGATAATGCTATATTAACTGTTAATAATATTAACGCTAATATAGGTATAAATATAAAAAAAAATGTTAAACTTGTCATATTATATGTATATAAATTAATAGATAAAAAGTAAATCTAAAAGTAAAAATTTAGTGAAAATTTAAGTAAGTATAAAGTTATTTTTAATTAAATATGTATTATTAATGTATATTATTTTTTATACATGTATTAATACAAATAGATTATAATTAACTTTAAATATATATTTAAAGTTAATTATAATTTTTAGAATTTGTAGCTAAATCTATTAAGCTATTTTCTAATAGTGTTACAAATGGTATAATTATTATGTAATGAGCAAAATATAGAGCTGTAGATATTTGACCCAATTCTATAAATGGTGATTCTACGTGTTTAGCCCCTAATTGCATTAATATTAAGAAATTAGCTATAAATATGAAAAAGGCTATTTTACTTAAAGGTCTGAATTGTATACCTCTTAATTTAGATAAATCAGTGAAAGGTAAAGATAATAATGCTAATATAGCAGAAAACATTGCTATTACACCTAGTAATTTATTAGGTATAGATCTTAATATAGCATAGAATGGTAATAAATACCATTCTGGTACTATAGCAGGTGGTGTTTGCATAGGATTAGCCATAACGTAATTTTCACTATCACCTAAAACATTAGGCATAAAAAACACAAATACAGATAAAACTATAATAAATATAAATATTGTAATTAAATCTTTAAATATAAAGTATGGAGCAAAAGGTAATCTATCGTAATTAGCTGATACTCCTAAAGGATTACCAGATCCTGCCGAATCATGTAATGCAATTAAGTGCATTAAAGCCAGGGCTGCTAGAACAAATGGTAAAACAAAATGTAAAGAAAAAAATCTGTTTAAAGTAGCATTATTAACACTAAAACCACCTCAAATAAATTCTACTATATCTTGTCCAACTCAAGGTATGGCACTCATTAAATTAGTAATAACAGTTGCACCTCATAAAGACATTTGACCATAAGGAAGAACATAACCTAGAAAAGCTGTTGCCATCATTAATACGAAAATAACAGTTCCAATAGTTCATACTATCGTTCTTGGTGCTTTATAGGATCCATAATATATAGCTCTACCTATATGAAGATATACTAAAAAGAAAAAAGCTGATGCTGTATTTGAGTGTAAGTAACGTATTAATCATCCGTTATTTACATCTCTCATTATGTGCTCTACTGAATCAAATGCTTCTAATACATTAGGAGTATAATGCATACCTAATGTTACACCAGTTGCTATTTGTATTACTAGACAAAATCCTAATAATGAACCAAAATTTCAAAGATAGCTTATATTAGAAGGTGTCGGTGAATCTACTACGTATGAATTTACCAATTTTAATAAAGGGTAACTTTTTAATATTCTCATGTGTATTTATATATATTTATATGTTATCTTTTATTATATAATTAAACCTTATTTTAGGTTATTATATTTTTACTAAAAATTTGTTTTACTGCTTTATTAGTTTTTTGTTAAAGTATATACTAACAAAAACTATAAGTTAAATATAAATTTTTAACTATTTAAACTTAATTTATTTTATGTTTCATTAAAATATTGACTATTTTTAATAAAGCGTAAAACAGATTAAGTTAATTATATAGCTTTTCTAACTGGTAAGTTACTAGGTATAGTAAATGAACTTGCAAAATTTATCCCTCCATAGTTAAATGGTATATTTTGACCTCCAGGAATAAAAACTGAGAAACCAAGAACAGCACCCTCAGTACTGTAATAAAGGAAGCTTCCTTTATTATAAATAGTGTTACCTTGAGGGTCCGTTACTACCATGTAAGCGCCATTATTAGAGATATCTGGTATAATACCTCTAACTGATGAATATTCGTGAACCTTTGAAATATGTTGATAGGATAAATTGTTTAATCTGTCTATTTCTTGAAGATTAGCTGCAAAAGGTAATTGATTGTTAACAATTTTCATATCTATATAACTATTTAAGGATCCACAAGTGGTAGCATAAGGATAGCCAGGTATAGTACAACTAGGATCATTATATTTGAAAACTTTGGTTGTATCTATTCATGTTCTAACAAATCGATATTTATAACCAGAATTAACATAATCTTGATAACTATATGTAACTAAAAAGCCATCGTAACAAGTTATAGGTGTATCTATAAGTAAATTGGGTAAATAAATACTTAAAAAACCTAAACTTATAAATAGAAATAATCTTTGTATAGTAAACTTATGAAATATATTATTTATAAATATATTATGATTTATAATATATTTATTCTTATAATATAAATATATTTTAGTAATTAATACAGATAAATACATGTAAGGTCCTAACATGCAAAATTTAAAATATCATTTAAATCATACTATATCTACTGGTAAATCGAAATAGTATATTAACAATGCATTATTAATACATAATAACATAATAGTTGTTACTAATATAGTAATATATATAATAATATTATTAAATTCTTTAATTAATACACTTAACAAATCTCTATAAAAATTTATATAAATTTTTACTTTTTCTTTTATATCTAATGAATAACTAAATGTTTCTTGTTTTGCATTTATATAACATTTTACAAATAAATAAATAGTAAAAGTAAAAAAAGGTAACAAAATAGATATTTCATATAAATATTTTAATATTGTAGCTAAAATATATAATACTATTATTAATAATAAAGACATTAAAGGAAAAACTGTTTTTATTTTTAAATATAAAACCGGTATTATCCAAGTAACATAATTTATACTAGCAGGTTTTATATTTATAGTATAAGAATCTTTAAAATTATAATTAATATTAACAAAAGCGAATAGAATCAATAATAATTCTAAATAATTATCAGGAGTTTTACCGTAGTATAAAATAGAAATATAAAAGATTAAACCTATTAAAATATATAAAGCATATGAAGTTACAACACCTGTACTTAAACTACCTATAGATTTACTTAAGTTTGTTAATCTTTTTTCTAAACCATAAGGTCCAAATAACTCAATTGAACCTTTATCCATTACTTTAGTAGTTTGGCCACCTAATTTAAGTATAACACCACTAATATATTTGTTATAAAAAAGTTCTATTAAAAATCTTTGATTAAAAAAGCTGAATATATTATAACCAATATTAGATAACTTAAATTTTATTAGTAGCCTAGGATAAAATTCAGTAAAGATTATGGATAGTAAACTTAAACTTATAGTGAAAAAAAAAGGAAGCAATTTAAATAAAACAGGTACAGCAAATTCAGTATCTAACATTATTTCATGTGAAGGATGAATGAACAAACCATTGTCTGAAAAAAAACCTGAACCTAACCCTAAAAATATATCTTTAGTTAAATAGCCAAAAAATATAGAAAATACAGCTAATATTATTAAAGGAATACTCATAAATATATCTGCGTCATGAGCACTATGGCCTTGTTTATAATTTACTAAAGATCCATTAGGATTAGTTAAAAAAGTTAAGTATAAAACTTTAACAGAATATAAAGTAGTAAACATTGCACCTATAGTAGCAATAAAATAAACTATTATACTAGATAAGTGGTATTGTCCATACGCTGATTCGAGAATAAAATCTTTAGAATAAAACCCTGTCATGAAAGGTATAGCTACTAAACTAAGAGAAGCTATTAACATAACTGAATATGTTAATGGTAAATAGGCTATTAAACCTCCATATTTTCTAAAATCTTGATTATCTGCTACTGCATGTATTACTGCACCTGCACCTAAAAATAGTAAACCTTTGTAAAAAGCGTGATTAACTAAGTGAAATAGTGCTATATTATAAGAAGACAAACCTACAGCTATTACCATCATACCCAACTGACTCATAGTAGAATAAGCTATAACTTTTTTTATATCTTGTTGAAATAAACCTATAAGAGAACTAAATACTGTAGTAATAGCACCTACTCATAAACAAAGAATTAAAACAGTGGAACTGTATTCTATCAAAGGTGATGTACGCATTAATAAATAAACACCTGCTGTTACCATAGTAGCTGCATGTATTAAAGCAGAGACAGGTGTGGGACCTTCCATTGCCATTGGTAACCAAACATGTAAACCTACTTGAGAACTTTTAGCCATAGCACCTATTAATAAACATATACCAATAATAGTAATAACGTTTTCGTTAAGATAAGGAGATAAAGAAAATACTGTATAATAATCTATATTACCAAATGATCATAAAATAGCAAACATACCTATTGTTAAAAAACAATCACCTACTCTATTTGTTAAAAATGCAGACATAGAACTTTGGTTTGCTGCTATTCTGGTAAATCAAAAACTTACTAGAAGATATGAACATATTCCCACACCTTCTCAACCAACAAACATTAATAGAAAATTATTTGCTGTTACAAGTGTGATCATCATGAAAGTAAATAAACTTAAATAACTAAAAAATCTTTGATTATGTGGATCATGACTCATATATCCTATAGAATATACGTGTACCAGAGAAGATACAATTAATACAGGTATTAGCATAGAAACTGTTAATGAATCAAAATTGAATCCTCAAGATATATTAAGAGTTTCTGAGTCTATTCATCTAAAAAGATATATTGTAACAGGTATGTTATTTAAACCTACTTCTATAAATGCTATTATAGATAAAAACGTTGTTATTATTACACAAGTACATGTAATTAGTTGTGATCCGCTAACTCCGACTTTTCTACCAAAAAAGCCGGATACTATTGATCCTAATATTGGTAACACTATTAAAGCTAGATACATTATTTATATTCTATTGCTATACTTCCTCTTAATCTATAAAAAGCTACTAATATACCTAAACCTATCGCAGATTCTGCTCCGGCTATAGCTATTATATATATGGAAAAAGTTTGACCTAATATATCATCAAAGCTTAGTGAACTTATCAATATTAAAAGTGTTATAGATAATAACATTATTTCAATTGAAATAAGCATTAATATTATATTTTTCCTGTTTAAAACAAAGCCTAATATCCCTATTAAAAACAAGATTAGTGAAAATTTCATTATATATATTACAGATTAACTTATGAACTAAAATAAATTTTATAAAATACTTTATTAAAAACAAATACAGTTATAAGTGTATTTGCTTATGTTTTTTAAATTGTTTAATTAAAATTAAATTAAACAAGGAATAGGGAGGAATCGAACCTCTTCATAAGGATTTGCAGTCCAATGGTAAACCATCTACTACCTACTCCTTTAAATTTAGAGATATAAATATATCTTTAAATTTATTTTAAGTAACATTTAAAAATACTTTTCTTGCTTAAAAAATATAAATTTAATAAATTTATATTCTATAAAGTATTTAAATGTAAACGACTTTTTAATAAACGTACGAATCTAGGTAATATATATTTAGTAAACATATATATTATTAATAAAAGTAAGGAAAAGTTGAATATAACTTGATTTACGAAAAAAAATGGTACTAATTGAGGCATATTTTTAATATTCTAATATTATCATTTATATATCAATACCCTAAATGGGATATAATAAGGTATACTGATGAAGTTATGTATAATGCTATAAATTTGTCTATTTAAATTAAATAAAAATTAGTAGAAATTAAAGATAAACTGTATACTACGCAAGGTACTAATATAATAAATGCAATAACTATAGGTAATAATACAGTTCAACAATAAGACATTAGTTGATCAAAACGAATTCTAGGTAAAGATGCTCTAGCTCAAATAAAAACAAAAATTAATAAACAAGATTTTATTCCTAGCATTAAACTAGAAATTAGACCATCCAATAATGTATTAATAAAACTAATATTTGCTTCAGTGTAAATATTTTTAAAAAAATCTACATTGATAATATCAAAAAAAAAGAACCCGTTTATTAAAAAATCTAATGAAAACATTTTCAAATAACCACCTAAAAACAATATACTAGTAAATATACATATCAAAACTATACTTGCATACTCTGCAAGAAAAAAGAATATAAAAATTACGGCAGAATGTTCTGTCATAAAACCACTAACCAATTCAGACTCTGCTTCAGCTAAATCAAATGGAGCTCTATTTGTTTCTGCTATACATCCTATAAAAAATACTATAAATATTGGTAGTAATGGTATAACAAAAAAAACAACTTTTTGTGCTTCTACATTAATAGTTAAATTTAGATTACCAGTTAATAGAACAACTATTAGTATAGCAGAACTTAATATTAGTTCATAACTGATTAACTGAGCGGTACTTCTTAATGAACCTAAAAAGGCATATTTTGAATTAGCTGATCAACCGGCTAATAATATACCATATGTAGATAAAGAAGAAACAACTAACATGTATAATATACCTAGATTTAAATCTGCTATAGTAAGACCAGGGCCATAAGGTATTACTGCATAACCTAATAATGAAAATATTAAAGTTATTATCGGGCCAAGAAAAAATAAAATTAAATTAGCTTGTGTTGGTCCTACATATTCTTTTAATAATAGTTTTAAGGCATCAGCAAATGCTTGTAATAAACCATAATATCCTACAATATTAGGACCTAATCTTCTCTGCATACTTGACATTGTTTTTCTTTCCGCTATTGTTACAAATGCTACTGTTAATAATGCCGGTACTACTACAAGTATTACTTCTATTATTGCAATAAGTGATTGTATATTTAACATTTTTATTGCTTTATTTTTTTTTATACATTTATATGTATGTGATTATTAATTTAAAAAATGTTTTTTAAATTAATAATCTACCCTATATATTTTTTGTATATATTTAATTAAATATTTATTAATTATTATTAAAAACTAGGTTATATGTAATAAGCTTTTTTAAGAACCTATTTGATCATATAATCAATATAAAAATTTACCTAATTTAACGGATTGTATTGCTATTGGCATAGAGCTGTGTAATATTCCACATATTTCTGAACATTGACCAAAATAAGTTCCTTCTCTATTTAAATATACAGATGATTGATTTAATCGTCCTGGATATGCATCACATTTTATACCTAATGCTGGACAAGCATATGAATGAATAACATCTGCACCAGCTACAACAAAACGTGTATGTGTTAATTCAGGTATAATTACACGATTATCTACTTCTAGCATTCTCAATTTTCCTAACTCTAGATCACTTTCAGGTATTATATATGAATCAAACTCTACAAATTCTTCATTATTATTTGTAAAATCCGGATATTGGTAACTTCAATATCATTGATGACCTTCACCATAAATTACTAGGGATGGATCTATAACCTCATCCATTAAATAAAGTAATTTAAAGGAAGGAAAAGCTATTAATATTAGTATTAAGGCAGGCGTAATAGTTCAAATTAATTCTACCAATGTACCATGATTCATGTATTTATTAGATATACGTGATCTTGTATAATTTAATATTATAGACACAAATATTCAAGTTACAGAAAACATAATTATTGCTAAGTAAAACATAATATTGTTATGTAATTCTTCTAAGGCTTCCATTTGGGGAGTAGCATTATCTTGGAAAAATAAACCTCAAGGTTCGGGATTATCATATTGCGTTAAAAAGTTTTTGTACATAAATGGAAAATTATTTTCATTTAAAAAACTAGTGTCTAACTCAAATAATAATTTATCACGGGGACTAGTCATATATTTATGATTAATATGTTGTTCAATTTTTTAGGTTATTTATTTAGTTGTATTTGTTTAAGATATAAATATTTATTACAAAAATTTAATTTAAAACATTATATATTACTGTTATATACTAAGATCCTCAGTAATAAACAGAAATATATAAGAATAATCATACTACGTCTACGAAATGTCAATATAAAATAGCCGACTCCAAACCTAGGTGATGATTTTCAGTTAAATGATAAGCTAATAAACGTCAAAAACCTACTGCTAAAAAAGCAGTACCTATCATAACATGTAAACCATGAAAACCTGTACCAAAATAAAAACAAGATGAGTAAGTACCATCACTTATAGTAAAAGAAGATACTGTATACTCTATACCCTGAAGTGCTGTAAATACTATAGCTAATAATATTGTGTAAATTAGTCCATATAATGCTCCACTTCTATTACCTTGTATTAAAGAATGATGTGCATATGTAACTGTAACACCTGAAGACAATAAAATTATAGTATTAAGTAATGGTAATTCAAAAGGATTAATAGATTGTATACCCATAGGTGGTCATTTTGCTCCTAATTCTATTGTAGGTGATAAAGCGCTATGGAAAAAAGCTCAAAATATAGCAAGGAAAAACAATACTTCTGATAGTATAAATAAACCAACTCCCATACTTAGACCACGTTGTACTGCTAATGTGTGGTTTCCTATATAAGTACCTTCCGATATTACATCTCTAAATCATAAAGACATACAATAAATAACACTTATAAGAGATACAAATAATAAATTAACACCTTTTTCGAAACCTTGAAAGCTTAATACTGCACTAAATGCAGTAGCTAATAAACAAAAACTTGTATTTAAAGGTCAAAGTGAAGGTGACACTAAATGAAAAGGATGAGCTTGAAACTGACTTCGAGTTAAGTTAGTCATATATTTATATTAAATTAAATAGTTACACTTTTAATAAATCTGTTTTAATTATAAAGTTAATAATTATATTATACTAAATTATAATATAAAATCATAGGAAATAATAGTTTAAGGTTAATTTTGTGTAAAAACATTAAACTTAATATTAGAATCATAAAGATATTTTTATGGTATAAAAATTATTTTTTCATCTAATAAAAGTTAATTGTTTCACTTAAGGAACTGGCTAATAAACTACATAAATTTAATGGTTCATTGGGCATTAATATAAAAAGTGTTACAACTAATGTTAGCGTAGCTATACTAATAGATAAATAGTTTGAAAGTGTAACTTCAATAAATAAATAAGATTTTTTATAATCAGTTTTATCAAAATATATTGTTTTTACAACATTCAAATAATAAACAGCACCTATTACACTGGTTAAAATAGCAATTATAACCAATACGGTATTATTATTATCTAGAGCGCTAGTTAGTACCATCTGTTTTCCAAAAAATCCAGCTAAAGGTGGCAAACCTACAAATGAAAACATACTAATTGCTAAACACAAGGCTAATATAGGATTAATAGAAAAATATCCCTTTAATTGACTAATTAGTTGTATAGGAGAATTATTTTTTTCAGATAAGTTGTTATTTTCTGATATATTCGTATGATACAAATATAAGCTAAAACCTATACCAATTATAACAAGAAATGCATTTAAATTTGTTATAATATATTGCATTATATAAAACATGAAAGCTTGATATGACTCTATATTATGAGCTATTAAAGCTAATAATATAAAACCTATATGAGATATTGTACTATAAGCTAATAATCTTTTTATTCTTATTTGTGTTAAGCCTAAAACAGTACCTATTATAAGAGAAAAAAAACAACTTATGGATAAACTTATAGTTCATGAATATAATTGTATAGCTGAATATATTAATGTACTAGTATAATGAGATAATTCTAATAAAAGTACTAGTATAGATATTTTACCAAATATTGTTATAAAAGTTGTAACTATTGTCGGTACTCCATCATATACATCAGGAGATCATCAATGAAATGGAGCAGCAGCTATTTTAAATAAAAATCCTACAGATATTAAAAGGAAAGAATAAAATATATAAGTATGCATATATCATGTAGAAAAGTTTAAATATCTCTCAGAATCTGAAATTATAGAATATATACCATCTAAATTAGTTAAACCTGAATTAGCATATATTAGTGCTACACCTAATAATATAAAACATGAAGATAACCCTCCTAATAAAAAATATGTAAGAGCAGATCCTGTAGATGATTCAGAGTTTCTATGCATGGCTGATATTATATATAAACTAAAACTCTGTAATTCTATACATAAATATATAGAACCTAAATCACCGGATGCTAACAAAAGTGTCGCACCTGTTATTACAAATATTATTATTAATGCATATTCTATTATAGTAAATTGCTCTGATACTTTATTTATAATACTTGTATATTGTTTTACTTTCTTTGTAAGTGTATCTAATAAGGACGTATAATCACCTTTATATTTTTTTCTCGGATAAAATCCTGTCATTAATAATATAATACCACACACTAAAAAAATAAAAATTTGAAAACTGTGGGTTATAGGTGTTACGTTGAATAGTCCATTGTATAGACCTATTCCTTTTTGCAAATATGTTATATGAAAACTTAACATTGAAGATATAATACTATAAAATACTATTAATAGACCTATTCTAGAGTATAAAATTGATGTATCAGGTCTTATTGTTAGACCATTTGAAAAAAGTAATAATAAAAGAAAAGTTAATATCATTTTTGTTTTAATTAGTTTTGTTTTATTTAAAGTACAAATTAGGTGCTTATTAACGTATAATAATTTATTCTAAAATAGAGTAATAACAATAAACATTGTTTTATATTAAAAAATTAACATATTATATAAATTAAACTAAACTATCAAAAGTAAATAAGACAGAATAAGTAGAATAATGCAAACCATCTAATATAGGAGCTGGGTATATACCAAATATAACAGTAAATAATACTAAAATTAAAAGGATATTGAATTCACGTTTATTTAAATCCGGTATATAATTTTCTCAAAAATAAATAAAAAATGATCCCGCAAAAGCTATTCTGTTATACATAAATATAGTATATGCTGCAGAAAATATAATAGATGAAGATGCTAACGCTCCTGCCAAAGGTAATCTTTCAAAAACACCATATAAAGACATGAACTCTCCTAAAAAATTCAATGTTAAAGGTACACCACAATTACCTAAACATAAAATAAAAAACAATATAGAAAATAAAGGCATTATTTGAGCAATACCTCTATAATATGTTATTAATCTTGTAGATGATCTATCGTATAATATACCTCCAGCACATATAAATAAACCGGATGAAACAAAACCATGTGCTAAACCTAAAGTAATTCCACCCTCTATACCTTGCAGAGTATTACTAAATACACCTAAAAGATATACAGCTGCATGTGATACAGATGAATAAGCAATTAATTCTTTAACATCTATAGTTCTAAGTGTACTTAAACTGGCATATATAATAGTTAGAACCCCTATTAAAAATACTATATACGTATAGTATATAAAAGCTTTAGGTAATAAAGGTAAAATTAATCTAAGAATACCGTATAAGCTTAGTTTCAAAACAATACCAGCTAAAATTATACTACCAGATAGAGGTGATTCAACATGGGCTTTTAATAATCAGCTGTTTAGATAAATGACAGGTGTTTTAACAGCAAAAGCTATAAAAATTCCATAGAATAAAAACAATTGAGTGGTATATAAAAAATTTGTTTTAGATAAAACATCAAAATCCGTAGAGCCTATTAAAGATAACATTGTTATTATAGATAATAACATAAATAATGAACCTAATAAAGTATATAAGAAAAAATAAAAACTAGCTCTTACTTTTTCATTTGAACCATAAAGTCCTATTAATATAAATAAAGGAGCCAATATGCTTTCAAAAAAAATATAGAATAATAATATATCTAATATTAAAAAAACTATTAATAAAGATGTTTCTAACAATAAAATTATTATCAAAAAAATAATTGTATTTTCTTTTATAGATTTTCAGTTAGATATTATTGATATAGGTATTATTATAGTTGTCAATAACACAAAGTATATGGACAAACCATCTACACCTAAGTAAAAATCAAAATAACTTATTTGATAGTGCTCTTGGACAAATTGAAATTGTTTACTACTACAATCAAATAATATATATATTATTAAAGATATAATTAAATCTACAATTGTTACAGCCAAAGCTGTAATTTTTAATAATTTTGTATTACGTGCTGTAATGTTATAAGTTAAAGCAGCGGATAAAATGAATATACCTATTAAAGGTATTAATACTAAAAGTAATAAAAACATAGTTTATCAAATAAAAATTTTTCTGCTATAATATGTAACGCCTAACACATCTGCCGGCAAATCTAAAAAGCGAAATCGGGTTATTATGATTCGAACATAACAATTCCTCAACCCAAATGAGACGCCTAACCAACCTGGCTCTAACCCGTAAACAGAGAATATCCGATTTGAACGGATCTCTATTAAAAATAAATATATATATATTTATTTTTCAGAAAGTATGTGATTCGAACACATGAAAGGTAAAATCCTTAACTAGTTTCAAGCTAGTCGCTATAAACCGCTCAGCCAACTTTCTTTTTTTTTTATTTTATACCTAATTTATAAAACATTGATCTATGCATATAAGGTAGTACAATTTTCTGTAAAGGTATTATATACTTTTTACTTATATAAATTCTCGGATATTTTTTACTATGATATGAAATAGTACAATTTATATTATATCTTATCATTAATACATTCATTAACAAAACAACTTCTTTTATTTTAAATGAATCAGTACATAATAATATACCTTTACCATTATAACTACCGTCCCCCATAATTAAATGGGCTAAAGCTATAGGCGTGAGATCATTATATATAGAAGGTTTAATAATTTTTATTTTATTTAAATAATAATTATTATATAATTCTGTTATACATGGCATAGATCTAGTTGCAATTCTTAGAACGTATGAAGGCCTACCTAATCTATAAGATACACTAAGTTTGGGATAACTCTGACAATAATGGCTTAAAAAGCTAAAAACAAAATATATATAAGCTGACTTAGCCAAAGATTGATTTAATATTAAATAAGCATTTTTTGCTTTGGAATTAAAAGCCATATGACCATCAGATAATATTATTCCAACAATAATGCTTTTTATATCATTAGGCAAATTTATTATACTTAATACATATTTAGTATATTTTGTCCCAGCTGTATAACTTAAATTACTTCCCCATAAAACTAAAGATTTTTCGTTGATTAAATAATTGTTATTCTTCATTTTCTTTATATTCAAAATTTATATAAATTCTTTTATTTATTGAAATTTATATAAATACATAATTAACACAATACTAGTTTTTTGTTATGAAAGCTACTAGACAAACCCTTATCCGAGGAGGGATTTGAACCCACAGAATTGATAATACAAAAAATGTTATCGTCTGCCTATTCCAACGCCCGGATTATTAAAAGATCAGTTTATCTTAAACCATTTGGTCAATTCTCTTTAAAAATCTAACAATTGATTCTTCAGCGACTCGAACGCCAAACCTACTCTTATCAAAAGTATACTTTACCGATTAAGTTAAAGAATCATCAAGAGCACTCAGATTTGAACTGAAAACACGAAGTTTGAAGCTTCTTATTTTACCAATTAAACTATACTCTTTATTTGTAATAAACATATTACTTAATATAGTCGGAAAAGAGATGAATCGAACATCTAAGTATAAATTTATACGATACGTAGCAGATATCTTACCTTACCAATGGCAACTTTTCCTTACGAGTTAAGCCGGCTTCGATCCGGCATCTATTTCCTCGACAAGGAAACCCTTTACCAATTAAGTTACTAACTCTTTTTTCGTATAGTTTGCACTTACCCCATAATAATCTATTATATCTGGTATTTCTTTTTGTTTTTGCAATAGTTGATTTATTTAAAAAGTTTCAGCTAAAAAATATATGGTCAGTCGACATCGAATCCACACACGGAGTGTGTGGAGAAACTAGGATTCGAACCTAGATAAATAATATGCAACATTATTGTATTACCTAATTATACTATTTCCCTTAAAATAATTACGGCCAACCGAAATCGAATCGGTATTTTTCATTTGGAAGACGATTAGTTTACCATTAACTTATGGCCGCTGATAGTTTTTAATATATAAATTTAAAGTATAAATCAATTTTGACTTATAGCCATTATAAACCGGGAGAGAAATTTGAATTCTCATTCTTAATGCATGAAATTAATGTTCTAACCAATTGAACTATCCTGGCATAATTCTTATCCAAGATTCGAACTTGGATCCAAATATTAGAAGTATCATGCTCTACCATTGAGCTAATAAGAATGAAATAGGAAAGAAGAGATTCGAACTCTTAAAAGTATATTACTATTGAGTTTACAGCTCAACCCTTCTTACCAATAAAGGGACTTTCCTTTATCCCTAAAAGGGATATTGATTTATTATAATAATTGTTTTATTTATAAATAAATATAATATTAATCAACTTCTGTAATTAAATATTTATCAAATAGTAATTTACCAGATCTTATATAACGCCCTATAGTAGTATCATTTGTATTTAGATGTAATCCTGCTTCTTTTTTTGACGCATATATTGTTATTTCTTCTTTATCTATATTTAAAACTTTAAGAGGTATTCCTATAGCTTTTATAATTTTATCTTTGGTTTGTTCACTTTGTTTACGTTGTTTCATTTTATTAAGAGTAGTCTTTGATACAACACGTAAACTCATTTAGGACAAACTGGTTTCATTATGAACGTAACCTAAAGAAGAACCAGCTGTTTTAAGGATGTTGTAAATAAGTTTATAAGTATCTAAATAATACTGTTCTCTTCGGATTACATCTTTAGAAGAAGAATATAAGTTAATTAATAACTGACTGAACCTTTGCTAGCTTAATGCTATTGAGTTTACAGCTCAACCCGTAAACCAACAAACGGACCCTTCCTTAAGACCTATGGGATTTGAACCCGTATTATAGCGATTAAAAGTCGCATGTTTTACCAATTAAACTAAAGCCTCTTTTTATAGATATTATTTATAGCAAAAATATTGTTAATATTTTTGCTTAATAGTAATAACTATTGCTCCTACCATGGCTAACAAAAGTATAATAGAAGTTATTAATAATCAAATAGAATAACTTGTATACATTAAGTTACCTATACTCATAATATCTGTACTGTCTAATATATTCCCATCTCAATTCTTGGAAGTTACATATGATATTTGTTTAGTATTAGTTAGATCTTGTAATAATTTATTAAACTCAAATCCCATTACACTAAATTTAGTTTTAGCATCTGGTAATAAATTACTAAATGGTATAAAAAAAGCCAATATAGTTATTAAAGCTAATGGTAAATTATTATTTGTATCACTAATAAGTTCTGATACTCTAATATTAATTAACATTAATATAAACAGAAATAATATTGATACAGCTCCTACATAAACTAATAAATAGGATATACCTATAAATTTTATACCTATAAAAATTAGATAACAAGATATACTTGAAAATAATAATATTAAGTATAAAACAGATATTATAGGATTTTTAGTTACAATTATAAATATACCTAATAATATAGATAATATTGCAAATATATCTAAAAATCCTGTTGAATAACCAAAAGACATTTCATATAAAACATAGAGATTTGACATAAAATTATTATTAAATCTTTTCTTATTTTTATAAAAATTTAATTTCAAAGATATAAAACCAAAAAAAGTTAAAAACGTGTATTATATTTTAAAGAATAAATAACCTTAAAATTATTTATTCTTTAAAATATGTTATTATCTTTTTGGAGTTGAACCAAAGTAAACTTAAGTTTATTTAACCACTAAAGATAATGCAAAAAATAATACAAGTATTATTTTTTAATAGTTAAAAATACTATATTACATATGGAATAACATAGTATTAATAACTTAAATTTTTAAAGATAATTAATCCCGTGCAATTTCCATTACACGAACCATATTTCGACTTAACACCAATTAGAATCATGCATACGAAAGTTACATAAAAACGATTATATAATCAATTAAATATAATAAAGTAAATAAGTAACCAAACTTATTGCACATATTCATTTCAGCGCCTGACGAGTAGTTAGTACCCATCTGAGATAAACTTCACCGTGACGTGGTGATTCACGATTACTAGTAATTCCTTATTCATGCAGTCGAATTTCAGACTACAATTCACGAATAGTTATGTCCAGTTTTAAGGATTAGCTCCATTTCGCAATATAGCATCCCTTTGTAAAGGCATATGTGGCACGTCTATAGCCCACGCTATTAAGGCCATGATGACTTGTCTTAGTCCCTTTTAACTTATCCTTTATAATGGAGAACTACTTTATAAAAACAAATAAAGCAAGGGTTTTCGTTAATTTATGGAACGAACCAAAATCTCACGACATTAACTGAAGACAGCCGTGCAGCACTTGTAATAATTGAATAATATTCAATGCATAATGTGGTAAGGTTATTCGCGGATTATCGAATTAAATAACATACTTCACTACTGGTTTCAGAAACGGTCTAATGATTTCAATTTGGGCATTGCCGCTTTACTCATGAGGTGGAATGCTTACACTTTCATTTATAAGCCAATTTAATCTGACTTATGACATTCATAATTTTCTCCAAGGACTACTAGGGTATCTAATCCTTCTCGTTACCCAAGGCTTCGTCCCTCAACGTCAGTTTTTACATAAAAGGTTGCCTTCGCCGTTACCCGTCCTTCCAGTATCACAAAATATCAACTTTCCTCCGGAAATTCGCCCCTTCTCTCATAAAACTCTAGAAAATTAGTCCCTATTATGGCTTGATTTTCCGTCTAGGTACCCTTTAAACCTAATAAAGATGAATAACACTAGTCTTCTACGTGTTACCGCGACTGCTGGCACGTAATTTGGTCAAGACTTATAGATAAAAAATTGTCATCATCATTCTTTTACCTAGAACTTTATACGACTTATTCGTTATACGTTCTTCCAAGTTGCTGGTTCAGCCGTTAGGCTATTGACCAATATACCCCACTGCTGTACTATCTGCCGTGGGCTTTTTTCAGACCCAATGTGGTCGATCGACCTCTCAGTCTCGACTACCGGAACATGAGCTAGCTTTATGCTAATACTCTTCCAGGATATACGCTAACATCTTAAAGCGAAACTTTCTATTTCTTTCTTGTTATAAGGGATTTTCTCCTTACTTTAAGGCAGCTAGGTTATCTTTTACTCACCTGTACACCACTTCTAATTAAATTTTATAAAATTAGACGTTCGATTAGCATGTGTCAAGCATTTGGACAGCGTTCATTCAGAGCCATCATCAAACTCAACTTTTTATTGTGGTGGTTGTTGCCACTACTATTGTTTTCATTTTAAATAAAATTTATTTGTTAACGGAAGTTTTTGGATATATTTAAGCGAGTTATTGTATTTATTGTACGTGTACTTTTTAAAGCTAAATATGAAACGTCCATTTCATGATTTTTTATAAAATATATTTTTAATATATTTATTATACATAAATCTATTACTTTCTGTTAAGTTTTAAAGTTTTTACCCTTGTTTTATAAAATATATATATATTTATATATATACACATATCAAATTAGCTCTTGACTTTCCTATGTTAATATTAATAACATCATACATTATTAATCACTATTTTTTATAATAAATTAACTAAATAATTTGTATATTTTTATTTATTTCTTATAATTATTATGTTCAGTTATGTAATTCTTTAGATTATTAAATAAGTCATCACTGATGTATATTGATAAGTATAGATCCAAATATTAAACAAGTAATAAGTTGGAGATATACAGTTAATAATTAGTAATTAAATATATTATTTTTTAACCATCCCTAAAGAAATCTTATATCCTTTGTAAGGTTTATTCCTTATTAGGTAATTACGAATTTGAGTATGAGATGTATCCAGGTATTTTGCAGCTTCTTTCATGAAAGGAAATTCTTTATAAGTACCGGTATTCAGGTTAGTTAATACGATGGGTTGTCTTTTATTATTATTAAGTGCCATTTTTAACAATGTATCTTTGGTATGTTTATGTCCCAAAGAAGACTTACTTATTAATTGATGAGTCTCCTGAGATAGCTTTCTACCTTTAATGGCAGCACTAATTCTTAATTTAACCTCTTCAGATAATGTACGCTCTTTCATTTTTAATAATGTTTCCTTGGAAAATTTACGATCCTTGGCTATTTTACTCATTAGTTCTCTAGTGGCCTCACTATGTTTAAATCCAAAAGAAGACCCTGCAACTTTTAAGATATTATATTCAGGTTTAAACTTATCTAAATAAAATTGTTCTCTTTCAATTAATATCTCAGGAGGGCAATATTCTAATATTTCTAATCTAAACGCTGTATAACCGTAAGTTAAAATTGCTCTATATATAGCCATTTTATGTTTTGGATTAGAGATGTGATTATAATTAAAATATTGGCTAAATCTTTTACTCAAATCAATACTTGAACCTATATAACTTTTACCTGATTCTATGTGTATTCAACGGTAAATACCTGACTTTCCTCTATTTTGTTTAACTGGTAAATCCTTATTCGTATCTGCATTATTATAAATGATAATTGGAGTAATAAACAATGTTAAAAACCCTATTAATTTTAAGTTTTTTGTTCTATTATTTTTAATATTTATAGAATAATGCGTACTAAGGTGATACATTGCCAATATTAATGTAATTCTAAAGTATCTTTTATATAAGAAGCAGACAAAACTACAAATACCTGAGCTTGTATGAAAGCAATACCTATCTCTAGTCCCGAAAAGGCTATTATAAATAATAAAGGCATTAAACCTAGGAAAAAAGAAATAAGACCACTTGTCATAATTTTGTACGTAAAGCCACCTAAAATGTTTAATAACATGTGACCAGAAAGTACGTTAGCAGCAAGTCTTAAACCTAAAGATACGTTACGTGCTAAATAAGAAATGAATTCTATTAAAACTAATAAAGGTAATAAACCTAATGGACAACCTGAAGGTACAAATAATGAAAAAAATTTTAGAGCATGTATTTGGAACCCTAATATTGTTGCTCCTATAACGACAACAAAACTTATAGAGAATGTTATTATAAAATGTGAAGTAGGTGCGAAACTATAAGGTACCATACCTATTAAATTATTTGTTAATATATATATAAATAGCGAAAATATTAGAGGGAAAAACATTTGCCCTTTATTTGAGTTAATTTGATTCAGGACTATACTATAAACAGTAAAATATATAGATTCTTGACTTATTGATCAAGAATTAGGTGTTAATATATTATAGTTAGTTGCTAGTAAATAATACACAAATATAATAAAAGTTGTTATAAGTAAATACAAACCTATATTTGTTAAAGATATTTGTATGTTGTCTAATAAGTCACCTTTAATACTAAATAGGTCTCTAATAACAAATTGGTCTAAGGGACTTTGATTTCAAATTGGAGCATGTTTAAATAATGAGTCTTGCATATTTAAATTATAAAATTTATCTATTACTTATTGTTAAAGGGCTATTATTGTAGTTAAAATTTTTAATAATTTAAGATTTTTTATCTCATTTTTCGTATTTTATTTAGGCAACGTATAATAATAGGAATGCCATCATTAATGCAAATAAACCTGTAGCTTCAGAAAATGCAAAACCTAATATCGCATAAGCGAATAATTGTCCTCTTAAAGATGGGTTTCTAGATACACCTATTATAAGTGCACCAAATACTACACCGATTCCTACACCTGCTCCTATTAAACCTGTTGTGGCTAGTCCTGTACCTATTATTTTAGCTGCTTGTATCATTTATTATATAATATTTTTCTCCTCCTTATACTAAGAATAAGCGTTCTTTTTAAACGATTATTTATTATTTTTTACTGAAAAATAATAAAAGTGAGCTTTGTAAAGGTAGACTTACAAAAGCATGTGGTTTAGGTGGGCTATTTAGACTTCATTCAAGTGAATTGTAATTTCTGTTAAATAAACTTTGGAATAAATCACTAAAAAACTGAGGAGTTAATCAAGGATATCTTGAAGTAGCTTCCCCATAAACTAATTGTACATATACAATATATAAAAATAATCAAGTGGCTACTAGACTTATTATTGAACCAAAACTACTTATTATATTTCAACCTGCAAATGCATCAGGATAGTCACTAATTCTTCTAGGCATACCCTGTAAACCAAGGAAATGTTGAGGGAAGAATGTTACGTTAACACCTATGAATAATATTATAAAGTGTACTTTACCTAATATAATATTATAATTAAGACCTGTTATTTTTGGTATTCAGAAGTATCATGCACTAAATAAAGCAAAAACAGCTCCTAAAGACAACACATAATGAAAGTGAGCTACTACGTAATATGTATCATGAAATGCTATGTCAAGTGATGCATTAGCTAATACAACACCACTTAACCCTCCTATTGTGAACATTACAACGAAACCTAATGCAAATAACATTGAAGGTGTTAAGTGTAGGGATCCTCCATAAGTAGTAGCTAATCAACTGAATATTTTAATACCAGTAGGAACCGCGATTATTAGTGTTGCAGCTGTAAAATAAGCTCTTGTATCAACATCTAATCCTACTGTGTACATATGATGACTTCATACAACAAAACCTAATACTCCTATAGACATCATAGCATATACCATACCAAGATAACCAAATACATTTTTATTTGAATTAGCGGAAATTGTAGTACTAATTATACCAAATCCTGGTATAATTAAAATATAGACTTCTGGATGTCCAAAGAATCAGAAAAGATGTTGATATAATATAGGATCACCACCTCCAGCTACTTCAAAGAAGGATGTATTGAAATTTCTATCAGTTAATATCATAGTAATAGCTCCGGCTAATACAGGTAAAGATAATAATAGTAATACAGCAGTAACTACTACTGCTCAACCAAATAAAGCTAGTTTATGTAATCTTATACCTGGACTTCTCATGTTTAAAACTGTAGTAATGAAATTCATAGCACCTAATAAACTACTTACACCTGCTAGATGTAAGGCAAATATAGCTAGATCTACACTAGGTCCACTATGACTTTGTAAACCGGCTAAAGGTGGATAAAGTGTTCAACCTGTACCGGCTCCATTTTCTATCATAGCTGCAAATAAAAATAAAACTAAACTTGGTATTAATAATCAAAAACTTATATTATTTAATCTAGGAAATGCCATATCAGGACCTCCTACCATTAATGGTAATAAGAAATTACCAAATCCTCCTATCATAGCAGGCATTACCATAAAAAATATCATTAGAATCGCATGTGCTGTTATTATGCTATTATATAATTGATTATCTGCTATATACTGTACTCCAGGTCCTGATAATTCCAGACGTATAAGAACAGAAAATGATGTACCAATTAATCCTGAAAATAATGCAAACATTAAATATAATGTTCCAATATCTTTTGCATTAGATGAAAGAAATCATCTTTCTTTTCACATAGTTATTTTAAATATATTCGATTTTTCTTTTACACCTAATGTTGAACTTATATTTTGCGTTGTAGAGTAATATCTAAAGCTATTATTATAATTAAGATCAACTCTCTTATCTTGCACTATTTTTGCAAGATATTTGTTTTAATGTTGAGCGAATAGAATTGTTTATATTCGTTTTAATATTACATAAAATAGACTATTAAAATATCTATTAAAACAGCAGAAAATGAATAAATATATTTTTTACATATATTACCTGCTGTTTTAATATAAACGCTTCCTTATAAGTGCTCACCCTTCGTTGACATAAACTAAAATTGAGTCTTATGTATACATGTACACTATAGCGTACGTCATGTTCGAAATTGTTATTATATTACTAGTTATTACCTATTTAGATCCTTACTACTTTTTAAGCTAAAAATAATAAAAATTATTAGATATTTAAGGGAGGATACCTTGATTCGAACAAGGATATACTATGCCACATACAGCAGTTCTACCATTAAACTATATCCACCTATTTAAATTATTTATTATCCAAGATTAAAACTTGGATCCAAATATTAGAAGTATTATGCTGTACAGTTGAGCAGATAAGTATTATACGTTATTAATATAAAACACGCCCTTAAGATGACTCGAACATCTATACAAATATTAACAGTATTTTGCTCTACCTTTGAGCTATAAGGGCAGTTGTTTTAAATAGTTCAATATACGGTATTATTACACTAGTCAAAATAACAACTATAACGCGCACAGGATTCGAACTTGTATCGCTATGTCCGTAGCACAGCATTTTAACCATTAAACTAACGCGTCAATGAATTTATGTATGTATAAAGTTTAATATACATATAATTATGTTGGAGCGATTCGAACACTCAATAGTAAATACCAAAAATTTATGACTTACCAATTAGTCGACAACATATATAAGTTATATATAAACGAAACAATAATGTGAATACTTATATAATAGTTAAATGAAGAATGTAAATATAGTATATCACATTATAGGTGACAAGATTTGAACTTGTAAAGTTAAAAACTATTCCGTCCTAAGCGGAACCTGGTTACCAATTTCAGCACACCTATAAAAAACTGTTCGAGATAAGACTTGAACTTATAACCTAAACATCTTCAGTGTTCCGCTCTACCAAATTGAGCTTCTCGAACTATTTTCTAGCCTAGGCTAGAAAATACTTTGTAAAATATAATTATTATATAATTAATTATTAAAAAAGTATTTTTTATTTATCTTATAAATCTACCATTTTGTTCTAATCTAATACCTAAATCATCTCCGCCATCCATTTTTTCCGTTAAATTATCAGTTATTAATGAGTCATTATTTGTTTGAACTAAATTTTCGTCTAAATTCGGTTTAATATCAAAGAAAACCTCTATACTTAGGCCCCTCCCCTTTTTTTCCTCCCTGGCAATACCCTAATGCAATGAATATATATAAAAAAAAAATTAATAATATATGGAAATATTAGGACTCGAGCCTAAATTAACGATATGCAAAATCGCAGTTTTACCAATTAAACTATATCCCCTAAATTTTTATATAAATATACTTTTTTGTAACTTATGTATTATTATTTATAGTATAATATAAGTTAAATATAGATTTATTTTTAAATTTATTATTAAACGTAATGTAACACCAAGTAATATTATAATATTTAATTAGTATACATTAAAGACAAATATTAAGTAGGTAACACAATATATAAATGACCTAAAACAGAGTTCTTCAAAACTTTACTACTAAAATTTTGAAGGATACTTGAATGTTTATTTGAAATTTTATCATTATTATTTATATATATATATATAACACAATACTAGATTATTATAATTCTATTATAAAGCTACTAGATAAACCCTTATCCGAGGAGGGATTTGAACCCACACGATTTACATCAGCAAAGCTTAAATTTGCCCTGTCTACCTATTCCAGCACTCGGATTATTTTATAATACTTTTGATTTACGAAAAGTAAAAAAAAAAGTATTATGAAATATTAGTAAAAAATAAGTTATAGTTAACAGAATCTACAAATATTAAATCCAAATTACCTAGAAACATAAATAATGTAAATAATCAAAAGTATATTTTACTCTATAATAATAATATAATCTTTATAAGATTTATTTAGTTTTATAAATTTACGAGCAGTTGTTTTGGAAACATCTAAAAATTGAGCAGCTTTGCTTATAGATGAAAACTTAAGAATATTTCCTGTTTTTATATTTGTTAAAATAACAGGTATAGATTTATGATTATTTACGGATAATTTTAATCTAGTAGTTTCTGAACATTGACGACCTAAACGTGTAATACGAAATAATTTCTTTGTATACTCACTATGCTTAAAGCCTAACATTGAACCAGCTATTTTTAAAACATTATACTCTGGCTTTAAGCTGTCTAAATAATATTGCTCTTTTTTTATTAATACGCTTGGCTCACAATATTCTAGTATTTCCAATTTAAAACTAGAATAACTATATTTCAAAAGAGCATTATGTATAGGAATATTTCGTTTAACTTTAGATATATGGCTATAGTTGTAGTATTCTTTAAACCTCCTACCTAAGTTTATACTAGATCCTACATAACTTTTATTATTTATTACATTTACTCATCTATATATACCAGATTTGCTTTTGTTTTGTTTTATAATAGTAGCCTTTTCTAAGTCTGCATTAAGATAAGATATAATTGGTATAATAGGAGACACATTTACACTATGTGACGAATAGAATTTTTTAGTTTGAAACATAACTTTATTACATAAAACATATAACACAATACACTATAATATATAACTAAGATTTAACTAATATATTATATATCTATAATGACGTAAGGCCAGAGAGATTCGAACTCTCATTGGAGCTATCATGAGCAGCTGGCTTTACCAATTAAGCTATAGCCTTTTATTAATTTGTGCGGACTGAGGATTTGCACCTCAATATTCTGGTCATGAGCCAAACATGTTAACTGTTACACCAATCCGCATATATCTTTGTAAAAACTAACTAGTTAGTTTTATTCATAGAGTTGCGTCAAATTATTTTTTTTTATTAATATAAACTAAAATTATAGTGGACCAGAATGCAATATTTATAATATAATTGTATTAATTATAATTATGAGAAATAGGTGAGTCGGACACCTGACCCTTCGCGTGTAAAACGACTGCTCTACCACTGAGCTAATTTCTCTAACCCAGGAGAGATTTGAACTCTCGTTTCAACAGTGAAAATGTTATGTCTTGACCAAACTTGACGACTGAGTCTTAGCCTAGTGTAAGTATCGCACTTACTTCCACCGATTACAAAACGGTAGCATTACTTTTATGCTAACCAGGCCATACTTTTAAAAGTTTCGCTTTTTTGAAAAATTAGGATAAAAGCAATATTTAGTAAATTATAAAATTAGTACTTTATGTCTAAAAAATTTAAATCTCTTATAACTAAAGCCTAGCTCATTATTCCTATTAATATAATCATCTTTTCAGTTTTTTTCATATTATAAAAATAATTTCGTAATGTTTTACTACGTATATAAGAGTATAGTAAAGTGAATTTCGCGCTTATATGCATTCAGCACTTACCTTTAATTAACGTAGCTTTCCTGCCGTGCCTATACAGTAAATATATCTTTAGTAAAAGTATATTTTTATATAATTTTTATTTATAAATGTATAAACAACAGGTAAACTATAGGTTAACATACCCAATTCCTTTCGTACAAAGGGGCTGTCTTTATTTTACTCTAATTTCCTCTAGAAGATAGAAACCATACTGTCTCACGACGTATTAAACCCAGCTCGTGTAGCTCTTTAATCGACGAACAGTCGAACCCTTCATGATTCCTGCGTTCATGTGGATGAGCTAAGCCGACATCGAGGTGCCAAACCGCGCACTCAATTTGTACTCTCTTGCGCACATTAGCCTGTTCAAAATTTGTTAACATAAATATATTATTTATTTCCATATTTTTCAATATGGTTCAGACTATTTCATCATTTATTGTTAAATTTAAATAAAAGCAACTTTTATAAATATTTAGTTACTACTTATTCAACCTTTTATACCAAAAGAACCTATACGTGTTTTAGATTTTAATTTAGTATATTGTATATTTGATTTTAAATTACCTTTTAATAATACAGAAGATAATCCTCTATAAGAAGAGTCTATATTTAATAGATTACCTTTATATCTTAATTTAGAGACAGATCTTGATGCTGTATAACGTCTGGTTAATCTTCCACTTGTTTCTAATCTAAATCCTGTTACATGTTTATATTTAATATCTCTTAATATCACTCCTTCTAAATATTTTTTATCAACATTATTTAATTTATTTAAAGTAGGTTTGTAGTAAATATTTTTTTTATTACGTACTTTTACTTTTCTCTTTAAAGTATTTAAAAATTTTAATAATTTTCTTCTATTTTTCCTTATTTTTAAAGTTATAGATTCCGATAATATATCACTATTTAAATAAAAACGTCTTAAATTAACTAAATTAAATTCGACATTTTTTTTATATATTTTTTCTAAATATTTTTTTAAGTATTGTAAATAATTATAATTAAATTTAGATTTATTAAAAAAAATGAGTTGTTGATAATATTTATGTAAGAAATATTTGTCTAATGATTTTTTTAAGAGTTTTTTATAAAATAAAATTATATATTTAGATAAATCTTTATCACTAAAAATATGTTTATTTTTGATGTAAGATTCCACTATATCTATTAAAACAAACTTTTTTTTGTTTCATTTTTTTATAGATTCTAAAGCTTTTGCTTCAAGCAAAAGTCATCTTCTATGTAAAATATCTTGATTTGATCAAGCTTTATAAAAACTTTTTCTAATTTTTTTATCAAGATTGAATTTTTGTCTATTAAATAAATATAAAGTTATTATCACTTTATTATTTGTGTGTTTAAATTCACCATTACTTACATAAATTTTACTAGATGAAAGTTTTCTTAATCTACCTAGCAATTTATTACTTCTTATTTTACGTTCAAGTTTTAGATTATATAAATTAAAATAACTTTTAATTAATTTAGTAGCTAGTTCCGTAGCTTGAGGCATTAAATTAATAGTATTTTTATTAAAAACGTATATACTATTATTTCATTCTCTAACAGCAGATGGATGATGTTTGTTGTGTTTTTCTTGTGAGTTAATTTTTTTTTCAGTTTTTTGCTTACTATTATTATATAATTTAAATAAGTTTAGCATGACATTAATTATTTTTATATTTAAATTAATAATTTAAATATATATTTAACTCAACTATGATTGAGTTAATTTCATTAATGTATATTTATCTACACTAATCATTATTAATATATTTTACAATTTAAATTTAACAATAAATGCTGGATTATTAAGTAATAAGATTAAAACTAATCCTTTAGTCGTTGAACGTTCTTATAGTATAATAAGTTTCGCTTCAAATTAACTATATAAAACAGTTATTTTTGAAATTTATCCAGATAGTTACCAATATTTTTTAATAATTGGGGGACTCACTTTAAATCCCTAGCGTAACTTTTTCAAAAATCCAAGACCTTTCCTTTCCGTATCTTGCGATCATATGCCCCGCTTACGCGACTGATAGACTTGTAGGTCTGACAGTAAAGCAAGATTAAGCCATTAAACTTTTAAAGTAATATTAAGTGTCATAGTATAAATGCTTTTATACTACAAATAAGAATAATTATAAAATAATTTAGTTAATTATTCTTTTTTACATCTATTCACCATATAGTTAAAATCTTACTTATATAAAATATAAAATCGTATTTAATACAACAATAACTGAATAATTATTAATTAATAATTAATAGCAAACTAAAAGTAAAAACAGAAGAAAGTAAGAAACGAGTGTTTCCATTTCAACTTGCAGAATAAAACATGCAATTTTACAATTAGAATTTTGGATATACCCAGGTACTTTTTATGGGATCTGTGCCCCGCATAAACTGCCTTCCAATCAACAAACCGTAATAAAGTAAATAAAGGTGTCTCATTTATGTTAGAAAAAGATGTATAGATTATATATACTTATTTAGCATACATAAAACCTATATTTAACAACCTTATACACTGGAAATTCTTATATTACAGCCTAAATTAGTAACAGTAAAGCTGCATAGGGTCTTCTCGTCTATCTAGAGGTAAACTGTATCTGCACAGTTATTCCAATTTCACTGAGCCA
>Ga0209473_1000325_pt1 | contig 29938 bp, 31 predicted proteins | sample GraSoiAngelo_133_FD_185890 | JGI IMG/M metagenome (GOLD analysis project Ga0209473, IMG submission 185890) | Grasslands soil microbial communities from the Angelo Coastal Reserve, California, USA - 14_0929_05_20cm (SPAdes) (version 2) | ecosystem: Environmental > Terrestrial > Soil > Grasslands ...
AATTTCGACGTGCGCAGGCCCGGCGTCATCGTCGTGTTCTTCCACGGCAATGGCGCAACGCTGGAGCGCGACGTCCGCGACCGCCAGCTGGTGCCGCAGCAGATTTCGGATTCCGGTGTCAACGCCGTACTGCTGGCGCCGCAGCTCGCCGTCGATGCCGCCGATTCCAGCGCCGGCAAGTTCTGGCAGCCCGGCGGCTTCAAGCGCTTTATGGATGAGTCGGCAAGTCAACTCGCCCGTCTCTACGGCGATCCGAATGCCGCCAAGGCGTTTGCAAACATGCCGATCATCATTGTCGGCTATAGCGGCGGCTTCCTGCCGACGGCATGGAGCCTCGAAGTCGGCGGCATCAGCGACCGCGTCCGCGGCGTGTTCCTGCTCGACGCCGTTTACGGCGAACTCGACAAGTTCGCATCATGGATCGAGCATCATCGGTCCGGCTTCTTCGTCTCTTCCTACACCCATTACACCGCGCGTCACGACCACGAACTCATGAGCATGCTGCGCGAAAAAGGCATCCCGGTATCGGAAGACATGGACGGGCCGCTGCGACCGGGCAGCGTGGTCTTCGTGGAAACCGGCGAGGGCATTACCCATCGCGACTACGTCACCCACGCCTGGACCGAAAATCCGGTCAAGGAAGTACTGGTCAAGATGGCGTCAACGCCGTCGATGCGCCTCGCCGCCGGCGCACAATCCTCCTCGAACCGCTAGTTCAGCAAGCTCAGCTCTTCGGCAGTTTCGGCATGCTCTCCACGAACCCGTTGTAGCAGTTCAGCCGCTCGTCTTCCTCCTTGTTGAACTTGCAATCCATGACGCCCTTCGCGGCGGGCGCCTTCGGATTCGGCTTCGGCGGCACGACGGCATCGTAGCAGTTCAACCGCTCCTTGGTCTGGTCGTCGATATCAAGGCAGGCCTGCAGCCTGACCGCGACCGGCTGTTGCTTGCCGGGTTTTTCGGACGGAGTGCGCGATTTGACCTGGACCAGTGGCTTGCCACCCACCGTGGGCGGCGGCTTGTCCTGCGCAAAGGTTGCGGCCGAGTACAGGATCGCGATGAGCGCCAGCACTATTCTCATGTCAATAACTCTCGTTTCAGTAGAAAGCCACGCCGAGGCTCCGGCTTAAATCCAAACGGCTGCCCCGGAGGGCCTTTTATCCCCCTCTCGATTGGTTTGCCAAGCTCCCCGCTCGGACGCAAAAACATGCCGCGAGACCAGCATGCGGCCCGCTAGCATGACCGGTATGACCGTTTACGTCTCTAGTAGCTGGGCTTTTGCGGTTTGGTCAGGATCACTGTCATCAGCGCCAACGCCACAAGACCCATCGAGACGAAGCCGATGCCGTGAAACAACTCGCGTGCGTAGAAAAGGCCGCCGATCGCCGAACCCACGGCCTGACCGATATAGAGCGCTGAAGTGTTCAGCGAGACCGAGGCGGCACCAAGCGCCGGTGCGGCGCCGATCAGCCGCACTTGCTGCATGGAATTGGTCGCGGCAAAGCCAAGGCCCCAAACCGCAACCGCGGCGGCCATGATCGCAAAGTTACCCGCGCCGAGCGCCCAGATAGCGGACCCGGCCAACAGCGCACTCATGAACAACAGCGAGGTCCGGTAGCTGCCCCAGGAATCGACGAAACGGGTCGCGATCACGTTACCCAGGAAGCCGGCCACGCCAAATGTCGCAAACGCCAGCCCGACCGCATCGGGACCGACGTGTGTCAGCCGTGCCAGCAACGGCCCCATATAGGTGAACACGGCGAACTGTCCCGCGATTTGCAAGGTCGTGACCAACAGCAGCAGAAGGATGAGCCGGTTTCGTCCAACATCAACCCATGTCTTCAAGTCCACCGGCGCGCCGACCAATCCGCCGGGCAGGCGCCAGGCCAGCAGCAAAAAACTAAACAAAGCGGCGACGCCGATGCTGTCGTAGGTCGCGCGCCAGCCGTAGCGGCTGGCGATGAACGTCACCAGCGGCAGGCCGATCGCCGCGGCGAGCGACCATCCGAGAAAGATGTAGGCGACGGTGCCGCCGCGCTTCTCCGGTGGCACGATGAGGGCGGCAGTGCCTGCGGCCTGTGGCGTGTAAAGCGCGCTGACCGCCAGCATGATGAGGCGGACGATCAGCAAGCTCGCGTAGTCAGGCGCGAACGCCGACGCGAGGTTGGTGACCGCGATTAGCGCGAGCGTCGCGGTGAGCAGGGTGCGGCGTTCGATCCGGCTGGTGAGCCATGCCGTCAGCGGCGAGCCGATGCACAACACGACCGCGCCGAAGGTGATCAGCAACCCGGCGTCACGGATGGTGACGTCGAGCCCCGCTGACAGTTCGCTCAACATGCCCGCCGGCGCCAGGACGGCCGTCCCGTTGGCGAAATTTCCGAGCATAAGGGCGGTAGGAGCAAATCGGCGATGGACGTGGCCGTGGTCCGGCGGCGCTTTCATGCAGGTGCATGTAGGTGATGCCAGCACGGAACGGAAGGACGAGGCGCGAGCTTTTTCACGGTCAGAACCGACATCTTTACGGGCAGAACCGACACCGTTGCCACGAGCTCTCGGAACTTGCCTGCCCGAGGAGCAGAATGCGCCGTTCAAATTCTGGGGACCATGCACTCGCCGATTTTCCTGCGTTGGCCGATTGCAACGCCCGAATCGCCTGCTATATCGGTCGTTCCCGCTTACCTGCGCCCGTTCGCAGGAGTGAGCATCAGGAGACGCAATGTCCGATTTCAAATACAGCCTCACGAATCTGAAGCCCGCCGAGCCGCAGCAAAAGATCACCCTCACATTTCCCGACGGCGCGACGCGCGAATTCTCCAAGGACAGCACCGGGCTCGATATCGCCAAGGGCATCTCCCCCTCGCTTGCCAAGCGCACGGTGGCGATGGCGCTCGACGGCGAGCTTGCGGACCTCACCGATCCGGTCACGCAGGACGCGAGAATCGAATTCATCGCCCGCGACGACGCGCGCGCGCTGGAATTGATCCGGCATGATGCCGCCCATGTGTTGGCCGAAGCCGTGCAGTCGCTGTGGCCGGGCACGCAGGTGACGATCGGCCCTGTGATCGAGAATGGCTTCTATTACGATTTCTTCCGCAACGAACCCTTCACGCCGGAGGATTTCGCAGGCATCGAGAAGAAGATGCGCGAGATCGTCGCGCGTGACAAACCGTTCACGAAGGAAGTCTGGGACCGCGAGAAGACCAAACAGGTGTTCCGCGACAAGGGCGAAGCGTTCAAGGTCGAATTGGTCGACGCCATTCCGGGCGACGAGCCGATCAAGATCTATTTCCAGGGCAACTGGTTCGATCTCTGCCGCGGCCCGCATATGACCTCGACCGGCAAGGTGGGTAATGCCTTCAAGCTGATGAAGGTCGCGGGCGCCTACTGGCGCGGTGACAGCAACAATCCGATGCTGACGCGCATCTACGGCACGGCATTTGCGAAGCAGGAAGAGCTCGATGCCTACCTAAAGCAGATCGAGGAAGCCGAGAAGCGCGACCACCGGAAACTCGGCCGCGAGCTCGACCTGTTCCACTTCCAGGAGGAAGGGCCCGGCGTGGTGTTCTGGCACCCCAAGGGCTGGACCATTTTCCAGGCGCTGATCGCTTATATGCGCCGCAGGCTCGCCGGCGAATACAGCGAGGTCAACGCGCCGCAGATCCTCGACAAGGCGCTGTGGGAAACCTCGGGCCATTGGGACTGGTATCGCGAGAACATGTTCGCGGCGCAATCCGCCGGCGACGAGGCCGAGGACAAGCGCTGGTTTGCGCTAAAGCCGATGAACTGCCCCGGCCACGTGCAGATCTTCAAGCACGGCCTGAAAAGCTACCGCGATCTGCCGTTGCGGCTCGCCGAATTCGGCGTGGTGCATCGCTACGAGCCGTCGGGCGCGATGCACGGCTTGATGCGCGTGCGCGGATTTACCCAGGATGACGCCCATGTGTTCTGCACCGAGGAGCAGCTCGCCGACGAGTGTCTCAAGATCAACGATCTGATCCTGTCGACCTACGCGGATTTTGGCTTCACCGGCGATCTCACGGTCAAACTCTCGACCCGGCCGGGCAAGCGCGTCGGCACCGACGAGATGTTGGACCACGCTGAGCGCGTGATGGCAACCGTGCTGTCGCAGATCGAGGCGCAGGGCCACAACCACCGCATCAAGACCTCGATCAATCCTGGCGAAGGCGCATTCTACGGCCCGAAATTCGAATATGTACTGCGCGACGCCATCGGCCGCGATTGGCAATGCGGCACCACGCAGGTCGACTTCAATCTGCCGGAACGGTTCGGTGCGTTCTACATCGATGCCGACGGCTCGAAGAAGGTGCCGGTGATGGTGCATCGCGCGATCTGCGGCTCGATGGAACGCTTCATCGGCATTCTGATCGAACATTTCGCCGGCAATTTTCCGCTCTGGCTGGCGCCGGTGCAGGCCGTCGTCACCACCATCACCTCAGAAGGCGACGAATACGCCAAGGTGGTTGCCGCCACCGCGCGCCGTGCCGGCCTGCGCGTCGAAATCGACCTGCGCAACGAGAAGATCAACTACAAGGTACGCGAGCATTCGCTGGCGAAAATCCCGGCGTTGCTCGTCGTCGGCAAGAAAGAAGCCGAGACGCATTCGGTCTCCGTCCGCCGGCTCGGCAGTGACGGCCAGAAGGTGCTGCCGACGGACGAAGCGATCGCCGCGCTGATTGATGAGGCAACGCCGCCGGATGTGAAGCGGGCAAAGCTGGAAACGTGACGCCGCGGGAACGGCTTGATCTTCAGTGTTCTCGTTTCGGCAGATCGATCCGCACGTCGACGAATTCAGGCGGCCCTTCCGTGAGCCTGTGAATGCGCCGCGCGCGTTCTACCTTCGGCGTCGCCGGATCGATGATTTGATCGAGCTGTCTTGCCACCATTTCTTCGACGGCAACTGCGCCGCCGCTCAAAACCTGCCTGCGGCCGCCTGCCGCTTCCCATTTCAGGCCGAGCTCGACCAGCCGGCGGCTGGCCTGCGAACGATTGAAGGCATGCGTGCTGGCCCACGCATCGATGCTGGCGGTAAGAGCCGATGGTAATTTGATTGAGCTAACTGGCTTTCGGTCGACCGGATGACCCTCGATTGCCTTCTGACCGATCTTTTTCGACGCCGGCATGGCTTGCCTCCGAAAAAGGGGACTCTAACAGACAATACGGGTATTTGTCCTGGCTTCTTTGACCGAGATCAATGACCGGTTCGGCTTGCCGCGATCTTGCGCATGGTTCTCATCGGGAATGCAGTCTAGAGGCCTGATAAGTTGCTTCGGCTTGCCATCGCGCGCCAGATACAGATATCTGCTGCAGCCCTGTGACAACACACGGAATCCCGATGCCCGACGCCCTCGAACTCCTGAAGACCCGCCGCTCGGTGAAGCCACGCGAGATGACCGGCCCCGGCCCCTCGCCGGCCGAACTCGAGACTATCCTGACCATCGGCACGCGGGTGCCCGATCACGGCAAGCTCGCGCCATGGCGCTTCATCGTATTCGAGGGAGACGCGCGTGTCCGCGCCGGCGAGGTGATCGCAAAGGTGTTTGCGCGGAAGAATCCGAACGCCCAGCCTACGGACATCGAAGTCGAGAAGCGCCGGCTCACCGATGCGCCACTGGTGATCGGCGTTGTCAGCTTCACCAAGCCGCATCCGAAAGTGCCGCCGTGGGAGCAAGAGCTATCGGCGGGCGCCAGCGCGATGAACATCGTCACCGCCGCGACCGCGCTCGGCTACGGTGCGTGCTGGCTGACCGGCTGGTTCGCCTTTGACCGCGACGTGCTCGACGGACTGGGGTTGAAGGTGGACGAAAAGCTCGCTGGCTTCATCCACATCGGCACGGTGACGAAGCCGAACGAGGACCGGCCCCGTCCGTCGCTGTCGGATATCGTGACGCGGTTCTAGCCGGGAAGCGATCCGTCTCAACGAAAACTCAGGCGAGCCAATTCTCGACCTTCAGTCCTCGGATGCGTTTGAATTCGCCGGCGTTGGCCGTCACGATAGTGGCGCCGATCGCGTAGGCGTGGCTGGCAATGAGCAAGTTCGTTGCTACCGATCGGCGTGCCGGCGGCCTCGAGTTTGGCGCGGATCCCGCCGTATTCCGCGTCGGCGGGATCGGCAGGGAATCAGCGCGCGATCACCTCGACCTCGCCGTCGACGCCGTTGACGACGTTGAAGGGACGCTCGAACACCTTGCCCTCGTTCTTGGCAATCGCCCGGTATTCGCCTTCCGACAGCACGACGCGGGGGAAGGCGCCGATCGATTCCTTGATGACGTCGCCGCCCGGCGTGATCACCGACCAGGCGGTATTGGCCAGCGCTTCGCCGCCCTTGTCGCTGACAAGCTTTAGCGTGATGACCGCGGCGCGGTGGGTGACGATCACGTCGGTCAATTTGCCGGCTTGCACGCGAATATCCGAACGCACCACGGAGTTGGCGTCGCCATAGTTGGAAATGATGTAGTAGGTCCCTTCCGGCAGCAGGACAACGTCGCCGGCGGCGACGTTCGGCACCAACGAGGCGCGCTCGGCGGTCTCGAATTGGCTGCCCTTGTAGATCGCGAACGAAATCTGGTTTTGCGGAATCTTCGAGGTGCCGACGCGGCCTTCGATGCGCAAGCCGCCGGCCGGAAGCACAAAGGATTCGCGGTCGGTCTCGGCCTTGAGGCTCACCGCGCGCACCGCGCTCACGAGACCAAACGCGACATGGACCACATAGTTGCCCGGCGGCAGCACGATGTTGGGCGTCGCGCCGCGCTCCTCGCGGATCAACTTGAAGGTACCTGTCTCATCCGGACGGTCCGGAAAAATCCGCCACACCAGCCCGCTGTTGATCACCGCCAGATCCTTGCCGTAGCGCGCCGTCAGCGACAGCACGGCCTGACCGGGCGACGCGGCTCCCGGAGGGGCCACGGCTGTCGGCGGCACCGTAGCGATCGAAGGCGACGGCTGCGCCAATGGTGCAGTCAGGGGCGGACCGGCAGCGGGACCGGAAGGAGGCGCCAGATTGAGCGCCGGCCCCGACGGCACGTCCGGGACCGCCGCGGGCGGCACTGGCGGCGGGTGGTCGCTGAACATCTGGGCGCTTGCGGGCGCAATTTGGATGGCAATCGGCACGACCGCGCGCGCCAGCCACAGCCCAACGCTGCGCCGGAATCCAAAGATACCGCCACCCCCTGATGTCATGGTCATGCTTTTCACCGGAAACGCGGCAAATTCAAGCCGTCCGGTCCCGTCCGATACCGGGGGCGTAGGAACCCTCATGGATACCAACGATTAGTCAACGAGGGTCGCGACCTCGTCACAATCCCTGCCTATCGCCTCCGGAAGAACGGCATAAACCATGCTTGTTGGACGTTGTGGCGGACAAGGCCGGGGTGCGTAATCTTGCGCTTACGAAGATGCGCGTAAGCTGTTGGTGAGGAGGATTTTCTTGGGCTCGTGCCCTGAGAAGACGCCTTCAGGAGATTTTCGGTGCTGGATATCTTGATCGGACGCGGCCGTAACGGACCCGATAGCGATGAGAAGGTGGGACTGGGCAGCATCCGGCGGCCGGTGATCGGGCTTGCGCTGGGCGGCGGTGCCGCGCGCGGCTTTGCCCATATCGGCATCGTGCGGACGCTGGTCGCTCATGGCATCCTGCCCAACGTCGTGGTTGGCACCTCGATTGGCGCGGTGGTTGGCGGGGCCTATGCCGCCGGACAGCTCGACCGGCTGGAGGATTGGGCGCGCAGCCTGCAGCCGCGAAGTGTCATCAGCTATCTCGACATCCGGCTCAACGGATCAGGCCTGATCGGCGGTACCAAGCTTGCTGCCGAGCTCGAGGCCGCCATGGGCCCGAGCCTGATTGAAGAGCTACCAGTGAAATTTGCCACGGTCGCAACCGAGGTGCGTACCGGTCACGAGATATGGCTGACCCACGGCCGCATCGTCGATGCGATGCGCGCCTCCTACGCCCTGCCCGGCATATTCGCACCCGTACTGGTGGGCGATCGCTGGCTGGTCGACGGCGCGTTGGTGAACCCGGTGCCGGTGTCGGCCGCGCGCGCCTTTGGCGCGGAAATCGTGATCGCCGCTAACCTGTCGAGCGATGTGTTCGCCCACTCCACGACGATCTATTCCCATGGCCCGGCGCCCGCGGTGACGATAGCGGAGACGCCGGAGGTGCTTGACCCCGCCCCGCCGAAGCGCGGCTTTGGCCGATTCTTCTCCGCCGAGCGCACGATGAAGCGGGAGTTTTTCGGTACCGCCAACCGGCCCGGCATCTCCACCATCATGGTGGACGCCTTCAACATCATGCAGGACCGCATCACGCGCGCGCGGCTGGCCGGCGATCCGCCCGACCTTTTGATCTCGCCCCGAGTCGGCCAGATCGGCTGGTTCGATTTCCACCGCGCCGATGACCTGATTGCATATGGCGCGCGCGCGGCCGAGCGCGCCATCGAGTCGATTCAGGAGGCGATCGGGATTCTGGTGCCGCCTTCGGGCGACACAGCCGCGCCGACCGCGAAGGCGATCAAAGAGTAGATCAGGCGGTCTTGATATAATCCCGCAGCGCTTCCTGCTCGGTCTCGTATTCCTGGACCCGGCGCTTGACGATATCGCCGATCGAGATCAGGCCGACTACCCTGCCCTCCTCGACCACAGGCAAGTGCCTGAACTTGCCCAACGTCATCATTTCCATAATGCCGGCGACGGTGTCGGACTCCCTGCAACTGACGACTTTGCGGGTCATCACCGCGCTGACGGATTCGTCGAGTACGCCGGCGCCACGCTCGCTCAACGCGCGTACGATATCGCGCTCGGACAGGATGCCTTCGATGCGGCCCTCGCTCATCACCAACACCGCGCCGATCTTTCTTTCGCCGAGAATCTTGACCGCCGCCGCGAGCTTGGCGTCCGGCTCGACGCTCAGGACCTGGTGGCCTTTGGAATCGAGAATTGAACGTACCGTCATGGTCGCCTCCCTGAATCGGTTCGTGCCCCCTTGAGTAGGGTTCGACTTCTTGACGAGTCTTAATCAACAGCTTGGCGCCGGTTTCGTTTCAGGCGCTCGTTTCAGCCGCTCTTGGCGGGCACCGCTGTGGTGCGCGCCGGCCAGCTTTGCTACGTCATAGTGTGACGCGGGATGATGGAGGAAATCAGGCTGCGCCGCAAGCGTCGGATCAGGCACGATCCGGCGTACCGGGAGACGACGCATCTGCAGCATCGGCGGGAGCGCGCGGCACCGGATCGAACAGCGAAAACAGCACGAGGCCTGCGAAAAACCCGCCGATATGCGCCTGCCAGGCGACGCTGGCGCCGTCCATGCCGATTGCGATCGATCCGATCCCGAAGATGAGGTTGACGGCGAACCAGATCGCGAGAAAAGCCAGCACGCGTCCGTTGCGCAAAGCGCGCGACAGCGACAATGCCGGCACCTTCGCGGCCAAATCGGCATCGCCGCGGCTGAACGACAGGAAACTGCCCTTGACGAAGGCGAAGCGCATCGCGGCCGCCATGGTGCCGGACACCGAGGCCGAGGCGCCTATCATTGGCGCCACCGCATGTTCATGGGTGACGAGATGGGCGAGCGCGCCGGCCGCAGCCGTTACCGCCATGAAGATGAAAAACCGGATCGCACCGAAGCGGCGCGCCAGCGCGCTGCCAAACGGCAACAGCCACAACACGTTGTAACCAATATGGCTGAGATTAGCGTGCAGCAGCGAATAGGTGACGAAGGTCCAGACCTTGGCGCCGGCGCCACCGGGAAACGTGTAATCCAGCAGCGTCTGGTCATAACGCTTCGGAATGAACCCGAAGACATCTATGGTCCAGTTCTCCAGTTCCGGGGGCAGCAGCACGCGCAGGTGAATGACCGCGATCAAGACGACATAGGCCGTCAGCGCGGAAGGCAGCGTCAGGATCGGTTCGCGTGGAGCCTCCGGCGGGACTTGTGGCGGCAGTTCCGGCGGCGTTTCTGTGGCAGATTCCATGAGCAGCGGCTGATGCGGGCGCGATGGACCCAGATAGGCGGCTTTGAGCGGCTTGTGCAAGTGCACAACAGCAAAGAAACCGGCGATGAAGATCCAACGAAAAAAGGAGGGCTCTGAGAAGCCCTCCTTTTCCGTGCCGGTCTTTCCGCGCCAGACAGATGGGTAATTCCCACCCTTCCCCGCGCGACGACCAAACTCTGTTTGACGCAGCCTGTGCAATCCTACCGCCGGCAACCTGGAGCGAAACCGGCGAGCCATACAGCGTGCGAGAGACTATCAGCCTCGCCTTACGCGCCAAGCCCGTAGTTAACTTAACGTTAACGCAGCAAAGGCGGCGCCGACCAAGCGCAAATGCCGCTTCGGCATGGACGCTGCAAGGCCCCTCCTGCACAACAGCAAAGGGAATGTGCGTGCGCGAAAGCGGGACAGATCTGTCCTACCGAGCGGTGCGCGGGGTGAGATTAGCGTATGAAACATCCGTCGAACCGGGAATTCTTTGCGTATTGGGACGACAAGCGCGGCGATTCGCGCGCTCCCGAGCGCAGCGATATCGAGCCCGGCGCCGTGCGCGAGCTGCTCGGCGACATCTTCGTGCTGGCTTACGATCGCGATGCCGGCTATCCCTTCCGCGTCGCCGGAACGCGCGTTTGCGCGCTGCTCGGCCGCGACCTCAAGGACCAGAGTTTTTCCAGTTTGTTTGCGGCGGACAGCCGCCGCGAAATCGAGGATATCATCGGCTGCGTCGCCGAAGAGATGCTGGCAGCAGTCGCCGGCGTCAGCGCGACCTCGGAAAACGGCTCGCTCGTGCATCTCGAATTATTGCTGTTGCCGTTCAACACCCCCGCTCACTCGCCGGTCAGCCTGACGGGGCTCCTGGCCCCGTTCGAACGCGAGCTGACCACGCTGCGCGATTTCAGGCTGACGTCGTGGCGCTATCTGCACCGGCCGGAGAAACTGGTCCCGCGGACCCTGCGCAAGCTTGCGATCGCCCGTGGCTTCATGGTCTATGAGGGCCTGCGCTAAACTCGGCAAGCACTTGGCAGGCCAGCACTTGGCAGGCGAGCACTTGGCCCGCTGACGGGCGCCCGCGATGCTGCTATGATCCTAAAAAAGATCATCGCAACGGGAGCATCGCCATGGACGCCGTGACGCCGAAGGGTTCCGAGACCGCCGACCGCCATTCCCACGTCGTTCGGCCTGACAGCATGGCGTGGCAACAGACCCGCTTTCCCGGCTGCGAAGCCAAGACGCTGCTATTCGATCGCGCAACCGGGCTGATGACGGCGCTGATGCGGTTCGCTCCGGGTGCGGTGCTGCCCGACCACGAGCATGTCAATATCGAGCAGACCTACGTGCTGGAGGGCAGCCTGGTCGACAAGGAAGGCCCGGCGCAGGGTATCGAATGCAAAGCCGGCGAATTCGTCTGGCGCGAGGCCGGCAGCCGGCATGTGGCATGGTGTCCCGAAGGCGGCTTGATGCTGGCGATCTTCCAGATCCCCAACAAGTTCTTCGAGGCCGACGGCCGGGTCGTTGATGCTTCCGGCGCGGACTGGGACGAGACCTGGGGGCATACCAAGGATTGAGCTATTCCACCAATTCCGGCCACGGCACGATGGTGGACTTCACCGTCTTCATCGCCATGGCGTCCCCGACTGCCCGCGCGACGCCCTCCTCCGAGAACGGATAGATCGTCTGCATTTCGAGCCAGGGATATTTGCCGCGCGCGCGGTAGAGCATATCGACGCCGAGCGGCAGATCGTTACCGGTAAAGCCCCAGGAGCCGAGCACGTTGACATCCTTGGTGCAGATGCGATGCCACGAGGTCTCTATCGAGCCCGCGTCGGTGAACTGACCCATCTCGACATAGGTGCCGCCGTCGCGCAGCATTTCAATCCCTTCGGGACCCGCGGTCGGATGGCCCGAGCAATCCATCACGAGGTCGGCGCCGAAGCCGCCGACGATGTCGCGTACTTTTTTGATGCGCTCTTCCGGCGTCTTGAAGTGCTCGATATCGATGGTCGCCTCGGCGCCGAATTTTCGCGCGAGATTTAGCCGCGGCGTCTCTGGCGCTCCGACGCAGATCACGCGACCTGCGCCCATTTCCTGCGCGGCTGCAACCGCGAGAATTCCGATCGGGCCGGAGCCCTGGATCACGACCGTATCGCCCCAGGAAAATCCGCCCGCGCGCGTGGCGCGATTGAAGGCGCGGATGCAGGAGGTCAACGGCTCCGACAGCGCGCCAAGCCGCAGCGACATGTCGTCGGGGAGCTTGTAGATCTTGGTGCCCGGCAGCATGTCGAGATCGACATAGACATATTCGGCAAAGCCGCCCCACAGATGCGGCGCCTTGTCGAAGCCGAGGTAGCGGCCGTAATAGACCGGCGTCAGGCACTTGTTGGCGCTTTGCGGATAGTGGATGCAGTAATAGCAGCGGCCACACGGCATCAGCGGCGGGATCATCACTTTCGATCCCACCGTCAGCGGCTTGCTCATGAAATCTTCGGTGAACTTGGAGCCGACCTCGACCAGCATACCGCCGATCTCGTGACCGAGCGTGAACGGCCAAGGCAATTGTCTCGGCCAATGTCCTTTCAGGATATGCAGATCAGTGCCGCAAACGCCGCAGGCGCCGACCTTGATCAGCGCCGCTTTGCTCGGAATTTTCGGCCATGGCACGGTGCGGATGACGGGCTGCGCGCCGGGGCCGTCATAGGTGCAAACCCTGATCTGTTCCATGAGGTTTCCTTAAGGCCCTTTGGCATTGGTTGATTGAATCTGCGCGGGCGGAAGCGAGCCTAAGTGAAGCGAACAAAGATGCCAACCTGAGTGCCGTCATTCCCGGGCGCGCGATAGCGCGAACCCGGAATCTCGAGATTCCGGGTTCGCTTCGCGCCCCGGAATGACGGCACTAAGAGGCGGTTGACATGCCGACGCCGCCGTCTGAGCTTTGCGCGAATTTCAACTCGGGAGTGAGGCGTTGCGCAATCGCTGGGGCATTCTTGCCGTCTTATTCGTCGTACGCCTCACCATCGCTTTTCAATTTCAAAGTGTCGCGGCCGTGGCGCCGCTGCTTGGTCACGATTTCGGCGTCACCCTTGCCGAGATCGGACTCTTGATCGGCCTGTATTTCACGCCGGGCGTGGCGCTGTCGTTGCCGGGTGGCGCGATCGGACAAAGGTTCGGCGACAGGGCAACCGTGCTCGCAGCGCTCGCGCTAATGCTCGCCGGCAGCCTTGCGATGGCCCTGACCGATTCCTGGAACTGGCAGATTGCGGGGAGGCTCGTCGCGGGCGCCGGCGGCGTGCTGCTCAACGTGCAGCTCACCAAGATGGTCGCCGATTGGTTCGCGGGGGATGAAATCGCTACTGCGATGGCGATCTTCGTCAATTCCTGGCCGGCCGGCATCGCGCTCTCGCTGCTAACGCTGCCCCTGATCGGCACCGCCCACGGCGTCGGCGCGGTTCATCTTGCCGTGGCCGCGCTGATGGCATTGGGAATCGTTCTTGCCGCCGGATACCGGCCGCCGTCGAGCGCCGCGACCGCCGCCACATCGTCGGTTCGATTCGACTTCCATGCGGCGATGGCGGTCACGGTCGCCGGTCTGATTTGGGGTTTGTTCAATGTCGGCTTTGCAACGATCTTCAGTTTCGGGCCCACGATGCTGGTCGAACGCGGCTGGTCGATCGCACCAGCAGGATCGGTGATCAGCATCGTGCTGTGGGTTTCCCTGTTCAGCGTTCCCTTCGGCGGGTTTGTCGCGGACCGGATGAAGCGGCCGCAGACCGTTCTGGTCGTGGGCTGCATGATATTCGCCGGTCTGATGCTGGTCTTCTCGCACAGCGGAGCGGTGATCGCATCCGTGATCGCGCTTGGATTGATCAGCGGACAACCAGCCGGGCCGATGATGAGCCTTCCGGCAGGCGTGCTTCAGCCTATGACCCGCGCGATCGGCATGGGGCTGTTCTACACGGTATATTATGCCGCCATGATGCTGGGGCCGATCGCCGGCGGCGCCTGTGCCAAGTGGGGCGGCAGCGCCGCCGCGGCATTCGACTTCGGCGCCGTCGTGCTCGTGGCCTGCCCGCTACTGCTGTGGGTGTTCAATCGGATCGCGTCGAGGCGCGTAGAGCTGGCGTGATCGCTCGCACTTCATGCAACTTGCGCTAACCCCTCATTAACCTTGCTGGCCGTAGGGTCAAACGACTCCGAGAAGCCCGTTGTCGGGTGGCACAGATGGCGTTGGCGCACAAGAAATCCTCCCTTCCGGCCGCCGAAGAGCGACGGCGCTTCCAGCGGGTCAAAGTCCACCTGCTCGGTCGCTATATGCTGCCGGACCGGCGCGAATTTCCTTGCCAGATCATCAATATGTCGCCGGGGGGCCTCGCGCTGCTGGCGCCCGGAATCGGCAATGTCGGCGATCGCGTGATCGCCTATCTCGACCATATCGGCCGCGTCGAAGGCAAGATCACCCGCATCATCGACAATGGTTTTGCGATGACTGTCGGCGCCACTGCCAGAAAGCGCGACAAGCTTGCCGCCCAGCTCACCTGGCTCGCCAACCGTGACATCCTCAATCTGCCGGAAGACCGCCGCCACGACCGCATCGTGCCGCGCAACCCGATCGCCATGCTGACGCTTGAGGACGGCACCAAAATGACCTGCCGGATCATCGACATGTCGCTATCCGGCGCGGCGATCGCCGCGGAAAGCCGCCCCCCGCTGAAATCCCTGGTCATGCTCGGCAAGGTCCAATCCCGCGTGGTGCGAAATCTCGAGGAAGGCTTTGCGATCGAGTTCGTCCACGCGCAGCACGCCGAGACACTCGAAGACAGCGTTACCGCGCGGTAAAGCGCCACCCACTCCCATTCCGCGTTTTTCCGGCCTAGGAGGCGGTATCCGCGTGACCGGATGCCGCCTTTTCCGCTTTGGCGCCCTCAGCCCCAAGGTTAATGCGCGGCGCTTTTACTGGCACAAGTGCCGCATCGACGGCCCGCCAAACCTTAATCCGTAAAATCTTATTCAATTGCAGTTGTTTCAAATTTTACTCGAATTCGATTCAAGTATAGATCGAAATAGCCGCTGGTTTTACCTGTATTCGTCTCAATTCTACTTGCCGTACTTAGCCGCGGCGCAAAGCCTTTGTGCGAAGTGTGGTCCCAACAAGAAAAACGGGGGCCACAATGTTCAAGCTCAGGGGGCAGGGAAAGGGATTGGCGGTTGTCGCCATCCTGATGGGGATGGCCGCGTCGGCGCGTGCCGGCGACGAGCGCATGCTCTATGCCAGCCTCGGCGACACCGCGCGCGCGCCGATCGGGTGGATCGAATTCTGTGCCGACAACGCGAGCGAATGCCGCGGCGGTACGTCAGAGCCGCGGGACATCGTGCTGTCGCAGACCGCATGGCGGGATCTGGTGAAGGTCAACCGCTGGGTCAACGAAACCGTCAAGCCGATGACCGATATGGAGCATTGGGGCGTGATCGAGAAATGGTCGTTGCCGACCGACGGCTACGGCGACTGCGAGGACTACGTGCTGTTGAAGCGCAAGATGCTGATCGACGCCGGCTGGCCGCGCGAGGCGCTGCTGATCACGGTGGTGCGCGACAAGAAGGGCGAAGGCCACGCGGTGCTGACGGTGAAGACCGACAAGGGCGAGTTCATTCTCGACAACCAGAACGAAAACGTCGTGGCCTGGACCGAGACCGGATACCGCTTCGTCAAGCGTCAGTCGCAGAGCGACCAGAACGTTTGGGTCTCGCTCGGCGACGGCCGCCCGGCAGTATCAACCGCCAGTGCCAAGGAGCACTAACAGGACCATCGACACGTAAGCAAAACAGGAGTTACGCGACCCGGTCACATCCCCACCCCTCCCCGTCCCAGACCGGATCGCGCGCGGCCAGCCCTCCCCCAAGGGCTGGCCGCAACTTTTTTGGGGCCTGCAAGTGCTGGATTTGTTGGGGTTTTTGCATCGCATGATGCCGCAACAGCGCAGAACGATGCATGAACCGTGCAGGCCGACGCGTGGAAAATCCGTGGAATTTGTTTACCGGCCGTTCGCGCCCGGTCCGCTGGGTTGAGCCGAGGCTCGATTGACGCTTCAATCGCGCCATGTCCCCTGCCCTCACCCCCAAGTATGACTACATCGCCTACATCGATGAATCCGGGGACGATGGACTTAGGGCAGTAAAGCCTCGCACATTCCCAGGTTCTAGCGAATGGCTGATTCTGTCGGCGGTGGTAATCAGAGGCAGCAACGAGCCCGAAGTAGCGGGCTGGGTCAAAGACATTCGTTTCGGCTTCAAGAGCAAACAAGCTTCACTATTAGGCTAAAGCGGCGGAATCATGCGTGCATGTCCGTCCTCACCCGCGACAAGAAGATCAACTTCGCGATCAGCGCGGACCGCTGGCCTGATGATGTCCGGATTCGGAGCTCGGGCACAGGTTCGGCCGGCGCCGGGGCGTCGAGCACTGCGAGGGCGCGTTTGGGTGGCGTGATGTTTTCCATGTTTGCCACCCTGGGCGCTTGGCCGGGCGCCGCAACGCACTAACGTGACGTTTTTCAGATGGCCGCTGCACGACTCTGGGAAGGCCGCTGGTGAGCCCGGGGCGCCCCGGCTGTCTCAGTGGCGGAAAAACGTTTCCGACACATGGCAAGCCAGCGCCGGCCGGCGGGTGAAGCATACGAATCTGATATAAAGCCCAGATGCACTTCGATGCTGCAAATCTCCTATTGCCGGTCGCTACCTTGGCCGCGGGAGTGTTCCTGATGATCGCGCCCCGGTTCGTGAGCTTCGCAGTGGCTGTCTACCTGATCTTTGTCGGCCTTCTCGGACTGAACGGAATCTATCACCTCGTCAAATAAGCCGGTGACGCGCGAGACCGAAGTCCCTTGCCCCTGCACGAGTCTAGGAAGGTCGCTGGTGTGGGATTGGGTTGCGGGCTGTCGGGGCTGGCGCGGTAATCGCCGCAATCGGGACCGGCCGACCGGCGCACGTATGGTATAGGTCGGACCCCAGCCCTCGAAGGTGGAGTTTCCGTGCTCGATCAATCTAACGACGTGATCCCTTCCGGATCGGATTTGGCAGCCCGGAAGCGGCGCTCACCAGCCTTTGTTGCGCTTTCTTCCCTAGTAATTGTTTTGTTGGTGGTGTTGGGCGTTTACGAAACCATTCCCGCGAAGCAGCACCAAGCGACTGCACCACCGGCACCAGATCCGATTGCTCAGGCGATTCACGACCTGCAGACGTCGCAGCGACAAGCCGTCGACCAGCTAAAAGCCGTCCAAGAAACGGTCTCATCCGATCGGGCTGAACTGAAGCGATTATCCGACGAGATCACTGTGCTGAACACCAAACTCGATACGCTCCAACAATCCTTCGCCAGTGCTCAGCAGCAGCCCTCTGCAGCTGTTCAGCCCATAGAACCGGCAAGGTCGAAGCGCTGGACCCGATAGCTCCTCTTGCCTACCGGTGGCCATCAAAAAAATCCCGTCCGTGCGGGGAGCAGCGGACGGGACGAAGTACCAAAGCGCTTTTAATACCGGGCCCACCAAACAACCGCTAACCACGGCATCAAGCCTGTCACCCAAATAGCCACCGCCATCCAGTCGGCCCTAAGAAATCTTCGCTGCATCGGTCCCCTCCGATATATACGAGGAATTCTGCCATCACTTATTCAGGCCCCACCTAATTTACCGCGATCAATTGAGGCTCAAAAAGGGCGAGTTTAAAGCCCGAAAAGGGGATTTTGGCCAGGGACGATTTCTCGGCGGACATCGCGCGGGAGATTTTGCACCGCCTCGATCTTGCCGGTGAGGAGCTGCCGTCATGCCTCGAAGGCTTCATCGCGCGGCATGCTGGCCCGGATCGTCAGCTCACGTTGGGGCTACCGTAGGTTAGGGTATGTCAGCCCGCCCGAACAAGATCGCCTTTGCCGAGATGCGCGACATGGGCGTTCGCGGCGTGCTGATCTATTGCTCGGATTACAAGTGCAGCCACTCAACCGCGATCAGCGGCGACGATGGCCTGATGATGTTCAGCTGTCCGATCTGGAAACACGGTTCGTTTGCAAAGCTTGTGGCAAGCGAGGCGCCGATGTTCGGCCGGACTTCAACTGGAACACTTCAACTGGAACAAGGAGCCGGTCGAGATGATGGGTTATCGCTGACCAGATGTCCTAACGTAACCTCACAGGCTTGTTCGGCAGCAGTAAGCGTCTTGAACGGTGAGCCGACGACCTTCACGGCGGACCTATTTCTATGAATCGGGCGCCAGGAGGCTACGAAGCCGGGATTGCCCTGAAGGCCGGGACCGCTGCGGCTCTCATAACTGATCACGAACGAAAAGCCGTCGCTACTCGCGTTCCATATTTGGATGTTTTCGACCAGTGTAATAACGCGACTGAACTGCACGACACACCTCAGAAAGCGCCCCAGCCCCCATTAAAATGTGCTTGCGAATGTTATGTGACAGGCAGCCGATTCGCAATTTGCATCCGAAAACCTATCTTAGGGCCATGTGTAAGGCTTTTGATTTTTGCATCCCGATCGCCGCCAAGGCGGTCCCATCGGGTCCCGAGTGGTGCCACGAAATCAAATACGACGGCCATCGCGTCCGCCTGGAGCACGACGGCAACCGCGTGCGCCAGATCTCGCACAACGGCTATGACTGGACCGGCCGCTATCCTTGGATTTGGCGCTTAAGAACCGGAGGCGAGGCGTGGTGCTCGGCGTCGACGGCGTTCCTGACTTCAACGCGCTGCATTCGCGAAAGCACGATCACCAGGTGCAGCTCTACGCGTTCGACGTCCTGGCGCTGGAGGGCGAGGATCTGCGGGCGCTGCCTTTGAGCATGCGGAAGACCAACTTGGCGCGGCCGCTGGCGTGCCGGCCGGATGGCATCTTCGTTGCTCCCTTTGAGCAAGGCGAGATCGGCCCGGACCTGTTCCGGGCGGCCTGCACATGGAACTTGAGGGACTAGTGTCGAAGCGGCGCGATCGGCCTTATCGCGCCGGCAAATGTCCAGACTGGATCAAGGTGAAGAACGGGAAACATCCATCGATCGACAGGGTCAAGGAAGCTTTCGCATGAACCGATCGGCCGTCGCCCGCGACCACCACGGATGCGAAGAATGGCGCCCGCTCACCAAAAAGGGCTGGTCCATGAATTCTAGCGTCGACGATGCGTCGGTAGTCGCGACGTTTTTTGCTATTGCTATGGCTGGAATGGTCGTTGCCATCGTCTCTGTAAAGATTGTCGTCGAGCATTTCGCGAGAAGGAACGACGTCCTGCACGGCGGCTATATCAAGGACCGGGAGAAGAATCGGTAGCAGCCCGGGTGCCCAGCATCCATGCACGATGCTCGCATTCGTGGCGCCGTCGTCTATTGCGCGGACTATCATTGCGGCCACTCGATCGCGATCAGCGCAGACCGATGGCCACTCCCCGCCAAGGTCAATCCGCCGCACCATTGGATAGGAACCTGCCTAAGACCTCGGAGTCGACTCCGTGCTTTCGGCCACCCCCGGCCGGAAGCCCTTCCAGGCGGCCCCGGTTTATGGACAACGGCCGGGGCCGTTTTGCGTGAAAGACCGGATCGTGGTCAACGAAGCTGCGCGCCGCTATCGAGAACGCCGCTGATGCACCTAAGCCGCATCGGTCGCCGCTCGATCATGCATGCTCATCGCGGCGTTGGCGATCGTCTGGAAACTGCTCGGCGATTGCCGGGCCTTGAAGAGGCTAGTGGCGAAGAGTCCATGAGCGACGACCCCGATTTGCCGAAAGCCAGTTACGCGCTGCAGATACTCCGCCAGGCCCGTTTTTCGCGCAACGAAACCGCGGCAAAATTGGTTGAGCACCTGGTGTATGTGACGGCCAACACCGGATTGCGGACCTGCGAAATAGAGGAAGCTCAGCAAGCCGCCAGGGTCGCAATTTCCGCGTTGGCGAAGGCTCTCGAAGAAGAAGGGTTTGCTGGGCCTATTTTTTGGAAAGCGGCGCTCAGAGCGACCGAGACCTGGAAGGAGCTGTTGACGTAGATCGCTGTGTCCAGGTTCAGAGTACCCGACCGTTGTCCCGGGAGCTCTCCGAGTCCTGCGTTTAGATACGCGGTCTCCGCCTCGTTGAGTTTCAAAAACCCAGTACGCTACGCAAACCTGACTCGATTGATCCGATCTCCGACTCGATCTCGCCGCCAACGTGCCCGAATCAGAAACGCATTTAAGCGCTCGTCAACGGACCACCGTTGACTGATGTCTTGTTGGAGTACCCACAGCACTTCGCCTCATTCCGGTAGCTCGCACACTTCCGGGATGGGGCGATTTTTTCTGCCCTTGCGATCATGTGCATGCTGCTGATCGGTGCGCTGGCCCGCAGAATGGCAGGCGACAACGGAAGCCGTGATCGACGTACGGCGGGCCGACGATGTTCGCTCGGATCGGTGTTATGCAGGCGATCAACCGCCACAAAGCCTGTCGAGTTCGATCCGAAGCGCAAAAACCCGAGAAAACGCAAACTGAAGAGGGATGAATGAAAAGTTAAAGGTTAGTTAACATTTGACTGATACCGTGCGCGCGCATGACCAGATGAGGTCATTGTGCAAACAGTCGAAACAACCAGTTCCGTTGAAGCCCGACGCTGTCGCTACGCCCAATATAACGGACGAACAGCAGAGCTGAGTTTGAACGGGTCAAGATTTTTCGGCATGGTCCGGTCCGTCCAGGAAGACCGATCCCGCAGCCCACATCGATGGATTGTCACGATCGTGCCAAGCGTGGAGAAGCCACCTCTCGTTGGTTGGCGGTATAGTTCGCGCTCCTTAGATGCTAATTCCCGCCGCCTCAAATGAGGACGAGAAAATTAACGCGCCCCTCATGCTGAGACGATCGCGGGGAAACTACGCATAATAGCCGACCCGTTGAATTGACGGCCGGTGATCGTCGAGCCGTCCGTCTCCCCTGCAGCATCAGTGCATTATGTATTCAGTCCGGAGCGCCTGCGCCGCCGGCCGCGGTGCCGCGCGTCATTCGCACTTATGGTGCTGATTGGCCGCGACTCAGGTAGGGTATCGATAAGCCATCGAAAATGGGGCGACCGGCACAGCGAGATATTGAGATGCTCTTTTTCTCCCTAATGCCCTGGATCCTTTTTAACATCTTCACGTCGTCTCTGCTGCTGGTGCGCGCCGAAGGTCGCTCGTTCGGTCCGCCTCAGTCGCCTAGCGGTGTGCAGGGCGCGCCTATCCCATGACTTGAACCGCGTCGGCCGCCGCCCTGTGCATGGTGATCGCGGCGCTGGTCATCTGGAACTTGCTCGGCAATGAAAGAGACCACTGATGCGGCCTTACTTGGCTGACTGCAATTGTTCTTGCTTCGCAATGATGATGGCTATCCGCGCGCGGAATGTGGCGATCTCCTTAAGAAGTTGATGACGCTCTGGCCCCTGCGGGAGCTTGCTAGCAGTCTCCAATAGCTTGGCGGCCATTTCCTCTAAGTCGCGCATCTTATCTCCGTTGCCTTTCGCTGCGAAACTCAAGTACCGAGGGCGAAATCGTCAATGTCAGATAGTGTGTGTTGAAGAATAAAAAGCCGCAGGCGTTGCGCACTGCGGCTCGCCGGGTTCGAAAATTGACTGCTTATGAAACCTGCCCAGCCCCGGTTCGCGGAGCTAAGGCCACATATCGACAGACGTAAATCCAAAAGCGCAGTTCCGATGCCGGAACAAAAGTGTTGTTGCTGCGTGGCCACAGATACCGAAATGGCTGACCGCGCTCGTGGCAAGTCGGCTAACAGGGACGCGGGCAATCAAAGAGGCCGCCAAATGAGCTGGCCTCGATTTCAGATTTAGCGGTTTGATGCCAACGCTCAGCTTGTCGAAGTCACACCGGATTTGTTTTTGCCCTCGCACAAGCTCGTCGAGCTGGCCAATGCCGAGGCGGTGCAGGATCGCTGCATTCCGTAATCACCCGGATTGCGCCCGCCACTATGGACAGCTCGGCGCCGGCCCGAAGGTCGAGTCAGTCGCCGCGCTTCGACCTTAGCACCTTGCGCCTCCGCCGGATGTACCGCGCCTTGGCAAGCGGGACCAAATCAGTTGTGACGGGAGCGAGCTTATGCGGGGCGACGAGATCGAACCAAAGACGGGCTGGCATCAGCCACAAATCAATCAGTGCAGGCATAGTGGGTTCCCCTCGGTTTGGAGGCGAGGTGCGCTACTGCGATTGTTAGCTTCCGAGAATGTGCAAGGCCTCCAGAGCATGAGCTACTAGAATACCAATACTCAGAACGATAAAAATTCCTGTCATAACTGTAAGCACGGTCGGTACCTCGCCTGATCCCTCGATGAAGGGGGGCGCGCCATGCACAGTCAAAATGATTCGTCGAGCTTCAGAAGGTTTCCGCCTGCCTGATGAATTTCGGCAACTATCTCAGTCTGCAAACCCGCTTCGGGGCAAGTCGGTCTTCTTGTCCTCGGTAAGTGCGATTTCGTCCCACCAAAGAAGAAGCGCCAGCAAACCGCTCGGTGCCAACGCTACCATGATCCCGAAAATGACAGCCTGAAATGTCGTCATCGGCGCCCCGTGCTTTGCGAATCTAACGTTCGCGTTCCCGCACGCTCGGCGTGCATCGTGGTGCCAATGTGGCGTTGAATGGCTGTCCCATCAATCCACTACCAATTTGGCCCAGGAGCCATAGCGGGATGTCTATAAAATGAGAACCGCAACGCTACTGATCTTGCTAATTCTGCAATGATTGCGAGGATGCGCGTTGAAGATTTCGCGCTTCCCTCGTCTCGCGGATCTTCTCTTTCAGCGGATGCTTAAGATTTCCGCATCGCCTCCGGCGACTGACACGGTCTCACCGGCGCCCTTTCCGAACAGTGCGCGTGCAAGAGGGGAAACGTGCGAGATCGTGCCGCGTGCGGGATCGGCCTCGTCCTCTCCAACGATCCTAAAGGTCTGCTTGCGACCGTCACTGCGGAGGATCGTGACAGCATGACCAAATCGAACGACGGAATTGTCCTCTGGCTCAGGCGCCACCACCGCGGTTGAACGCCGCGCCGTCCAGTACCGGAGGTTCCGGCCGGCGCTGGCAAGTCCTTCCCGGTCGCCAACCAACTGCGCTGCCGCAAAGGCTTCCTGGGCGGCCGTCAACGCCGATTCAATGCGCCGAAGTCCTTCTCTCGTCACCTCGTTGTGGTGCGCAGAGATCGGCCGGTCTGGCAGCTCGTCGATCGCGTCCGCGTCCTTAACGAATGCTCGGCTCATGGTGGGGCAACATAAACCTGTTCAAGGGATTTCCATACAATCTACCCAAGGCTGGTACGACCGGTCGGATTCGGACTATCCTGCCCTGCGCCGTCCGATCGCCCGTTCCGGCTTTGCAGCCTTTTTCGCTGCTGGCTTTTTGCCCTCAATTGGCAACAGCATCTCTTTCTGCGCTGCCGCGGCCTTGCGGGGTTTCTTGCCCTTCGGGGTTTCGCTCGCAATGGACTTCTTTAGCGCGTCCATCAGATTGACCACGTTGTCTGCTTTGGGCCGGGGCTTCGCGCTAATGGGTTGGCCGTTGCGCTTCGCGTTGATGAGCTCGACTAAAGCCTCTTCGTAGTGGTCTTCAAACTTCTCGGGCTCGAAGTCGGCGGCCTTCTGATTGACGATGTGCTTGGCGAGGTCGAGCATATCTTTCGTAACTTTCACGTCCTGAATCTCGTCGAAGTACTCTTTCTCGTCCCGCACTTCGTAGGGGTATCAAAGCAGCGTGCCCATTAAACCCTTGTCCAATGGCTCGAGGGCGATGATGTGCTCGCGGCTCGTCAGAACCACGGTCCCGATAGCGACCATATCCATGCTGCGAATGGTTTCCCGGATGACCGCGAAGGCATCATGGCCGACTTTCCCATCAGGGCGCAGGTAATACGGCCGGATGAGGTATCGGGGATCGATATCCTGATTGGGTACAAACTCGTTGATGTCGATTGTGCCGGTGGATTCCAGGGCGATGTTGTCAAGCTCTTCTTTCGACACCTCTATGTACGTGTCGGTATCAACCTTGAAGCCCTTCGTGATCTCGTCGTTGGAAACTTCCTCGCCCGTGTTCGCATCGACCTTCACGTACTTGATACGGTGGCCGGTCTTTTTGTTGATCTGATTGAAGCTGATCTTTTCGGAATCGAAAGTGGCCGGATACAAAGCTACCGGACAAGTAACGCATTACATCGCGCAAGCGAACCGGGAGAAGCTCGGCATGAGTGGCATGGAGAAGATCGTGGTGTTCGATCAGAGCCAGTCACTCGACGACTTTTTGCAGCTGCCGGAGGCGAACGGCAAGCGAACGCAAAGCGGGAACGGAGTGGTAACATTCCCGGGTAACATCACGAAAAAAGTGTAGGGATTTCAACGCCAAACGTGGGGTTTATGGTGCGCTCGGAGGGCGGTCGCATTTGTTGCCATGTCAATGGGTTGCCAATATCCTTCAAGTCATAAGGTGCGTTTCGGGCTTAAAACTACCTTTCAGAAAAAGCCGCCCAGAGGATAGCCGGTTCTACGACGCGGCTGGTCGCGGTCGATGTCCCCTAATCATTGGCAAATCCGCCTCCCCGCACGCGAGCGTGTCGGGGAGGTTCTTTAGTTGCCTGCCGCGCAGCGGGGCGCGCGATGGCTGCTGCTTGCGAGGCTCGCGAGGACGCACCGAACTGACGACTAGTTGCCGCCCGTGTAGGTGATCGTCCAGATCACACCAGACTTCCCTACAGTGTAGAAAGGCGTCGGCATCTGGAAGTTGGTGTAGACCTCGCCGTAGTCCACCACATACATCGTCTTGCCGTCGTTGCTGAAGACCACCCTGTTCGGGCGCTCCAGTCCACCGCGGTTCTCAGGCTTCTGGTAGGCGTTCGGCCCGGGATCGATGTTCTGTGCAAATTTCGACCATTTGACGCCCATCGGCTCGAGAAACTCAATCCGCAACACCAATGGCCAAGTCGGGATCAGGCTCTCCGGGCCGGTGTCTAGGATCCCGTAGACCGCCCCGAACAGATTGTTGTTGGCGCCAAAGTTCGACGCACTCCAGGCAATCCCATCGATCGGATTGTTGCTATCCCATTCCAGCACCGGGTTGATGTAGCCGTTGGGATTCGGATTGGCGACGATGAGCGGCACGCCGCGGTAACCGTCGATGTGGCGCTGGAAATGGTAGGGACCGGGGGCTTTGATGAACGGCTTGTCCCCGATGTAGAGCTGCGGGTAAGGGCGGTCGACCGCGTTGCCGAGGTAGGGAATCAGAGAGAAGCGCTTGTTGGAGACGAAGTTCATCCCCTCCTTGTCGGGGAACCCCCCATCCTGACCCTTTTCCGTCACGATCCAGAGTTTCTCCGCACCATTGGCGATGCGGCGATGGCCGACGTCGTTGGCGCCATTGTCGGAAACCGCGAGCGCGTTCTCCCACTTGGTTCCTTTGGGCCCGAAGGCGACGCCGGACTGGTTCCGGAAGCCCATGGCGTAGACTTCCATCTTTTCATGCGGATAGATGCCGTCGGCATCCTTGTCGCCGAGCTTCACCCGCATGACCGAGCCGCCGCAAGGCACCTGCGCCTTGACGACCTGGCCGGGCTTTGCTGGTACGCCGACCGGCATGAGCGCACCGGTCAGCCGGCCGTCCGACGAGCGGACGTTGAGGCCGGTGTGAACGATGTCGCGGCAGACCGGATCGTGCGGGGTGGTCCCGAGGCCATCCTTGTGCTTGACCCAGAATGGATCATTCGGGATATCGGTCCAGCCATGATTGTCGGGGTCGGCAAAGCCGCTGTTGCTCGGAAAGCCGAGCGCAAAATACAGATAGCCGTCCTTGCAGGTAATGCCGCCATTGCGGTGGTCGCCGATCGGCAGATCCTTGACGATGAGCTTGAGTTCGCCGCTGACGCCTTTCATTTCCCAGATCTTCTCGCCGTATTCCGGGATGTACATCGTGTCGTTCTCGGCGCAGTAGCCGATCTCGTTCATGACAGTCTTGAAGATGTCGCGACCGACTTCCTTGATCAGGGTTCCTCTCTTGTCGAAAATCTTGACGTGCGGCGGATCGAGCGTGTCGATCGTGTTGAACGTCTGGCCGGAAATGGCGACCCACAGATTATCGTCCTTGTCGACGGCAGCCGAGGACGGCGTGTCGAGCCCCGCCTTGAATACGCCTACCTTGTAACCTGGAGGCACCACTACCTTGTCGGGATTAGGGGTGACGGGCATGCGCTTCACCCAATCGCCCGCCTGGGCACTGCCCGGCTTGGCTTCCATATCGGCCTTTGCTCCGACGGCTGGCAGAACCGCGACAAATGCAGCCAGCATCGTCCACGTCAGCATCCTCATGCGTTCCTCCTTGCGTTCGGTTTGTTTCCCGGTGGTCCGGGTTTTATTGGAGTGAATGTTCACTCGGCAACAAAAGTTCGAATGAATGCGATAACGTCGGCGATGTCCTGTTCTGTCAGCGTTGTCTTCCAGGACGGCATGTAGGCGCTCTTGCCGACGGCGAGGCCTCCTTCGGTTATCACCGCGGCCAAATATCCGTCGGGCATGGTCTCGATGTAGCCTTTGCGGGCAAGTGGCCCGACATGTGGCATGAAGCCCTTGCCGCCACCCCTGCCGTCGGGGCCGTGACAGCCCTGGCAATATCGCAAGAAGATCGTTTCGCCGTGCCGCGCATCACCGGCCGCAATCGCCGCTGATAGCGTGACCGGCGACAGCGACGACGCAACAACTACCAGGCAGCCAAACAGCGCCGCCCGCGCGCCATTCCTCCCCATTTGCACGTGCTCGTCTTTTTTGTTTGTTCTGACGCTCGTTTGTTTGTTCTGACGCTCGTTCCCGCTGCCGTTGCGGCCTACGGTCATCCGTGCCCGTAACGACGTCAGGCCGTCCTTGCATCCTCACCTTGTTACTTCAGTCTAACTGCAGGTCCACCTGCAAAGCCAGTAAATTTGTCGATTTTGCTGGCCGGAGCAGATGTAGTCGTTACACGAGTAGGTTAGTGGTCGTATGAGAGACGCACCGCCAAGCTTCAGGTAATGAACAAATCGTCCGCTGGACGGCCGGGCTGCTCGATGCGCGGCATCTGCCCGCCGCGCAGGACCGAATTGCCCTCGTACAACGTCCTCTGGTCGATTGCTGCGGGCGCAAGCCAATGCTGTTCGTCCATCTCGCCGTTCAATCCATAGACGGCCAGCGCGTTGGCGTAGACCACCTGATGAATGGCATCCGAACTTATGCCACGCTGCGCCATCAGCCGCGCCGTCTTGGCGACGGCCAGTGGATCCGACACACCCCAGTCGCATGCAGAATCGACGATGATCCTCTCGGGGCCGAAGTTTTCGACGACCGTCGCCATGCGATCGCTTCCCATCTTGGTCTGAGGATAGATCGAAAAGGCGCACCAGTAGCCGCGATCGAGCACCTCGCGAACCGTCTCTTCGTTGTTATGGTCGATCACACAGCGTGTGGGGTCGAATTCGTGCTCTTTCAGCACGTCCATGGTGCGCAATGTTCCTGCCCGCTTGTCGCGGTGCGGTGTGTGAATCATGATTGGCAGATCGAACTCCTTCGCCAGCTCGATCTGTCTCCTTAGCGCTTTGTCTTCCTGGGGCGTCTGTTCATCGTAGCCCAGCTCGCCCATGGCAACGACGCCTTCCTTGACAAGAAAGCGCGGCAACATCTCCATGACCGCTTCAGCCAGATGCTCGTTATTGGCTTCTTTCGGATTCAGGCCGATCGTACAGTAATGGCGGATGCCGAACTGACCGGCGCGGAATCGCTCAAAGCCGGAGATCATGGCGAAGTAGTCAGCGTAGCTTCCGACATTGGTGCGGGGCTGCCCAAGCCAGAATGCCGGCTCAATGACTGCGACAATGCCGGCCTTGGCCATCGCTTCGTAGTCGTCCGTCGTGCGCGATATCATGTGGGCGTGAGGATCGATGATAATGCCCGCATGCGGATTTCTGGACGCACCGTTCTTTCCTAACGGACGCGAGGCTCTGCACGTCTGCGAGCAGACGCGCGAGCGTCTCGGCGGTCAACGGGCCATTGCAACAGGGACAAACGACCGTCTTGTCTGTCAGCAGTTCTTGAAGAGAACCTGCGTCGCAGGTGAACGTCCCAAACGGAGGTGATCCAGTCATTTGTCCAGAGTCCTCACATAGGCGATAATCCGGAGCACTTCATCTTTGCTTCGCGCCGCGTGGAACAATTGCGTCGCACCACTGGCTCCATCAATAAATATTAGCAGACATCCCCGGGTCCGTCAGCAGCCAAAGCTGAAACGGGAATAGTCCAAGACGGGATTGGGAAAATGCCCAAGATTGAAAGGACACGACCGAAACGAAATGCTCGCGCTAGCCTCTCGTGGGTGCCGCAGCCCGGCTTGCCTACGCTGACATCTTTCGATCGGCGCAGCCTATCGCCAGGAATGTCGCCACGATCAACAGAAGGGCTCCGTTAACAGCATGCAGACCCATCCCGGTCGTCAATCGCCCCTCCAGCGCACGATGTGCCAAGACATACTGCAATGCAACCTGAACCATTGGGATGGTTGCAAACGCAGTGCGCCGACAACGCGGCCGACCGCCAAGGAAGGCGAGGATCGGAAGTGGCACGACAAGCCACTGAAATATTCCAATCCATGCGCTGTGATAAGTCCACCATTCGGGATTCGTCACCGCGGCCATCCCCGCAATGAAGAATTGCATCAAAACAGCAAGGGAGAAAAGCGCAGACAGGATTCTCAGGGCGAGACGCGGCAATGTCGTGCTCATGCAAGCGACGTCCAGTCTATCTTCTCCATTACCAGATGAGATTGGAGATCCGTGAGCTGACCTCTCAAACCTCGTTGGCTGAAAGCAGCATCAACGCGCTGTGACGCCAGACGCTGCAAGGCCAGCGCCACCGAGAGACGTTCCCGCTCTCCACCCGTTTCGAACGCACGGACCAACGCGCCAGTCCCTTCGGCGTCCGCGTGGGGCGCGACGCAACGCCAAACTTCGCCGCTCACAGGCCGCCCGGCGGCCCATCTCTCCTGTGCAAGATCGACCAGCATGCGCGCCAACCGAGGATTGCCACGCTCGTCGAGTTGCTGGATCGGCCACAGACGTGAGCCAATGAAGAACGCCTTTACGACCATCTGATTCCAGGCATCTTCGCTGAAGAATTCGACGGGATATGGATTGCGATGGGCGACCGCCTCGAAGACCGGCTTCATGCCTGATCGCACCGCCTCCCGCGCTCTCGGCTCAAGCCGTTCGGCGGCCGGATAGACCGGCAGTCCCCGGCAAAGCGCGATCAATTCGTTGATTTCGGCCGTGCTGCAGAACGCGTCGAAATGTAGGGCGAATGCGGCGTCATCTCCGGCGTAGCTTGCTACCATCAACGCACTGCGTGCTAGTTGATCGATGGTCCAGTCGCTCGGATCAAGTCCCCTCCGTAATGCCCTCGCCTGCGCCCTGTCATTCGGTGTCAGCGACAGATCAGCCTTGCCTACACGGCGCGGCGCAATACCGATAGCTGCAGCGAGCGCATTGCCGTCGGACGCGCCCCTGACGCTCTCGATGGCGCGGCGAAACCAGGACGTTGCATTGTCGCTAACCGCGCGCGCAATCCACTCATCGGCCAAGGCGAGAAAGCCGTCGCAAACCGTTGCTGCGACGTCGCCCCTCCCATTGTGACCAGAAAGGCCTGTCAAGCTGACACCTCACGTTCCGGGAATCGCCGCTTGGAAGAGCCGCGTCAGAAGGTAACCGCTGGCGCAGGCGCAAGTAAGAACGATCCCGCCTCCATGCAGCGCCACAGCCAGGGCATCGACCAGACAGATGGCGGCAATCAGTATCGAAACCGCGCGTGGCACCGCATCCGCCGTGGCGCGTCGTGCGAGCAGCCGTACGGCAGCGATATCCGCCAGGCACAACAACAGGGATGCGACGACAACAAGCCTC
>Ga0209473_1000326_pt1 | contig 29883 bp, 27 predicted proteins | sample GraSoiAngelo_133_FD_185890 | JGI IMG/M metagenome (GOLD analysis project Ga0209473, IMG submission 185890) | Grasslands soil microbial communities from the Angelo Coastal Reserve, California, USA - 14_0929_05_20cm (SPAdes) (version 2) | ecosystem: Environmental > Terrestrial > Soil > Grasslands ...
CGCCCCTGATTACCGTGTGGGCAGAGAAAATCCTGCATCGAGTTCACAGGTTGAAACCGCTGGAAGGCTAAAGCTACTTCTGTCGAGAATCATCGACTGCTGCAAACATTCCGGGAGAAAATCTCGCTTTCCCTGGCAAATCTGCGAAAAACGGCGACCTTGACGCCGGATTTAAGTATATTAAGACGTCCACCGGGCGCTCCGCGCCGTCCTCGGTGACCACGCTGCGCTCGCGGATTTCGGCAATTCTTTCCGTGAGGAGTTCCACGCTGGGCCGCTGAAACACAGGATAAAAATCAGCGGAGAGCAGGATACGCTTGCAGCCCATCTGATAGTGCGCGGTCAGCGCCGCACGCAGCTGCGGATCGCTTACGCTGCTTTCCAGATGGCGGCGTGCAATTGCATCCGCGTGTTCGCGGACCACGCGATCGCCAAGAAAACTCAGAACGCGCCACTCGAGCGCAAAAAACAGGAATTTGCGAATGAGCCACGTAAGCGCTGGGACGCTGCGGAAGCGCTCGCGCCATTTTTCGAGATGCCAAAGTCGAGCCGCGGCACGATCCAGGGAGGCGTGCGCTGAAAAATATAGAGTTTGCCGGTCCGCGGCGCGATGTGCGGGATGAATTGAATCGCGCTCGCACCCGTGCCTATGACCGCGACGTTCTTGCCGCTCAGGTCCACGTCGGATCGCCAGGTGGCCGAATGAAAGGACGGACCGGAGAAGTGTTCGGCGCCAGGAATCTCCGGATAGTGTGGCACATGCAGCGCGCCCATGCCGGAAACCAACACGCGCGCGCGAATGGTCAGATTGCCGCTGCAGTCGCCATGGTTGGCTGAAACGTGACTCGCGGTGATGCGCCATTGGCCCGCAGGTTCGTTCCAGACAGCTTCGCAAAAGCGTGTTTTGAAGCGAAGGTAAGGCGCCAGCCCGTAACGCTGCACGCAGGATTTCAAGTATTGTCAGATTTCCTGCCGGCCCGCGAACCTGCGCGTCCAACCGGGGTTTCTTTCGAACGAAAAAGAATAAAGATGGGCGGGGACGTCGCAGGCGCAGCCGGGATAACGGTTTTCGTATTAAGTGCCGCCGAGATCGTCGCTCTTTTCAATAATGAGGAAATCTTTAATTCCAGCTTCAAGCAGCTTGATGCCCATGCAGATGCCGGAAAAGCCCGCGCCGACGATGGGCACGTCGACAGAAACATCCGCAACGTTGTCGCCGTTGCCGGAGGGCTCAGGCATCTTGCGTCCATCGTACACCACGCGAGGTCCCTGCGGCAGCATGCTTGCGAAGGAAATCGGCTGCTTCTCGTAGCGATTGGCGAGCTTCGGGAATCCAATGCGGCGCGAGTTGCCAGACGTGTGGAACGACCGGCCAGATTTTCAAGTTCACGGTCACGCCCGCCGCACGGGTTTTCGGGAGCGAGGCGGTAGTTCGGAGCAAAGATGCGGAAGCCGTGCATCGCAAACCAGGCGGTGATCGGGCGATGCGTCTCCGCAGAACAGCCGAAATATCCGCCACCATGCAAATAAAGGAGAACGCTTTGCGCGGAATTTGGCGATTCGAGCCACTCGCCAGGAATGCCGTTTACCTTGGCGTTTGTGATGCGCACGGATGCCGGAGTTTTGCAAGGCGGAGGACGAAGAATCTGTCGCGCAAGGCGATAGTCGCGGCAATTCTTTAAGCGGCGCTTGACGCGCCACTTGATCATGCAAACCGCAAGATGCGCTTGAAGACTTGCCATGGCTCGGTTGCGTCTGCTCTTTGGAGGGGCGCGGCGAGAGAATAGCAGAGCTTGTCGAAAAGGTTTCTAAATTAGAGAGGAAGGCTCCGGCGAGGGACTGGGCGTCCTCGCCGGCATGGGCTAAGACCTTTACACACAGCGCCAAGAAGGCGCCCTGGCTTTGGCGGGTGGCGCGAAAGAGCAGGCTCTAATCTGTATTTGGACACACCCGGACCGCCATCTCTGCGAACAATTGCGTTGTACACATTTCCACGGGCGCTGTCGCTGGGCACCGAGAGATGGCAGGGTGGGGAGCTGTCACTTCCGAGGCGGATAGTGGCGACTTTATAAGATTGCAAAAACTTTGTCAATAGTACGGATACGTGTCGAGGCAGTCAGCAGATTAAACCGAAACGACGACTTTGCCGAATTGCGCGCTCGATTCGAGATAGCCATGCGCGGCTGCGGCTTCGGCGAGCGGGAAAGTCCGATCGAGCACGGGTTTGAGTTTTCCCGCGGCAACGAGCTTCATCACCGTGTGAAGTTCCGACTTCGTGCCCATGTACGAACCTAGCAGCGAAAGCTGACGGCTAAACAAGAAGCGTAAGTCCACCTTGCCGTCGTAACCGGTCGTGGCTCCGCAGGTCACCAGCCGGCCAGTGGGAGCGAGACTGGCGAGACTATCTTCCCAAGTCGCTGTTCCGACGTGCTCGAACACCACGTCCACACCGCGTTTATTGGTGATGCGGCGAACTTCATCGCGGATTTTTTGCGTTTTGTGATTGATCAGATGGTCGGCGCCCAACTCTTTGGCTTTGGCGAGCTTTTCGTCGGAACCGGCGGTCGCGATGACGCGAGCTCCAAAAAATCGCGCGATTTGAATGGCGGCACTGCCGACGCCGCTGCCTGCGCCAAGAATGAGCGTGTCTTCGCCCGGTTGCAGTTGAGCGCGCGTAACGAGCATGTGCCAGGCGGTTTGGAAAACCAGAGGAATCGCGGCAGCTTCTTCCCATTTGAGGTTTTCGGGATAGGGCAGGCAGTTGACTTCCGGGGCGCGCACAAATTCGGCGCAGCCCCCGTCGATCATGTAGCCAAGGTTTGTGGCTTGGCGGCAGTGATTGTCCAGACCGGCGAGGCAGGCCGGGCATTTGCCGCAGCTCACGAGCGGCGCGAGGACAACTTTCTGGCCGACGCGAATCGTGGTGACGTCCGCGCCGATTTTGGCGATTTCGCCGGCGATATCGCTGCCCGGAATGTGCGGAAGCGGAATCGGCACGTTGGGCAAGCCACGGCGAACCCAGAGATCGAGATGATTCAGCGCGCACGCTTTCACACGTACGAGGACGTCATTCGCGCGGAGCATAGGCTCCGGCGCGTCGGTACATTTCAGGACCTCGGGTCCGCCGTGCTGATGGAAAACAATCGCTTTCATGAGACCTCCGCGTTTCGGCTTGCGAAAACCGAACCGTACCATCGAGCAGGAAGCGTGTCCAGAAAGCCATGCGCATTGACAGCAGAAACTGGTCGCCGTAGGCTGGCAGGAGAGGAAGCCCGTGGACCTGTTCGAAGAAATCGTAAAGATGCGGCGTGGGGGTCAGCGCGGGGCGCTAGCCACCATCGTGCATACGAATGGCTCAATCCCGAGCTATGAGAGCTCGCGGATGCTGGTGCGCGAAGACGGCTCGATGGCGGGCACGATTGGCGGCGGCTGCGTCGAAGCCGAAGTCTGGGCCGCAGCGAAAGACGTGATGCAAAAAGAAGCCCCGCGGAAAATGGTCTTCCACCTGAACAATGAAGCCAGCTACGACAATGGCTTGATTTGCGGGGGCACGCTGGAAGTGTTTGTCGAGCCGATTTTGCCGCAGCCGGTGGTGTATTTGTTTGGCGGCGGGCACGTTTCGATGGCCGTTGCGAGGGCGGCGCACGCGGCGGGATTTGGCATCACCGTGGTGGACGACCGCGAGGCGTTCGCGAACAAAGAGCGCTTCCCGATGGCGCAGGAAGTGTTCACAAGTTACGAGGATGCATTCGAAAAGATCCGGCCAAACGCGTCGAGCTACCTCGTGATCGTCACGCGCGGCCATAAAGAAGACATGCGCGTGCTCGCTTGGGCCGTTCGAACGAACGCGCGCTACGTGGGAATGATTGGCAGCAAGCGCAAGGTGATGTCGGTTTACAGGGCCTTAGAGATCGAAGGCTACAAATTGGAAGAATTCGAACGCGTATATGCGCCCATGGGGCTGGACATTGGAGCACTTTCGCCCGAAGAGATTGCCGTGAGCATCATCGCGGAGTTAGTGGCGGTTCGCCGGAACGCAACGAACGCAGAACACAAGAAATTAAAGACAGAGCGCCAGGCAGCGATGGGGTCCGCAAGCAAGGTTACCGCCGAGCGCTGAAAGGGACACATGCTGGCCGCCGTCATCCTCTCCGGCGGGGCCTCGAGCCGCATGGGCTCGCCAAAAGCGCTACTTCCTTATCAAGGCCGGCCTTTCCTCGAACATTTACTGGAAATCACCACGCGCCCGGAGATCGGCGCGCGAAAAGTGGTGCTGGGCGCGAACGCGGAGTCGATCGCCAAAGCTATTCCTCTCAAAGCAAACGAAATGGTCATCAACCCGCAATGGGAACAGGGCCAGCTCAGCTCCATTCAGGCGGCGGTGCGAAAGCTCCCGGCAGGGACAGACGGCATGCTGCTTTGCCTCATTGACCACCCGCTCATCAGCTCGGCGCTGGTCAGCGAACTGATCGAGCGTTTCTACAAATCCAGAAAATCCATTGCGTTGCCCGTTTACGAAGGGCGGCGCGGGCATCCGGTGATTTTTTCAGCGTCGTTGTATCCAGAACTGCTGCGCGCGCCGCCGGAAACCGGTGCGCGGGCGGTGGTATGGGCGCACGCTGAGGACGTGGAAGAAGTTCGCACGAATGAGGAAGGCTGCGTGCTGAATCTGAATGATCCGGCGACGTTGAATCGGGCGATCGGCGGGGAAAGTTAGCGGCCGGGCGAAAGTCTGGGAATAAGAGCGGTGACGGCATCGGCGGCAAGTTGCGCGCCGTGAAAGGTGGCCGGCGGAAGGCCACCCAGAGCCGAGGAAAGAAAATCGGCGGTGATGGCGCGGGCTTCCGCGGGCGTGCAGCCGCGAAGTTGTTCGGTCAAGAGCGATGCACAAGCGATGGCGGTGGTACAACCGCGGCAAAGGAAGCGGGCCTCGACGATGCGGCCCGATTCGAAGCGCGCGAAAAGCTTCAGAATATCGCCGCAGATCGGATTTGTGACTTCGACAGTTGCCGTAGCGCCAGGCAGCTCGCCGGCGTTGCGCGGATTGCGGAAATGATCGAGAACCGCTTTGCTGAACATTTCTAAGTTCTCAGTCTTCAGTCCGTTGTCGGTTTCGAATTTCAGCTCTTACCAGCTGCTTTTCTGCGCGCGTTCCGGCTCTCTTATCCCAACCGGGGAGCACTTTCCTAGACAAAGTCAAGCCATTCATCGTCTACTAGGATACGACTACCGCGGCCCGGAAGCTTTTTTCGGCGGAAGATATTTCTTCTCGATCGAGGCGATGACCACGTAGTTGGGATCGACCATCTCCGTGAGATGGATTTTTGCAACCTTCGAAAGCAATTCATAGGCGTCCAGTTCGGAGAGGCTGTAATCGGCGTGCATCCAATGGATGAGCTCAGTTACGGCGATCCGCAAAGCGTCATCGGCGGGCCGGTAAACGCCGGCGGCCATGATTTCCTTATCGTTTTCGAAGCGCGGCCAGCCCGTGCTCTTCCCTTTCACTAATTCGAACTGCAAACGCGCGCGCATGGGAACTTCGACGGCGCTACCCGCAACCTCCCCATCGCCCATGGCCGCGTGGCCATCACCAAAGTAGAAAAGCGCACCCGGAACGTTCACGGGCAGATAGAGCGTGTTGCCGGCGGACACTTCGGGGGCGTCCATGTTGCCGCCAAACTCCGCAGGAACGATCGAGCTGCGGGCTTCGCCATTCGCGGGAGCCACGCCAATGCATCCGAGAAAAGGATGCAAAGGAAAACTCACCTTGAAATCGGAATCAAGCGCCTGAAACGTGGCCGTATTTTTCTCTTTGTCGATGGGATAAAACCACATGCGCTCGGGCAGCGGCTTGGTTTCCAGCACGGGCGTGTAATGCGTGGAATTGACGGCGCCAAAGCCCGGAGAAAACGTGCCGACGCCCTGCTTGCCGTCGACTTGTAGATCAAGAATGTGGATGACCAGCGTATCGCCAGACTCTGCACCGTCAATATAGAAGGGTCCGGTCAAAGGATTGTCGCCTTTCACCAGCGACATGGTATCGCCAGGTTTCTGCAGCGCGTTCCCGAAACAATCGAGCGAGTTGGCCTCCAAAATGTTTCCGGGCTTGACGTGTGCGACTGGTGGCGCGACACCGAAGACATATTTCACGTTGTCAATCGTGGCGTGGTACTGCACGACATCCTTTCCAGAACTCTGTTGCGCGGCGCTTTGCGTGAGCGCAAAAGACGGAACTACGAATGACAACAGGACGTAGGGCCATTTTCTCGGCATAGCTAAAAACCTCCAAAGCGACCCGGTGAGTGCAACACACGAGCAGACCGCTGTCAAATCCTGCCTCCGACCTTAGAAACGTTTGTTGCAAAGAGCGGCAGAGTGTGGCATAAGCTGGCGACACTGCGGCGCGAACGGATCGTCCGTCGGCCCTTCCCGCCTGATTCTGACGCTATTCGTGCCGCGGCGAGCCCGGGGGTAAGTGAAACAACTGAGGAGCGGAACGATGAAAGCGATGGCGGCAGGAACTCTGTGTGTTCTCCGCCGGGTTGTGGTTCTGACGCTCTGCAGCATGACCACAGTTATGGCGCAAGAAAAACCTGCACTGGAAAAGCCTTCCGCCGAGTGGGACACCACGAAGGCGCGCGGACAAACGCGGGACATCGATTTCGACACCAGCGAAGGAACGTGGATGGCGTTGAGCCTGTCGCCTGACGGCAAATGGATTGCCTTCGACCTGCTGGGGCACATCTACCGGATGCCCGCCAGCGGCGGCAAGGCTGAGTGCCTGACGCAGGATTCCGGCATCGCCCTGAACATGCAGCCGCGCTATTCGCCTGACGGCAAAACGATCGCCTTCATCAGCGACCGCAAGGGACAGAACAATTTGTGGCTGATGGATGCCGACGGGAACAATCCCCGCGCGGTGTTCACGGACAAAACACAGCGCGCGCTCAGCCCGGTTTGGACGCCCGACGGCAACTACATCATTGTTCAGCGCCAAGGCACGCGGCGCGAGAGCGGCCCGGAATTCAATTGGTCGTTGATGATGTACCACAAAAGCGGAGGCGCGGGCGTCGAACTCGTGGGCAAAGACAAGTCACCAGGCTGGCACTCCGTTTCGAGTGACGGGAAATATCTTTATTTTGACGTGCAACTGTGCCCGCCGCTGCCGTTTGGACACACGGATCCGATGCTCGGGTGCGCTCAACTGCGCCGCATGAATTTGCAAACGCGCAAAATCGAAGAAGTCACTGGCGGGCAAGCCGAGCAGCAGGATCGCGGCACAAGTGGCGGAGGAGTCGCACCGGAAATTTCTCCCGATGGGCGTTACGTGGCCTTCGGCCGGCGCATTCCCGACGGTTTGGAATCCTACAAGGGTCATACGTTTGGCCCGCGGACGGCGCTCTGGCTGCGCGACATGCAAACCGGCGAAGAACGGCTGCTCATGGATCCCATCGAACTCGATGAATCCGAGGAAATTTCGCGTCAGATGCCCATCCTGCCGGGCATGGCCTGGAGCGGCGACGGCAAATCCATGGTGATTTCGCAGGGCGGAAAGATTCGCCGGCTCTGGGTGGACAGCCGCAAAGTGGAAACGATGGCCTTTAGCGCTCACGTGCATCGCACGATTTCGGAGATGGCGTATTCGCCGCTGCCGTTGCACGACGATGCGTTTGAAGCAAAATTCATTCGCTGGCAGAGTGCTTCGCCCGATGGAAAGCGAATCGTCTTTCAAGCGATCGGAAAACTTTGGCTGATGGATTTGCCCAATGGCAAACCACGGCGGCTCACGCCGGATTCGTTCACGTCGGGAGAGTTTTCTCCGGCATGGTCCCCGGACGGCAAAAGGATCGCGTTCACGAGTTGGAACGAGGACAAACACGGCCAACTCTGGACGATTTCCGCCGAGGGCGGCGAGCCGAAACAAATCACCAAAGATCCCGGAGAATACCTAAACCCGACGTGGAGCGCTGACGGTGCGACCCTCGCGTATTCACGAGGCGCGGGGGCAACGCTTCGCGGCCGCGGCTGGGCGCGCAACGAATGGTTCGACATTGTTCTGCAACCAGCAGGCGGAGGAGACGCCAAGACGATTGCGCGCTTGGGCTCGCAGGAGGGGCCCGGCGCGCGGCCGCAATTCGGTACGGGGAACAGGATTTATTTTACGGAACACCGCATGGTAAAGGGCGAAGGACCGTTCGGCGGGAGGGTCGAGACCGATCTCGTCTCCGTGCAACGTGACGGCTCGGACAGGCAGGTGCACGCCACGTTTCCAGACGCCACGGACGTGCAGGTTTCCGCAGACGGGCAGCGCGTGACGTATCAGGAAGGCGACAACGTCTACGTTGCACCGCTCCCTCTAGCGGCCACCGGCCAGGAAGGCATCCGGCTGGAGCGCAAGACTCCCACGTTCCCCATCACACCGGTCAGCCTCGATGGCGGCATGTATCCGCGCTGGCGCGATGCCAATACCATCGAGTGCGGCAATGCGAACAAATATTTTGTCTATCACATCGACACGGCGAAGACGGACACGACCGAAATTCACCTGAGCGTTCCGCGAGCCATTCCGCAAGGGGCCATGGCATTCACGAATGCGCGGCTGGTCACGCTGGCGAACAAGAAGGTCATCGGTTCCGGCACGATTGTGATCAAGGCCGGACGCATCACCTGCGTCGGCAATTGCGAAACAGCGGGAGCCGACCGCGTGATCGATGCCAAAGGCAAAACCATCATTCCCGGCTGGGTGGACATGCATGCGCACCATCACCGCGAATCCGGCGGCATCACGCCGACGCACAATTTCGAATCAGCGGTATACCTGGCGTATGGAGTGACAACCACGCTCGATCCGTCGACGTGGGAGGAAGAAGTTTTTCCTATTGCCGAAATGATTGAAGCGGGGCGCTCGATCGGGCCGCGCACTTTTTCCACGGGGATGCCGCTGCTGAACGGCAGCGGACCCTTCTGGAATGAATTGACCAGCTTTGAGGTCACCGAGCACGAAATCAATCGCCTCGCTTCGTATGGCGCCGTCGCACTAAAGCAATACTTGCAGCCGGACCGCGAGCAGCGCCAGTGGATTACGGACATTGCGCGCAAGCAGCACCTGCGCGTCACCGCCGAAGGTTCGAGCGATTTGCTGCACAAAATAAGCATGCTCCTGGATGGGCAGACCGGCTTCGAGCATCCCACGCCGTATGTACCGTTGTATGGCGACGTGGCGAAATTCCTCGGGCAATCCCACACAGTTTACTCTCCGACGTTCACCGTGGGCGGCACGGCGCCGTGGAATGAAGAATACTTTTTCCAGATTGCGGATGTTTGGAAAGACGCCAAGCTGCAGCGCTGGACTCCGTGGCGTGAATTGATGCCGCACCTGCGGCGGCGCTGGATGCGCCCGCTGACCGATTACCACTTCGGCGTACAAGCGCAAGGTCTCGCCGACATTATTGCGAATGGAGGCTACGGAGCAATTGGTTCGCATGGGCAAGCGCACGGAATCGGCTCGCATTGGGAGGTGTGGATGCTGGCCAGTGCACTGGGTAACATGGGCGCGCTCGAAGTGGCCAGCGTCCACGGAGCCCATTTCCTCGGCGCCGACAAGGACCTGGGCACGCTCGAACCTGGCAAGCTGGCAGACCTCTTGGTGTTGAACGCCAATCCGCTTGAGGACATTCACAACACCGCGAATATCGCGATGGTCATGAAGGCGGGCACGCTTTACGATGCGGACTCGCTCGACGAGATTTGGCCGGAGAAGAAACCGTTTGGTTCGTATTATTGGGTCAACCTGGATCAACTGAAGAATGATGTCCTTCCCGTGGACATCTACGACAACAAGTAGCGCAACCAGCTTTGCTAAAATGCAAGCATGAGTGTGGTTAGCCCAAATTCACGCCTGCGCATAGTTTCGCTGGCGCCAAGCGCGACTTCCATTTTGTGCACGCTGGGGGCGAAGAAAGCTCTTGTGGGAGTGACCAAGTGGTGTGCAGACGTCGCGCCGGTTGGCGACCTGCCAAAGCTGGGCGATTGCTGGCACATGGAGTCGGTCGATGGGATTCTGCGGCTCAAGCCCACACTGGTCATTGGGTCGATTCCTTACAAACAAGAAACCGTTGCCAAACTTTTGGAGCAACCGTTAAATTTTCTGGCCATGAACCCGCGCTCGCTGGCGGATGTGTACGCCGACATTCGATTGCTCGGGAGAATCGTTGGACTGGCGAAAGCCGCGGAGGTGCTGGTTCGTAAGATGCAGCGCGAATTTGCGGCGATCGGGCGCAAGTCGAAACATGGGGCGCCCGGGCTGCGCGTCTATTGCGAGGCGTGGCCGAAACCGCGAATCAGTTCCCCGCCCTGGGTGGCAGAATTGGTTAGCCTCTGTGGCGGCCAGATGGTTGTTCCCTCTGGTGAGCGCGTGAACGAGAAGCAGGTTGCTGATGCCAAGCCAGACCTGATCGTGCTGGCCTGGGCGGCGGCGGGGGATCGCGCAAATCCTCAAAATGCCTACGAAGTTAGCGCGTGGCGGGAGATGCCCGCGGTTCAAAACCGCCGCGTTCACGTCATCCGCGACGAATTATTGAACACGCCGGGGCCGCCGCTGCTCAAGGGAGCGATCGCCCTTTGGGAGGTGTTGCACCGGAAAGGCGAGGCAAAAGATAGCGCCGAGACACAGAGAGCGCCGAGGTCCGCGGAGGTATGAGAACGGTCGTGGCAGCGGTGATTGAGCGCAGTGACCGGCGGATGCTGATTGGCCAGCGGCGGCGCAACGATACCTCGGCTTTGAAGTGGGAATTCCCCGGCGGAAAAGTGGAGAAGGGCGAGACGCCTGAAGCGGCACTGGCCCGCGAATTGAAGGAGGAACTCGGGGCCAGACTGCAGAAATGCGTGCCGATCGGTCGCGTGGTCCACAAATACGCAGAGACACCCCAGGAGCTAGAGATTCTCTTTTTTGCGGCGGCAATTTCCGAAGCGGAGCTTGTGCCTCGCACCTTCGAGAAAGTCGAATGGGTCTTGCCGAAGGAATTAGGAAACTATGATTTTCTGGCGGCCAATGCGGGATTGGTGGCGAATCTGGCGACAGGAAAAATCAAACCGGCCGAGGTACTTGAGGAAGCGTAGCACCCGTGCTCGACGTGGATTAGCGCAGGGCCGTAGTATCCTCCAAAAATGCACACTGACCGCCGAACGTTTCTACATGGTTTGACCGCAGCCACAGCAGTCGTTGCGCCTCTTCTGAGAGGTCTGGCGCGCCCGCAAGGAGGGCATCTCATGTACGGCTTAATCGCCAAGCTTACGGCTGTCCCCAACAAGCGCGAGGAGTTAATCAAAATCCTGGAAGAAGGAACCAAGAACATGCCCGGGTGCCGCAGCTACATTCTTGCGAAGGACGCGGCAGATGAAAACGTCGTCTGGGTGACGGAGATCTGGGACCGCGCGGAAAGCCACGACGCCTCTCTGTCGTTAGCGACGGTGAAGGATTCTGTCGCCCGAGCCAAGCCATTGATCGCGGGTTTCGAGAAGGTCGCGGTCACGAATCCCGTTGGGGGAGTTGGATTCCCCTCGGCTTCTTGAAGTTGCCATCGACCGGTTAACAGGTTATAGGGTTGGGTCTTTCGGTGTTAATGCTGAGATCTTTGATGGCCTTGTCGACCACGGACTTTTCAATTTTGCCGTCCGCAAAGAGCTCGTGCAGTGTGGCCAGGGTGATGAAGCGTGAGTCAACCTCGAAAAAGTCGCGCAGTGCGGCGCGACCCTCGCTGCGGCCAAAGCCATCGGTTCCGAGGGCGGCAAGATGCCGCGGCATCCATTTGCTGATCATATTGGGCAGCGTCTTCAGATAATCGGTAGCGGCGACGAGCCCGCCCGGCGCGTCCGCAAGGCATTGCCTGACGTAGGGAACGCGCGGCTTTTCGCCCGGATGCAGGCGGTTCCAACGCTCGGTGTCCATACCGTCGTTGTACAGTTCCTTGTAGCTCGTGACGCTCCAAACGTCGGCGGCCACGCCAAACTTGGTCTCGAGAATTTCCTGCGCGCGTAGCGCTTCATTCAAGATGGCGCCACTGCCGAATAATTGCGCCCGTAGCTTCGCTTTGGTATTCGACGCTTTCCGGAAGCGGTACATTCCGCGCAGAATGCCTTCCTTCACATCACCCGGCATCGCCGGCATGGCGTACGGCTCATTCATCACCGTCAGATAATAGAAGATGCTCTCGCCGTCCTTGTACATGCGGCGAATGCCATCTTGAATGATCACCGCGATCTCATACGCATACGCCGGATCGTAGGCCTTGAGGTTGGGAACCGGGAGAGCGAGGACCTGGCTGTTGCCGTCCTGATGCTGCAAGCCTTCGCCGGAAAGCGTAGTGCGCCCCGCCGTGCCGCCGAGCAAGAATCCGCGCGCGCGCATGTCCGCCGCGGCCCAGATGAAGTCCGCGATGCGCTGGAAACCGAACATGGAGTAGTAAATGAAAAAGGGGATCGTGTTGATGCCGTGCGTGGCATACGCGGAGCCCGCGGCAATGAACGACGCCATCGAGCCGGCTTCGGTAATTCCCTCTTCCAGAATCTGCCCGTCTTTCGCTTCCTTGTAGTAGAGCAGCGTGTTCACGTCCACGGGCTCGTACCGCTGGCCCACGCTCGAGTAGATGCCTACCGTGCGGAACAGCGATTCCATGCCGAACGTGCGTGCCTCGTCGGGAACAATGGGCACGATCAGTTTGCCAATTTCCGGGTCCTTAAGCATCTTGCGGAGCATTCCCACAAACGCCATCGTCGTGGAAACTTCTCTGCCCTCGCTGCCCTCGAAAAATTCCTTAAATAGCTCGTCGTGGTCCGCAACGATCGGCTTCGAGCGGACTTTGCGCTGGGGGACATAACTGCCAAGCGCTTCCCGTCGCGCACGCAGATATTGAATTTCGGCGCTGTCTTCCGGCGGCCGGTAGAACGGAAGCTCGATGCAATCTTCATCGTTGAGGGGAACGCCAAAGCGCGAGCGAAACTCTCGAAGCTCGTCTTCGTTGAGTTTTTTCTGCTGGTGCGTGACGTTCTTGCCTTCCCCAGCCTCGCCTAGGCCATACCCTTTAATCGTGCGCGCCAAAATCACCGTCGGCGAGCCCTGGTGGTCCACGGCGGCTTTGTAAGCAGCATAGACTTTCCTTGGGTCGTGACCACCCAAGCGCAGACGGCGCAAAGCCTCGTCTGGCAAGGGTTCCACAAGTTGCAGCAAACGCGGATCGCTGCCGAAGAAATGCTCGCGTACGTACGCGCCAGAAGAAACCACGAGCTTCTGGTATTCGCCGTCGACCAGTTCGCCCATGCGCTTGACGAGCAGCCCTTCGGTGTCGCGCTCCAGGATCGGATCCCACTCGCTGCCCCAAAGCACCTTAATCACATTCCAACCGGCGCCGCGGAACGCCGACTCCAGTTCCTGAATGATCTGGCCGTTGCCGCGCACTGGACCGTCGAGGCGCTGCAGGTTGCAGTTGACGACGAAAATCAAATTGTCGAGCCTCTCCCGGGATGCCAGCGTGATGGCGCCGAGCGATTCCGGCTCGTCCGTCTCGCCATCGCCGAGGAACGCCCAGACTTTCGCATCCGTGCGCGGTTTCAACCCGCGATCTTCGAGATAGCGGTTGAAGCGCGCTTGATAAATAGCCATCAGCGGGCTGAGGCCCATGGAGACGGTCGGAAACTCCCAAAAATCCGGCATCAGCCACGGGTGCGGATACGAAGAAAGCCCGCCGCCGGGTTTCAGCTCCCGGCGGAAGTTTTCCAGTTGTTGTGCGCTGATTCGCCCTTCGAGAAACGCGCGTGCGTAAATGCCGGGCGCGGCATGGCCCTGAAAATAGACCGTGTCCCCTTCGAATTCCTCCGTGCGGCCCCGGAAGAAATGGTTGAAGCCGACTTCGTACAGCGTGGCCGCCGAGGCGTACGTGGAGATGTGCCCGCCAATGTTGTGTTCGACGCGATTCGCGCGCACCACCATGGCCAGCGCATTCCAGCGAATCAGGCTTTTGATGCGTCGCTCGAGTTCCTGATCACCGGGGAAAAGCGGCTGCAGGCGCACAGGAATGGTGTTCGCATAAGGCGTGTTCGCGCTGAACGGCAGGTCGATCCCGTTGACCGTCGCATGCGCGCGCAGGCGCTCGAGGATTTTCGCCGCAACTTCCGGGCCGCTGGACTCCAATACGGAGTCCAGCGACTCGAGCCACTCCTGAATTTCGACGTCGTCGATGGAGTGTTGCGGCCGCACGGCCGTCTCGCTATTCATCTCGGAATTTGATCCCTTAAATTGTGATTGTGGCGATGCCAACGTCTTTCTCCCGCCATTTCGCAATATTCACAATTTATTAGGATACACCGCGGCGTGCTTCTCTGCACGGCTGCGCACAGAACTTTTTCCAAAAAACGCCGAGGCATGAGCCCACACTGGTCAGACGGCGCGGCATCGCGCCGCGCTACCCCGTTCGGCATTGGAACGCCCACCATCTGCCCGCGTCATTCCGAACGAAGCGAGCAATCCTGGCTTGGCTCCGGCCCTATCGGGGTCCGAGTGAAAATTACAGGGCAACTAGAGGGTCCGCCCGCCATCGACCACCAGTACCTGCCCGGTAATGAACTTCGACTCGACCAGGAACAGGACGCTGTCGGTGATGTCCGACGGCTTGCCGGAACACCGCAGCGGAGCCAGCGCGATAAAGTCCGTCTCCCACTCCGGCGGGTCGCCCTCCATGGTAATTGTGCCCGGAGCGATGGCGTTTACGCGCACTTCCGGCGCCAGTGCCTTCGCCAGCACCTTGGTCAGCATAATTACGCCCGCTTTTGAAACCGAATGCGGAATGTACCCCGGCCACCCCAGCAGCCCGCCGGTGTCCGCAAAATTGATAATCACTCCCTGCGTTCTTCTCAGCAAAGGCGCAGCTGCCTGGGCGCAGAAGAACGGTGCGCGCAAATTCGTATCGAGCGAGGCATCCCAGATTTCCTCCGTCGTGGAAACCATGCTCGCCGGCAAGAAATTGGCCGCGCTATTCACCAAAATGTCCAGCCGCCCAAAACGTTTCCCGGCCTGGTCGACGAGCCGTTCGATTTCCGAAACTTCGCCTAGGTTTGCCCGGATGGCAACGGATCTCCGGCCGCGTTTTTCGATTTCCCTGACGGCGTCCTGAGCCTCCGGCTCCGACGCATGATAGTGGACTACCACGTCAGCACCCTGTTCGGCCAAGCACAGCGCTACGGCGCGCCCGAGCCGCTTGGCAGCCCCCGTCACTACCGCGACGCGACCTTGTAAAGGAACGTTCATGGGTGAAGAAAATACCACGATACAAGCGCATTCGCCCAAACCACGCGCGGTTGATCTCCGTCCGCGAACAGCCCCTTTGAGTTGAAGGATCGCTCTAGTCCTGCTCCGGTGTTAACACTCACCGGATCCCCTGCGTCTTAAAAGCCGAATCCTTCCATTCAAGGTCGGTGTACTATCCGGGGTGAGCCCATGAATCCATTGGCCCGATGGCTGGAAGATTTTTTCTTCGACCTGAGCTTTGCTCTGCTTCAGCTATTGCGCAATCCCCCAGTTTCCGCGGTCTGTGTCCTGACCCTCGCTCTGGGCATTGGCGCCAACGCCGCTATTTTCAGTGCCGTCGATACCGTCCTGCTGCGGTCTCTTCCCTTTAAGGACTCCGATCATCTCGTCCTGGTGAACGAGTACAACCCGGGAAATGTGGCCAGGACCGGCAGCCCGTACATCCGCTATCAAACTCGCGCGGCGCAAAACACCGTCTTTGAAGAGACCGGCGGCTACTGGGACGTCAGCGGCGGCGACGGCATGGTCTTCGGCGTCAACGGCTCGGCAGAGCGCCTGCAGTTCTCTGTCGTCACCAACAGCTTCCTCTCAATCCTCGGCGTTCAACCGGTCCTAGGAAGAACCTTCACCGCGGCCGAAGCGGTTTCCGGAGCCTCTGCGAAAGTGTTCGTCGCCAGCAATTCCCTATGGCGTCGCCAGCTCGGTGCCGATCCCCAAATCCTCGGAAAAACTTATCTGCTCGACGGCGAACCCTACACTTTGATCGGTGTCCTGCCGGCCGATTTTCATTTCCCCGGTACCTGCGACATTTGGCTTCCCATCGGCACCCTCGGCGCGCGACTGCCCGAAGACCGCGTCTCGCACCAATTCTGGATGATCGGCCGCCTCCGCAAAGGATTCACGGTCGTTCAAGCGCAAATGCAGTTGAACGGCATCCAGCACCAATTCGCGCGCGCCTACCCCGACACGGACGCAAACTGGCTGGTCACCGTGAAGCCCCTCCTCGAAGAATTCGTCGGCAACGTCCGCACTTCCCTATGGGTCCTGCTGGCCGCCGCGGCCTTCGTTCTTCTGATTGCCTGCACGAATGTAATTATTCGCTGCTCGCCCGCGCCGTCGCCCGCGAAAAAGAGTTTGCCATTCGCGGAGCGCTTGGTGCCGCCCGCGCCCGACTTCTGCGCCAGTCGCTCACGGAAAGCCTGCTGATGGTCGGTGCCGGCACGGCTCTCGCTCTGTTCCTTGCCAAAGCGAGCCTCACCGTCATCGTCGCACTCAGCGCCGGCAGCATCCCGCGCTTCCATCAACCGCAAATCAACGGCGCAGTCTTCGCCTTTGCCGCGTTGCTGGCTCTGTTGAGCACGCTGCTCGTCGGCATCGCGCCCCGCTTGCACGCCTCCAACGTTTCCTTGGTCGAATCCTTGCAGCAGGGCCAACGCACCGGACTCTCGCGCCGCAGCACGAACCTGCGCAGCATACTCATCATTTCTGAAGTTGCCGTTACGCTTCTTCTGCTCTCCGGTGCCGGCCTGATGCTCCGCAGTTTCGCCGAACTTCGAAAGGTCGATCCCGGCTTCCGCGCGGAAAATCTCGTCACCATGAAAATCGCCCTGCCCGACTTTCTGTACCCCAAAACCGAGCAGCGCACCGCCTTTCTTCGAGAATTATTACAGCGCCTTAGCTCCGCACCGGGCATCCAGCTGGCCGCCGCCACCGACCGCCTCCCTCTTTCCGGCGAAGGCAATTGGGGCGGAATCAACATTGTTGGCCGGCCCTTGCTGGACGCCGCTCACGCGCCCTCGGTCGAAGGCCGTGGCGTCAGCGCCAACTACTTCCGCACGCTGGGGATTCCTGTTTTGCGTGGACGCGAGTTCACCGAAGCCGACGTCGCCGCAGGCCGCCGCGTTGCCGTCATCAATCAAGTGATGGCCAACCAATTCTGGCCCGGCGGCGATCCCATCGGCCAGCGTCTCGTCAGTCCTTATCATCCGGAAAATGTCAGCGAAATCATCGGCGTCGGCGGCGACGTGAAGGACTTCGCGCTCGATGCGCAGAGCCCGCCCGAAATGTACACGCCTTACAACTGGTGGAGCACCATGAATCTTGTCTTGCAGGGCACCGCCGATTCCGCGAGCCTTGTTGCCGCGGTCCGTGTACTGGTCGCTGCGCTCGATAAGCAAGTTCCTGTCTATGAAGTGACTCGGCTGCAGGATATCGTCACGCACTCGACTGCCCGCCAGCGCTTTGAACTGTTTCTCCTCGCACTTTTTGCTTTGCTGGCCCTGGCGTTGGCAGCGGTTGGCATCTATGCCCTCCTCGCCTTCAACGTCAACCGACGCACGCAGGAAATCGGCATTCGCATGGCTCTCGGGGCACATCCCCAAAGCGTTCTCGCCCTCATCCTTTCGCAAGGGATGAAGCTCGTTCTACTCGGCCTCGCCGTCGGCATAGCCGCTTCGCTCGTGCTCGCGCGCCTGATGAGCAGCCTTCTGTTTCGCGTTCATCCTTTCGACCCTCTCAGCCTCGGCTTCGTCACCTTCCTGCTTGCTGGCATCGCGGCTCTCGCCTGCTTCCTGCCTGCGCGCCGGGCCATGCGCCTGGACCCCATGGTCGCGCTTCGCACCAAGTGACGCTTACCGCGTCCAATACCCAGGCGCCTTTGCTGCCTTTGCTTCGCAGAACTTTGGGCCCCTGCGCGCCCGGTGTAGAATCCCCCTTTTCTCGACCCGGAGGCCACCTCTTGAACCTTGACCTTCTCGCCATCGCCGCCCATCCGGACGACGTAGAACTCACCTGCGGGGGCACGCTCTTAAAAATGGCTCAGCTCGGCTACCAGACGGGCATTCTCGACTTGACCGCGGGCGAGATGGGTACGCGCGGCACGCCGCAGATTCGCGCCAAAGAAGCCGCCAAAGCTGCGAAGCTCCTGCGCGTAGGCTGGCGCGACACCCTGGGTGTGCGTGACTCCGACGTGCATGCCTCTCGAAAACACAAACTGCGCTTGGCTGCAGTCATTCGCCAGCTCCGCCCTAAGACGGTCATCTTGCCCTACTGGGAAGCGCGCCATCCCGACCACTATCACGCCTCGGAGCTGGCCTACGAAGGCTGCTTTCTCGCAGGCCTGAAACAGTTGCCCATTGCCGGAGAAGCCCACCGCCCGTTCAAAATCCTGTATTCCGTGTCCTATGCCCATGTTCGCCCCACCTTTGTCGTGGACATCTCCGACCAGTTCGAGCAGCGCCGCAAAGCCATCCTGGCCTTTGCTTCGCAGTTTCGCCCAGGGAAAGCTGAGCGGGCCAGCAAGGTCCCCCTGGCCATCGACCGCCTCGAAGAAGAGATGAACCAGCTGGCGCGCCATTACGGCCAAATGATCGGAGTTCAGTACGGCGAGCCCTTCCTGCAAAAGGAACTCATGAAGGTGGAAGATGTTGTAAACATGGACGTTCGCTCGATTTAGGGCCGACTACATTCCACTGAGGTTCTAGTAGGATTCCTCTTCCTGCGCCGGCGAGAAACCTTGGAGGGTCTGGCCCTTGCTTCCCCGCTCCACACGCACACGAACCTGCGCTTCACCCTCGGCGCCCGACTTACGCAACACAGCCATGGTATGCAAAGCCTCGGAATAGAGGCGGGTTACCAGGTAAATATCACCGCTGGCATCTTTCTTCCAAAGCTGGCCCACCTGAATTTTGGTTAGACGCATAAGCAGAGTTTGGCTGTCTTGACTGTAGAGTGCAGCCAAAAGAGTGTCAACTGGCACCGCCCAGAACCCGTGCGCAAAGAGCACTTTCCGGGGCCCAGCGCTCCGCACCGCTGTGCAAGCAATTGTGCCTGTTTTGCGGCCCAAAAATGCGGCGCTTCTCAAGAATTCACTGCTGGATAACCTTCTTTCCCCATCCACCATCATACCCCGTGAGTGTTTTTGACGCCGGCCCAGCGCTTCAGGGTGTATACTACTGGGTAGGCGGAGGTGCTTATGAACGCCATCCTGAGGCAAACCCTGAGCTTTATACTCGGCAGTGCCCTCCTGGCAATTCCCGCGTTTGCTGCCCCGCAAAGCCAGGATCCTCCGCAGGACCCATCCAAAACGCAGCAGCCTGCGCAACAACCGCAGCAACAGGCTCAGCAGGCTGGCTCGGAGCAGCCGGTGCCCCAGAAAGACACCGTCACTCCCAGGAACTCCAAAGAAGATGTGGAAGCCATCGGCAATCGCAAAGTCAGTTGCCATATGAACTGGTTTTCCATCGAGAAGGAAATGGCTCTTGGCAAGAGCCTTGCCCAGGAAGTCGAGCGCTCCTCCAAGTTAATTGACGATCCCGTGGTCACGGAATACGTGAATCGCGTGGGGCAGAACCTAGTGCGCAACTCTGACGCGAAGGTTCCTTTTACGATTAAAGTGATCGATTCGGACGAAGTGAACGCTTTCGCTCTTCCCGGCGGCTTCTTCTTCGTGAACAGCGGGTTGATCCTGCGGGCGCAGGAAGAGTCGGAACTGGCGGGCGTGATGGCCCATGAAATTTCGCACGTCACTGCGCGCCACGGTACCTGCCAAGCCACCAAGGGCGAACTTACCCAATTGCTCTCGATTCCTGCGATGATCTTCATTCCCTACACCTGGGCGGGATACGCCATGTATCAGGGTATGAACCTGGCAATTCCTCTCACTTTTCTGAAGTTTTCACGCGATGCCGAGCGCGAAGCGGATTTTTTCGGCATTCAATACATGTACAAAGCGGGCTACGATCCCAACGCGTATGTGACCTTCTTCGAGCGCATCCAGGCTGACGACAAGCGCCGCCCCGGCACGATTCCGAAGGCCTTCTCGACGCATCCGCCCACGCCGGAGCGCATTGAGAACACGCAAAAAGAAATTGCGCGCATTCTCCCGGCTCGCCAGGAATACATTGTCACGACTTCGGAATTTGATAATGTGAAGGCGCGCCTGCGCAACATCATGTTCACGCGCAAGGTCACCGATGCCAAGGATAAGCCGACGCTGCGCACCAAGACCGAACAATCCAAGAAGCAGCCCACGAGCACGGATCCGAACAGCACCAGCGATGACGATCGGCCGACACTCAAGCGCCGGCCCGACTCCCAGCCGTAATTTTTGGAGTGCGGCGGCTTGTTTGCCCTGAGGGACGAAGGGCTGACGCCTTTCTTTCCTGCTGGCATTTTCGCGAGGTTCAAGAAGCCACCCAGCGCGCTTCTATTTTCAAGTGTCTGGGTGCCTATATGTTCAAATCAAAAATTCTCTGGGCCTTCATCCTGGGAGTGGTTACCTCTGTACTTCTACTCGAAGCCAAAATAAACCTCGCCTACAGTCCGCTGTGGACCAGGATTCTCGAAGCCCTTACCGCCCCGGGGACGCACCTTGTCGACGCGCTCAATAAGCCGGGCGGTCTCATGGCAGGTTGGTCGAGATTCTGGGCCGTGCTGGCCTTCACCTGCAATTTTCTGATTTACACCATCTTCTGGTACGCCGTCATCTGGATTACCGGCTATGCTCGCTCGCGCCAGCACCCCTACGACCGCGAAAACACTTTGGTGCCTCCCATCACCCGCTAATCGGCATCTTGACCGCCGATGATTTGCATCTGATGTGTCTCAACCACCGCATCCCGTGCGTCAATCTCCTGGCGCGGCTTTGCGCGGGTGTCGCCTGTTTCGCGGCGCTGACACCAAATCTCTAGCTAGACCTGTCAGCCAAAGCTGTATATTATTAATGGGAAAACTAGCCACGCCACCTTTCGCTACCCCGGCCTGCCTGCACTCGGCGTGCGACCCCAGGAGGCACCAACATGATTTTAGTTACCGGTGCAAGTGGCACGATGGGAAAAGCGGTGTTAAATGAGGTCGCCAAGGAGGCCGCAAAAACGGGCGAAAATTGCCGCGCGATGTACCGCTCGGACACCGAAGCAGCCAAGGCTCCCGCAGGAACTTCCACCGTTATCGCCGATTTCGCCAAAAAAGACACCCTGCCAACGGCGCTCCAAGACATCACCAGCGTCTACCTGGTTTGTTCGCCGATTCCCCAGCTCGTCGAGCTGGAATGGAACATGATTGACGCTTGCGTCGCCGCCGGCGTGAAACACATCGTCTTGAGTTCTGCCATGGGCGCCCGCGAATACCGCAAATCCTTTCCGAGCTGGCACCGCACCGTGGAAGACAAACTCAAATCCACGAAAATTTCGTTTACTATTCTCCGTCCCAACAGCTTCCATCAGAACGCCTTGACTTACTACGCGCCTTCCATCCGCTCAAAAGGAACTTTTTCCGCCTCCATGGGCAACGCTTGTGTCAGTTTCCTCGACGTGCGCGACATCGCCGTCGTCGCCGCCAAATCTCTGGCCGGCGGCGAACACTCCGGCAAAACCTACGAGCTCAACGGGCCCGAAGCGCTCACCTATTCGGAGCTGGCCGCAAAAATCTCGCAGCACGCTGGCCGCCCCGTCCAATATGTGAACATTCCTGCCGCCGCGCAGCGCAAAGCCATGCTCGATCAAGGCATGCCCGAATGGCAAGCCGACGTGCTGCTCGACCTCCAGGCCTATTACGTGAGCGGCAAAGGCGGCAAGGTCGACGGCTTGCTGGAACAATTGCTCGGCCGTCCCCCCATCTCCATGGACCAGTTCCTTGCGGAATTTGCGAACGCGTTTGGTACCAGAAGCCAAGCCGACGCCGCCATCGCCTGAAGCACCCTGCACCTTCTCGGTGCAGAAATCAGCCCTTCCGCAACCGCGCGCAAGCCACTGAACGTCTTTAACCAGTTTGGCGGGGCTTTGGGAGGCCCAATCAAAAGAGACAAGCTTTTCTTCTTTGGCGATTGGGAATCGACGCGCCAGGTGCAGGCGCCAAACGCCGCGGCTTGATTAAAAACGGAGTTGGCACTCCTCTCGATGTCTAGGATCCCCGGACCGTCGCTGCGATCTCCTGCAATGGCGTTGCGGACGAGATCTGTCTTTCGGACGTGGATCCTGCTTTCCTGGCCATGCTGAAGCTGATCCCGGCGCCCAACGTCGCGGGGCGCGCCATCGAATAACTATTTCTTGACCAAAACAGGATTCTTCCACCGCGACGACATCGATGGCAAGGTGAACTATGTTCCCAACGCTCGCACTACATACTTTCTCAAGTCCCGCTGCAGTGATATTCTCTCCGCGAGGGCATGTCAACAATTCGCACTTCCGGGCCACGCGTTGCGAGGCGAACAACATTGGAGCCCGTGAATTGAGATCCAGTTATGGCCCACGGTTCGTTCAAGAAAGGTTGCAATGAAATGAGCAAGACGGGTTTTGCGAAACCTATCGCAGCTGGGGCCGGACTCATTCTTCTGTGGGCGGTATCAGGACTGGCTTGCGCGCAAAGCCTTCCGCCCGCTCCCGCGCAGCCACCACAAAAGATCTCACCCGCGGTCCGACCCAAAAGAGTTGCTAGCCCTTTGGACGATTTTGCCGGGCTGAAGCTCACCGATGAGCAAAAGGCAAAGATCAATCAGATCCATCGGGATTTCCAGGCACGTGCGGATGTCGTGGTAAAAGACGAGAAGCTAAACCCAGATCAAAAAGCAGCGATGCTCGAAGGATACCAACGCATGGAGCGAGGTCAGGCTTACAAGGTGCTGACTCCCGAGCAGCAAATAGAAGTTCGCAAGAAAGCGCTTGCCCGGCGCGCGGAAGCTCAGAAGGAGCAGGAGAGAAAAAAGCAGGCCCAGCCGAAGTGACAACTATTGAATCTGAGGCCCCCTGCCATCCGAAGAGACTTATGGCTGAGCGGCTAAGTGTCTTAGAATCGACACTGGTATAACGGTGACCGTAACTCTATTAGATGCAACACTTACAACAAGCAGGAGTAGGCAGCCTGCGACCTGAAACCTGGAACTCCACTGGAAGCAGCAGGGGCGGGAGGGGTGAACTCCTTGGGGCTCCCGGGGTGTGACCGAGGATGTGGAATTTCCTAAGGAACTCACCCCTGTTACTAGCCACAGCATTGCGTTTGTTGAGGCTACTTTGCACCGTCTGGGCCGCCACTCAATCCGGTAAATACCTGCATTCTTGCTCAGGTGAAACCAAAACGTGGTACCAGGGCCGTCGCCCTCAGATCAGACCGGTTTCTTGCTTCGTCACGGTGCGAGCGCAGATCCGGTGGCGCCCGCAAGCGCACTGGGGTGACCTTGCGCCTTTCTGCCGGCTTTGCGACCCCACAAGTCCAGCGTGATCCCACCCGGAAACTCTGCGGAGCAGGAAGAGACAACGCTGCGTACGGCTCAAAACGTTCCGAATTACCGGACGCTTCTTATTTACAACTGAAAGACCGATGTCAGAAGACTGCTTCACGAGCGGTGGCGATCGTCGGGGGCGGTGCCTATACCCACGCGGCGCAGTTCTTCCTGGTAATACTTTTTATGCAGCACATCCCATTCTTCGCTGCCTTCCAGGATTTCTTTTTTCTGCGAGGTGATGCGCTTGCGAACTTCCAGCTCGATTTTCTCTTCGTCCTTGAGCATGGCCGTCAGGATCTGCACGGTCTGCTGGCGAATGGTGTCGCGGTCGTCGATGAAATCCACCTCGTCACTGGACACCAGCACGTCGGTGATCTGGTGCGAGAGTCTAACGATTTTTTCGCGGCTGAGTCGCATCATGCGTGTATGGATTCCCTTCCCCGCCAACCCTCTTCGCTGACTTTTGCGGTGAAACCTCTATCGCCTCGGCGAAATGGAAAATCGAAACGCGTAGCCCGAATTCGGAGGTCCAGCGGTTGTGGTCTGACTCACTTACAAACGCAGATTCGAGTCTCCAATTTCGATTTTCGAATTTCGCGCCTTAACGCAGAACCAGCTTACGGTCCCGCGCCAGATGCTGCTTCACCTTTTTGTACATCTCCTGATAGGAGACACCGCCGCTGCGCATCTCATCCTGGCGCTCGACCAGAATCTGGCGCACTTCCTCGTTCAACCGGTCTTCGACGGTCAGCTCCTCAAGCATGCGCTGGCGGACGCGCGTGGTCACCACGTCCCGCGCCTTGACCTCAATCTGGCCGCCCTCCACCAGCCGTTTCACCACTTCACTGGCCATGTGGGCCACAAAATCCCGAACGAGCAGCATCTCCGTGCATTTCCTTGGGGTAAATGTAAGCAAATCAGTTTACTGGCTGCGCCCAGAAAGTGCAACAAAACGCGAGGGCGAAGAGGGCGAACTGAGGGCGAACAGAAAATCCCAGAGCTTGCGAAACAGGGTGATGGGCAGGGCGATGGGCTGCGCGTTGACCCCTCGCGATGCTTTCGGTACGATGAGTTTCATGGGCGCTTAGCTCAGCGGTTAGAGCGTTCGGTTTACACCCGAAAGGTCGTCCGTTCGAATCGGACAGTGCCCACCATCCTCAAGCCGCCCTCGGTCTCCCAAGGTTTGGTCCTTACCACCAGACAGAGTCGCTTCTTCCTGATTGCCTCCCTTCAGCGCGTGTCGCTTTTGTGCTCAGAATGCTGCACTAGCCATACGTTCGGCCAGCGCGTTGGCGTATTCTTACCGGGGTTGGCGCGCCTTAGTTGAAAGATGATGGTGCGCCTCCAGGCATCGTGTTTTTGCTCTAGGGAAAAATGCACACAAAACTAACTGACAGGAGTCGATCTTGGCGAAGTATTGCTGCCCGCTCGTGTCTCCTGGCAGGCGTGTTCACGTGCATCTATTTCGTGGCGAGAAGAGGGATAGGCGCTTGGTACTTTCAGAAGAAGACACCCGAGGCGATGCAAGCGGCGATTTTCTGGGATCCGCAAAACGCGCAATACTACGACGCGCTGGCCACACTGAGGCATTTCTATGCCGACAGCGAAGACCCCAACGAGCAAGTAACGCTATACGAACGCGCGACGAGCCTTAGTCCTCAAAATGCGCAATTCTGGGCGGACCTTGGAGCAGCATACGACTGGGCCGGAAACCGTGAAGGCGCCATGCATGCTTTCGAACGTGCGAGAGAGCTCTTTCCGAATTCCCCGGAGATTCAATGGAAGCTCGCCAATTTCTACGTTCGCACGGGCAAAGCGGCAGAAAGCTTACGGGCTCTGCGGAAGGTTCTCGTTGGAGGCGGAGTATCGCGGGAAGATGCTTTTGCTTTAGCGGAACGCGCCACGCAGGATAAGAAAACCGTCTTGGAGCAGATGGTGCCGCCCGAGGCGCCCATTCTTTTTGACTACTTGAATTATGAAGCCAAAGAGGGAGACCTGTCGGCGGCTGGGCAGGTTTGGGAGCGGCTACTTAGGTTGAAACTGCCGTTTGAGCTGCCCGAGTCGTTCTTCTACCTCGACATGCTGGTCCAGAAGAAGAAGACGGAGCAACTGGCCAAAGCGTGGTCTGCGCTCGGAGAACGATTCCCCGAAAAGCTTGGCTCGCTGACGGCCTCCGGCAATCTCGTGGCGAATGGAAGTTTTGAGTCTGACATTCTGAACGGAGGGCTGGACTGGCGCGTCGTGCCCGTGGAAGGTGTGAAAGTCAGCGTAGATTCCGTCGAGGCGTTTGATGGAAAACGATGCGTGCGCATCGAGTTCGATGGGGCGCGAAACGTCGACTATGGGCACTTGTTTCAGTACGTGCTCGTGCGGCCGGGAACGCGGTACCGGTTCTCAGCTTATATGCGCACCGAAGGGATTACTACCGACAGCGGCCCGCGATTCCAGGTTTTCGACGCGTATGACGCCGCAAAAGAATTCGCAACGACGGAGAATAAGGTCGGCACGACCGGGTGGACGGAGCAGCGGTTGGAGTTAAAAACGCCCGCAGATACCCGTTTGCTGCTGATTCGAGTTGCGCGGCCGGCCAGCAGCAAGTTCGAGAACAAGATCGCCGGCAGCGCGTGGATTGATGAGGTGCGCCTCACCCCTGAGGAGTAGGGTTTGTCCAGTGGGTCTTGCCTCCTGTAAATTACTGAAGACCCTAATACTTAGCTGAAGTTTGCCGGTTTTTGCGATGGCCATTTGAAGTGCAAAATGGGGAGCAGGGAGCGCAGCCATTTAGCTCCATCCGCGGACCGTACTTCCAATGTTTTCAAGTATTTGCCTGATTGAAGATTGCGGAAAGGCGCGTACATAATTCATCCGTACTGAGGATTGTTGCCAGCGCCCTCCTCCGACAACGACGAGGCATGCAAGACAAACGGCCAGGTCCGGAGAGTAAGGTGGCCGGTGCGGAACGACGCGCTAGCCAGCGTGTTCGCATCTCCTCCTTGGTTTATGTCGACTTGGGCCAAGGAAACGGGGGCATCGCAACCTGGCTCAGTGAACATGGATTGGCTTTGACGGCGGCGGGCGATCTCGCCGAAAGCCAGCAGGGCGGCGAGCGGCTAAAAATGCGAATCCAACTCCCGGGATGCCCGGCGGGAGTCGAGGTAAACGGACAGATCGCCTGGAAAAGCAATTCAGGAAAAAAAGCGGGCGTGCGATTTGTCGACCTTGATGCAAACACGCGGGAGGAAATCAGGAATTGGATTTCCAGCCAAGTTCCCAACACCGCATCCCAACCTTATTCTCGCGGACTCCCCAAGATGCGATTGCCCACTTCCGACGCTGCAAACGGACGTGGTTCGCGTGGGCCGAAATTCTCGTTTTCTGACGTTGCCAGCTCCAGGGTGGACGGAGATGACACCGCCAGCGATTTTCCCAACGCTGACAGCGAGTTTCAGGCAGCACCTTCGCAGAACCTAGAAAGCATGACCTTCGCCGACGGCGCAAAGGCCGTAGCGTCCGCCTTTGAGAGTGCAGCTTTCACCGAAGAACCGAAAGTCGAAGCCCATGCGGCGCCGGACAATCCGCCAACACAAGCTACCAAAGACGAAGCGCGCCAGACAGGGCAACCTTCGTCGATTCTTGAGCGGCGTGTGCATGCGCGGCGGTCAATCCTGCTGTTCACTTACGCGGCCTTGGGCGAGGACAATGGCGGCCTCGTTTTCAACCTGAGCGAAGGCGGTTTGGCGCTTACGGCAGCGGGGGCCTTGGGGGATCAGCAGTTTGCCAGGATGCGCGTCCGATTTCCGGACTCTGAAGACTCGATCGAAACGAGCGGACAGCTTGCGTGGATGAGCGATTCCGAAAAAGAAGCGGGAATCGAATTCGTTGACCTTCCGGAGGATGTGCGCGCCAGGATTCGGGAGTGGGTTGCCCTGGGAGAGCCTGCCGCCGATTTGCGAAGACACGTAGAGGTTCCATCAGACCAAAATCAAAAAACGCAGACGCCAAGTGTTTTCAGGCCGCAGAGCCCGGATTCTGAATTCCCCAAGCCCACAGCATCTTTTGAAGAGCGCATAAATGTCCCCGTCTCACCTCGACCCGCCTTGTTGGCGTCGGGCATTAAGGGGGCCCTGGCGAGAGCTTCGGTAAGAAAGCGCGTTGCGAAAATCAAACCGGGTCCTCTCCCCGAGCGTGCCATCAAGAGGAGTGGCCATGTTGCCAGAAATGCATTGGCCGCCGCTGCGCTCGTAACGCTGTGCGTAGCGGGATGGAGCTTTCTGCAACATAATACGGTGCATGAAGCGAGTGGGGTTGTCGCGCAGAATGGGCCAGCTCCCGCGATCTCCAGTGAGCCGAAGCCAGAAACGCAGGTTGCGGTCGGAAACCCAACTGCAAATCCTCCCGTGCAGCCAATGGAAAACGTAAATCCACAAAATGACGCCACAAAATCTTCATGCACCGTTACGGGCTCGACCGCTGACTCGGGCGCGAAAGAAAACATCGACAATGACAAAGGCATGGATGAAAAGAGGGTGACAGATATCCCAGCGCTAAATTCGGCTCCGCACGAGCCGGATCGCAAGGAGCGGAAAACGACTCGGCCACCGCACGAGCCGGCTCGAAAGGAGCGGAACGAAACTCCACCCCGTCGCGCGCAAAAACCAAAGACACCACAGCGCGTTGTGCCTGTCCCCGCGCGGCTTCCAGAGAACAAGCCAGTAGAAAATAAGCCCGTGTTGAGTGCTGAGGTTCTGCCAACCCAAAGCGCAACGCTGAGCAAAGATTTGAACGTGGCACTATCGGCTGCAAGCCCACCTCCGATTCGCCCGGAAGCTGCGCCGAAGATAGAGACGGAAAAGGAAAAACTACTGGTGGCGGCAAAACAACCGGAAGCTCCGGTGGCTCCAGCGGCGCTAACACCACAGGTGACGGTGAGTTTCGATCCTTATCCTTCGATTCGAATGCCCAAGACGGAAAATCCAAAAAAATCGAAGCAAGGAAAAAGCCTGCAGATGGGTCATCTGGTCATGCGCGTCGATCCGCTTTATCCGGAGGAAGCCAAACAACGAGGCGTAGAAGGTACAGTCAAAGTGCATGCCATTTTCAATCGTGAAGGAGCGGTGGAGAGCGTGACCCCTGTGAACGGTCCTCCCCAACTCGTACCGGCGGCAATGAGTGCGGTTCGCCAGTGGCGTTATTCGCAAACAATTCTCGGTGGACAAGCCATGGAGACCGAGGAAGACGTCACGGTGCAATTCCGATTGTCGAAGGGGCTTTCCAAAAACTAGGTGACCGAACAAAGGTCACAAAGAATCCTTTGTCGAACAGAAGGACGAGGACTTTTTGGGAATCTTGCGGCGATTCGCCGGGCTTGCAAGGAAACCTGGCTCTCCGGCCTACGGCCCCGAAGGGCTGACGGGCTGCTTCCCTCCATGCCCCACCACTAGGGCCGCCACTCCGGCACCCGCTCCAGCCAAACCGAGGAGCGTCCAGCCGGTCCGGCTTTTGATCGCTCCATGCCCACCGCCCCCAGTGGACCTGATGCCAGACTGCTTTTGCACGGACAGCCGGCCTTGAGGCGAGATGTCGACGGATTGACCCGCTTCTAAAAGCTGACCGGAAGTCCCTTCCAAGGGGATTGTGCTTATGTCACCATCCATACAGGTGACAAGAAAAGAGCCATCGGGTTGCCGCTCGATTTTCGCAGACGTCACCCTGGAACGAACCGCGGGAACCACGACATACTCGCCCACACGAAGCTTGACACCCGACGGCCCGCTGATGGAATTGATCACCGCGGTTCCGGTCTGCAACTCGGCAGGAAATTGAGGGTCGCCCGAAATTACCATCTGTGTCTGCGCGCCGATCTTCAGCGTTCCGTTTCCGGTCATGGTGAAGATGGCCGTGCTGTTTTGGCCGGTGCGAATGGTGTCGCCTGCAAAAACCGTAGACTCCACGGGTACGGGTTTTTCGTTTACGTAAACCTCCCCCGTGGCAGAAAGAGAGCCGACCGGCACCCTTTTAGGATTCTGGGCCTGCTCTTGAGAAACAGCGGCTGCGCGGGCGGGGGTAGTGAACAGGAATATCTGCAGAACGAACATTACGGCGAGACCCGGTGGCAAAGGACGTAATTTGTGGCGCGATGGTTTCGCGAATGTATTTTGCGCGGTCAGCAAAACAGTTCTCTCCTTGCAAGAAGGCTGACGCAGAGGACCCGCCTATTCTGACGGAGAAAGCCGCGACAAAGCTCTAGGGTATTTTCCTGCATTTCAAATGCAGGTTGGACCTCATCGACGGAGGGCGGATTCGTCTTTAACATGCAGCTGGGGACATTCCTATGGAAAGCCGGCAAGTGCGTCGCTGCCATGGGAAG
>Ga0209473_1000329_pt1 | contig 29689 bp, 27 predicted proteins | sample GraSoiAngelo_133_FD_185890 | JGI IMG/M metagenome (GOLD analysis project Ga0209473, IMG submission 185890) | Grasslands soil microbial communities from the Angelo Coastal Reserve, California, USA - 14_0929_05_20cm (SPAdes) (version 2) | ecosystem: Environmental > Terrestrial > Soil > Grasslands ...
CGGTCATGTCGCCATCCTGCCGTTGACCGGGCTTGACCGGTCGCAAATCAACCGTGTTGTCTGCTTTCACCACGAAGACAAACGGGCCGCTCTGACTAATTTGCACGGCCTGCGACGGCACCAGCGTGGCATCTTTGAACAAATCGAGAATAAAACGCACACGGACGAATTCCAACGGCCAGAGAGCATGGTCTGGATTGGGGGTGACCCCTCGTGCTTTCACCGTGCCCGCGCCTGGTTGAACCGCGGTGTCGATGAAATAGAGATCGCCTAAACGTGGTGGCATGCTGCCGTCCGCGGCGCGCGTTTCCACTTTAACGTTTGGGCCGCCAAGATAACGCCGCACAAGCGGCAGGTCGTTTTCGGCAACAGTAAAATCGGTGTAAATGGGATCCAGCCCCTGAATGGTCAGCAGCACCGCGCCGCCGCCTCCTCCGTTTCCGCCAGTCACGACGTTACCAACATCGACAAGCCGCAAGCCAGCCCGGCCATTGATAGGCGAGCGAATACTGCAATAATCAAGATTCACCTGCGCAGCGGCGACCGCGCCTTCGGCGGTTTTTACCATCGCCTCATCGCTTTTCACTGTCGCCTGAGCGGCGTCCAGATCCTGGGGTGATATCACATTTCTGGCGCGCAGTTCCTGTTGGCGCTTCAGGGTAATTTGATCGAGAACCAATTTCGATTGCGCCTGCGCGAGCTGCCCCTGGGCTTGTTCGAGCGCGGCCTGGTAAGGCCGTGGATCAATCGTAAAAAGCAAATCGCCCTTTTTCACATCGGCGCCATCTTGAAAATTACGGGCGACGATTTGACCGCTCACCTGGGCCTGGACCTGAACGGTCTCATACGCAGCGCAAGTGCCAATTTCGTCGAGATAAAGAGGCACATCCTTTATGATAATTTTGGCGACAAGTACCGGTCGCACCGGCGGCTGGGCAGCTTTGACCTCGCTGGCCCTGTGTTGAAAAATCCGATACAAGACGAAGGCAGCGAGGACGATAAAAAGCAGATAGGCCCACTTAGGAATAGTGTGATTGGTGAGGGGCGCGCGCTTCATTGAGATCTCCTCGGGACGCGGCGGAGCGCCCTTTTCTTTGTATTCGGATACGCATCACTGTTCTGGCCGTTGTGACGCGAACGTACGGAGGAGGTAACCATTCTTCGCGCTTGATCGCGCCTTTCCGCCTTCTCGCAAATCCGTATGAGCACTTTAATGCAGGTTCGCAGTTCGGACGCTGGAATGCCGGCAAGCAACTCATGTCGAAGTTCGTCTGCCGCCGTTTGGATCTGAGCGATAATGCGCTGGGCGCGCCAGCCGAGCAGCACCTCTTTGCAACGGCGATCGCGGGGCGAATTCCGGCGCGTGATCCAATCTTCCTTCTCCAAGCGATGCAACAATGTTACGACCGTTGGCTCTTCCACGCCAAGTCGCGCAGCGATCTCTGTCTGAGTGAGTGCGTCAGGCGCGAGAGACAGGTGCAAGAGAGTGCGCCACTTTGCCTGGCTCAAACCCATTGGCTTAAGGCGTTCGTCCAGTTTTTGCCGCCAGGCACGAGCCGTGCCGTGTAGCAACGGGCCAATTGTTTCCCAGTCAGACATGGTGCAGGCTAAATTGGTTAGCATGCTAACCAATTCCGATTTGCCAGACTGTCAATCTTTATGGCCCGACCTCGAAAAGAGTCACCCCGTGCTTGCGATAATCTGTTATGCGAGCGAGTCGATGCGTCCGCCTCGGCGCCCACTGTTGCGTAGTGGTTGCTTCGTGCTCGCCTTCCGCCTCGACAAGAAAATAATGTGTATCCGGCGGTAGGTTCGTCATCTCGGTCGCATAGTTCAATGGTACTTTCACGTAGAACAGCACTGGTTGATAGTCCGGATCCACCGCGTAGAGCGTCTCGCCCGCCGGCACTAGTGCATTAATTTCCGCCGCCGCCTTTTTTACCTGCTGCCTGTTTCTCAAAACGAACGCAGCAAGCGGATACCCAATTCCACCGATCACGAGTCCAAGTCCGACAAAGACTGCCACCATCCTAGTCCACACTCGTTCGCTCCCCAACTCCATTCGCTGAGGCCATTGCCATGCATTGCCAACATAACTCATAGCCAGCAACCATGAAGCTGGAACCAATGTCGGCATGCTGTATCGGGGCAGGGCGCCGGGCACGAGGTTGACGGCAACAAACGGACCGACAATTCCCCAGGCAAGAGCGTACGCTAGTCGCCGCTGTAGTTCGTCTTGGAATCGCGTAAACCGCACGAACGGGAATAGGATGACCCAAGGCAGAAAATAGACGAGAGCGCGCGGAACGTTTTGGATCCAACTCGAAAAATTGAAATTGGTGGCGCTTAACCGTCCGCTGAATTGAGCTGACCACTTACGCAGCACTACTTGCGTAGTCGTGCTCTGGAGAAACGGAATCGCCCAGGCTGCGAAAATTCCGAACATAATGGCCAGCGCGGTGAAGTGCGCGGGATGGACAAGGAGACGCCAATTCTTCGTTTGCCACAGGACAGCGAAGACGATCCCATAAAAAAATACGAGATGAAGCGGCCCTTTCGCCAACAAGGCCAACCCGAGGAAGATCGATGTTGGCAACCAAATGAGCCATGGGGATCTTTTTTGCGAGACAAAGCTCAACCAAAAAATGATCGCGAGACCGGAGAGTGAAACGTAGAGCCCTTCGATTTCGATCAATCGACCTTTTTCTATCATGCCGATATTCGTCAGCCAAATGAGCCCCGCGGTTATCGATCCGCTGGGGCCGAGACTAGCGCGCGCGACCGTAACAAATGCAATTGCGACCGTAAGTACCGAAAGCGCGGACGGCAGCCGGGCCGTCCACTCATTGCGAATCCCAAATACTTTGAAAGACGACGCCACTAGCCAGTTCACCAGCGGCGGCTTGCGGAAGTAGGCGGTGCTTCCCACTCGCGGAACGATGTAATCGCCGGTCTCGATCATCCGGATCGCCGGCAAAATCCGCCGTCCTTCTTCTCCCTTGACTGCGAGAGAGCCAAGTGCGGGAAGGTAAATCGCCCCCCAAATTAACACGACAATCAATAAACTTTTAGGCTGCGAAATCATCGGGTTGTTGGATGTTCGCTGTTGACTCTTCAAGGTCAACTCAAACCGAGCCGCAGCTTGACGACGCCGCAGGCGAAGCTAAGTTGTCTTTCTAGTCCGCGCGCTGATTGGAGTGGGAACTGGTGTCCCACTCTTTTTAGTCTGCGGGCTACATGTTTTTATGAACGCAGAATTTATAGCCATGCTCGATTACCTTGAGCGAGAGCGCGGGATCAAACGCGAAATCCTGCTCGAAGCGGTCTCGAACGCGCTGCTTTCGGCCTCAAAGAAGAGTGTTGGTGCGTCGCGCGACCTGCGCATCGATATCAATCCGAAGACCGGTGAAATTCGCGCGCTGGCAAATTTGCTGGTGGCCGATCATGTCAGCAATCCACAGGACGAGATCGAGCTTTCGAGAGCCCGCAAGATCAAACCGGATGCAAGTATCGGTGACACGGTCGAGGTGGAAGTGACACCGCGAAATTTCGGCCGCATTGCCGCACAGACTGCCAAGCAAGCGATGATGCAGCGAATTCGCCAAGTCGAAAAGGAAATGATTTACGAGGAGTTCAAAGATCGCGCCGGCGAAATCGTCAGCGGAACGGTGCGTCGTTTCGATCGCTCCGACGTCATTCTCGATCTTGGGAAATTTGAGGCCATCATGCCCCAGCGCGAACGTGTGGTCGTCGAAGATTACAATGTCGGCGACCGGCTCCGCGCCTATGTGGTCGCGGTGGAAAACGGCATTCGCGGCCCCGAGATCATCGTTTCGCGTAGCCATCCGAATTTCGTGCGCCGTCTTTTTGAATTAGAGGTGAGCGAAATCGCCGATGGCACAGTCGAGATTCGCGGCATCGCCCGGGAAGCCGGTTATCGGACGAAAATCGCTGTCTGGAGCGCGAACGAAAAAGTGGACCCGGTGGGCGCCTGCGTAGGCATGCGCGGCTCACGCGTTAAAAATATTGTCCGCGAACTGAACAATGAAAAGGTCGATATAATTCGCTGGAGTTCGGACCCAAAAGAATTTGTGCTCGAAGCGCTTAAGCCTGCCAAAGTGAAGAACCTGGTGTTCGATACCGAGAAGAAGAGCGTGCAGATCTCCGTCGATGAAGACCAACTTTCGCTCGCGATCGGAAAAAAAGGACAAAATGCGCGTTTAACCTCGCGGCTCACCGGCTGGGAAATTAACATCGGCAAGGACATTTCGGCCACAACCGCTGTCGAACAAAAAGTGGCGCAGGCGGCGCAGACACTCGCCGGGGCCCTGCCAATTACCGAAGAACAGGCACTAATACTTGTGAAATCCGGGTTTACGAATTTGGAAGGATTACGCGACGCGGATGTGCAGGATTTTGTGGACATACTCGCGGTGGACGAAACGAAGGCGCGCGAGATTCACGAGGCGGTCCATCAACAAGAGGTCGCGCAGTAAATATGGCTCTGGTTTAACCCGCTCGAGCCATGAGCGTAATTTTAGAAGAACCACAATGGCAACGAAGACGAGCAGCAAGACCGCAGCGCGCAAACCGGTTGCTCGCAAACCTGCTCCAGCCCACAAGCCGGCCGCGCCAAAGCCCAAGGTTTCGAAGAGAAAACTAGAGGCTGACACCGATTCCCATGCGCGTGCAGCCGCGCCGGTGCAAACGCGCGCTCAGCAGCCAGTATCGGCAAAAACCGCGCCGCAGACCGCTCCAACGCCGCGACATGAGGTCGAGAGCGTGTCGCTCATCGACAAGAAAAAGGCCCGCAAAAAAGCTGAGGAAGGTGAAGTAAAACCGAAGCGTCAGGTTTTGCCCCCCATTTCACGGATTCGAGCTTCGTTGGAAACACCGGTTGCTCCCTCAAAGGCGATAGCCCCGGCGAAGCCGCAACCAGCGCCAGCAGAACGGCCGAATATCATTGCCGATGGTACAACTTCGCCGCCGACTGGTATCGCGCCGTCGGCAGAGGCCGAAGCAGAGCTTCAGAAAGTCATCCACATCAAACCGCCAATTATCGTTAGGCAATTGGCAATCGAGCTTGGATTAAAACCGCATCAGCTCATCGCGGAGCTGATGACATTCAACATCTTTGCGAATATCAACCAAACGATCGAGCCGGATATCGCGTCGAAGATCGCCGAGAGCCACGGATTCGTCCTGGAGAAAGAACGCCGCGAGAAAGGCGCCGGTGTCCACAAGGTCGAACAGGTTGTGGTCGCGCCCCCTCCGCCGGTCATTGAAAAGGAAGAGGAACTCAAGCCGCGCGGTCCCATCATTACGTTCATGGGGCATGTGGACCACGGCAAGACTTCGCTGATGGATGCGATTCGCAAAACGCGGGTGGCCGCAGGCGAAGCTGGCGGAATTACACAGCACATCGGGGCTTATAGCGTCGATCACAACGGAACGAAAATCACCTTTATCGACACCCCCGGCCACGCCGCTTTCACCGCGATGCGCGCGCGTGGTGCTAACGTGACCGATATCGTCGTGCTGGTAATCGCGGCGGATGATGGCATCATGCCGCAAACGATAGAGGCGATTAATCACGCCAAGGCCGCGCCCCATGTGAAAATCATGGTCGCGCTTAACAAGGTCGATCTCCCCTCGGCCAACATCGACAGGGTGAAGAAACAATTGCAAGAGCGCGAGCTGACGCCGGAGGATTGGGGAGGCGAAACGATCGTTTGTCCCGTCTCCGCCACGAAAGGCACCGGTATCGATCACCTGCTCGAGATGATGACGCTGCAAGCGGAAGTGATGGAACTTAAAGCATCGCCTAGTGCCACTCCGCGCGGCACAGTAATTGAAGCGCAAATCGAAGCAGGGCGTGGTCCCACCGCCACCGTTATCGTGCAAATGGGAATGTTAAAGATCGGCGATCCTTTCATTTGCGGCGATTACAGTGGCAAAGTGAAATCGCTCCTGGACGATCGCGGCCAACCGATCAAGAAAGCTGGTCCCTCTACCCCGGTGAAAGTCCTCGGTTTCACGGGGCTGCCAAACGCGGGCGATGAACTTCTCGTCATGGACTCGGAACGCTCGGCAAAAACTCTGGGTGAGGAACGTTTGCTCGCGAAGCGCGCGGATAAGTTGACCGTGCCACAACGCGCCACGCTTGAGAGCCTACTCGAAGCGGCCGACGGGAAAAAGGTTTTACGCATCGTTTTGAAATGTGACGCGCAAGGCTCGCTCGAGGCATTGGTCGGTGCACTGGAACAGATCGAAAGTAAAAAGATCGACTTGGAAATCATTCACTCAGCCGTCGGGCCCATTTCTGAATCGGACATTTTGTTGGCGAGCGCATCGAACGCGGTCGTGGTTGGCTTTAATGTGAAGGTCGAGAACATGGCCGTTTCCGCGGCAAGACGGGAGGGTGTCCAAGTCAAGCTTTACAGCATCATTTACGAACTGCTCGATCAAATCAAAGAAGCGATGGCCGGTTTGCTCGAGCCCGAACATCGAGAGACGGTGATCGGGCATGCCGAAGTGAAACAGGTTTTCGAACTGAGCAAGGGTATTGTTGCCGGCTGTCTCGTCACCGATGGTCGCATAGCCCGCGCCGCGCGCGCCCGGGTGGTGCGGAAACGGCAGCCAGTTTACGACGGCGGGATTTCGACACTGCGCCGTTTTCAGGATGACGTGAAAGAGGTGCGTTCAGGCCTTGAATGCGGCATCAAGCTCGGCGATTTCAGCGAATATCAAGTGGGCGACATTATTGAGTGCTACCAACTTGAAGCGATCGCCCAGAAACTCTAAAGAAAAAGTTGAGAGTCAATAGTTGAGAGCTGAGAGATTGGTAATTACCCGTTCTTTTTTCCCACCCGTCAACACTCAGCTCTCAACTTCTTCAAACATGAAACACCGAATGCTGCGCGTAAACGAGCTCTTGAAACGAGAACTGAGCGGAATCATCGCGCGTGAAATAAGTTTCACAGGCGCACTCGTCACCATTAACCATGTCGATGTAACCGCGGATCTAAAGAATGCACATGTATTTGTTAGCGTTCTTGGACCTGATCTCGGCGAGAGTGTCATAAGCAAACTCGCGTCTCATCGTGCAACTTTGCAAGCTGCGCTGGCCCGTCATGTCACTATGAAATACACGCCGCATCTCATTTTTCATCTCGATGATTCCATCGAACGCGGCGCACGCGTCATTGAAATTCTGCAAGAGATCGAAACGCCACGCAGCGATCACGAGTGAGCGCGGCACGATCCAAACTCGACCAAATCGGACGGGTATTGCGGGAGAATGAGCGTTTCGCGGTCTTAAGTCACATTCGCCCCGATGGCGACGCACTTGGCAGCCAGCTCGCGCTCGCACTTTCGCTTCAGCAGCTTGGGAAGAAAGTTCGGGTGTGGAATGAAGATGGAATGCTTGAGAAGTATTCCTTCCTGCCGCGGGCGGATTTACTAACCAAGCCGCCTCACGCTGCCGAAGATGTCGATGTTGCGATCGCGCTGGATACGGCAATTCAAAATCGACTCGGAACAGCGTTTACAGCCGTTCGCTCAGCGAAAATTTGGATCAACATCGATCATCATCTGAGCAACCCAGCCTACGGTGACCTTGTTCATGTCGATCCAACCGCGCCCGCTACCGGACAAATTATTTTTGACCTGATCAAAAGCCAGGGTTTCCCATTTGATCGCGAGATCGCCGAAAATCTTTACGCTGCTATCTCCACCGACACCGGATCCTTTCAATATCCTAAAACGAGCGTGCGCACCTTCGAGGTCGCGGCGGAGCTCGTCTGCACCGGCATTGACGTTGGACAGTTAAGCCAGCGGCTCTATGAGAATTATCCACGACGCCGAGTGGAACTATTGCGAGAACTGCTGCGCACTATGCGTTTCGAACGTGACGGCCGTATCGCAAGTTTTAGCCTGGCCTTAAAGACGGCCGCAGAGCTGCAGCTTCTTCCGGAAGACAATGAAGGCTTAATCGATCACCTTCGCGCGATCCGCGGCGTTATCGTCGCCGTCTTTTTCGAAGAACTGGCCGACGGCAAAGTGCGTGTCAGCATGCGGTCGAAAAGTGATGCCGTCGATGTCTGTGCCATCTGTCAGAAATTTGGCGGCGGTGGGCATACACTCGCGGCGGGCGCACGCGTGCGCGGAACACTCGCCGAAGTCGAAAGGAACGTTCTGGAGGAAATTTGTGACGTCGTTAAGTCCCACTCTTGATGGCGTCCTGCTCGTGGACAAGGCCGAAGGGATGACTTCGCATGACGTCGTCGCGCTGGTCCGCCGGAAGCTCGAGATAAAAAAAGTGGGTCATTGTGGAACCCTCGACCCGATTGCAACGGGTTTGCTTCTCTTGACGATTGGACGCGGAACAAAGGTCCAGGATTTGCTCATGAGCGAAGATAAGGAATATGCTGGCACCCTTGCACTCGGCATCACGACCAGCACGCAAGATCGACAAGGCAAAATCGTGAACCAGCGCGAGGTGCCGCCGCTCGATGAAACCGCGATCCGCGGAGCGTTCGAAAAATTCCGGGGCGATTTCTATCAAATGCCCCCGATGGTCTCGGCGAAAAAGCACGCTGGCGTTCCCCTTTATAAACTGGCGCGGCAAGGACGAGTCGTCGAGCGCGAGCCACGTCTCGTCCATGTGTACCGCTACGGCATCAATTGCATCGCGCTTCCAGAAATCGACTTCAATGTCGTTTGCAGCAAAGGCTTTTATGTGCGCACGTACGTTCACGACATCGGTGAGGAGCTCGGTTGTGGCGCGCATCTAAAATCGCTTCGACGCCTAAAGTCCGGACGCTTCGATGTCGATCAAGCAATCGGCGTTTTGCAAATTAAAGATGCTTCGCGTGAGGAGATTCTAAGCCGAATCCTTAGCCTTCCGGAAGTTTCGCGCATGCGCGGTGCATAGATTGAGAATGGAAGTCCTTCGTTCAATCGCGGATCTGGAGAGTCTGCGCGGCCCACTTTTCCTGGCGATTGGAGTTTTCGACGGCGTGCATCTTGGGCATCAAGCCGTGATTTCTACCGCTACGAGTCATGCCCGTTCGGCAGATGGAGCCCCGCTCGTTGTGACGTTTGATCCGCATCCGGTCAAAGTGCTGCGTCCGCACAATGCGCCTCACCTGCTCACTGCCACGCAACACAAAATTGCTTTGATTCGCGACTTGGGTGTCGAACATCTCCTCGTAATCAACTTCGACAAAAAATTCGCCGCAACTTCGCCAGAGAAGTTCGTCGAAGAACTCCTCGCGCATTCAAGACCGCTGCGCGAAGTCTGCGTCGGCCACGAATGGTCGTTTGGGAAAGATCGACGCGGGAATCTCGATCTTCTCAAAAGACTTGGCGCACAATTTGATTTCAATGTGGTCGGAATTCCGCCCGTGCTCGTAAGTGGCGAAGTGGTTAGCAGCACCGCCATCCGGCAGGCGGTGGAAAAAGGCGACTTCCCGAAAGCAGCGGAAATGCTCGGTCGTGAGTACACCATTCTCGGCACGGTTACGCGCGGCGACAAGCTTGGAAAAAAGATCGGATTTCCGACTGCGAACCTGAGCGCACACAGCGAGCAGTTTCCACCAAACGGCGTTTATCTCGCCAAAGCATGGATCCGCGGCGTTTCATATCACGGTGTCATCAATCTTGGTTATCGCCCGACAGTTTGCAGCAGCAAATCCGAACGCGTGCTTGAAATTCATCTACTCGACTTTAATCGCGACATTTATGGCGAAGATGTCGAGGTGCAATTCGTGAGCTACCTGAGGCCGGAAAAGAAATTCGACAATGTCGATGCGCTCGCCCGTCAGATCGTACTTGACGTCCAACAGGCCCGCGAGTTGTGCGGGGCATAACCGAGACTCCGGTTCAAAACGGGAACCCGGCAAGATCTCGCGCCTCTGGCGTCTTGCGGATAGCAAAGATGACAGCGAAGGCGCCAACCAGCAGGCCGCAACCGAACGCGAACACGAGCAACAGCCAAATCGGGAAGTTCGACAACTGGACCACGCCTTCGCGGACAAAGCGGCCGCCGCCGGAAAGCAGGTAGGCAACTCCGCTTCCGAGTATTGTCACGCCGAGCAGAATCATTGCACGCAGCCATCGCGGCTCGCGCCGTGCTGCGGGCAACTTGGCCATAACGCGTGCGGTAAATCCCTCGTCGTCGATATACGGCGCCGCTTCGCGTAATTGTCGATCCAGCGTGTCGTCGTCGATCATTGTTTTTATTATATCAATTTGGTCCCCACGCAGCCAGTGTGTGTTTCAGTTTCTCGCGGCCGCGCAAAACGTTGGTCTTCACGGTGCCAAGCGGAATATCGAGGACGCGCGCGGCTTCATCATGCGACAATCCGTTTTGGCAGCAGAGCACCACGGCGGTGCGCTCGTGCAACGGAAGTAAACTCAGGGCATGCATAAGATCGTGTAGCAAACCGGGGTCGACAGTCCGCGGATCGTGCTCCGCTTGCAATTGCTCCTCATCCACGCCGACAAGCTCTTTGCGGCGGCGCGCATCCTCGCGAAAACAGTTGTAAGCGATTCGATAAAGCCATGTGGAAAATCGCGCTTCACCACGAAAGCTCCGGATGTTCTTGTAAACGCGCAGAAAAGTTTCCTGCGCCAGATCGTCGGCGAGGGCGATATCTGTGCGTGTGAGTTGCCGAAGCAGACCGCGCACGCTCGATTGGTGCCGCCGCACCAGTTCGCCGAAAGCGTGCTGATCGTCATCGGCAAGAACTCGCGCGATGAGACCCGCATCTGTGAGCTCCACGGCCGCAAATTATGATGCTGACGGCGGATTGTCTTTCTTTGTCTCGAGCTTCCATACAATCAGATAACCAAGCCCGATCAGAAAGGGAATCAGCCCTAATGACCATATGCCGCCTTCCCAATCGTTCACGGCACCAAAGAAGATCATCGCACCGAGACCAATCATGGCCCAAATAACCCCACGCCGCACATCCGACCGCCGGCGCACGGCTCGCGTGGCCGGTGCAAGCAGTTCTGCGGGAACCGGCTGACCTTTCTCCACCATCATTCGGACGGTGCGCTGCCGCATACGGCTCATCAAGACAGCGAATATCCCTATCATGATCACTATCAGCACTGGCGCGCCGAATATCGACAGAAAGACGATCGCCACGATTGGAATTGCCACGAATTCGCGCATTTTTCGAAGATCGGCATCTTCATCGTGATCGCCCCCATTAATGGTGATCTCGTGCTGACCGCGAAACTTTTTCGCCAGCTTCTGGTGGATCCTGTCGGCGAGATCCGATGGGGAGACGCTCGCGGTAACTGAAGCTGTTGCTGGCGCTGAAGGCGTCGGCGACGGCACTGGGGTCTGCGCGGACAAGCCCGTGGCTAGCGCAATCGAGCAAATACAGGCAACCATTAATCTTTTCATAGCGGCTCTCTGAACATGGGATGCGCTTAATGTCCTGTTTGGATTCAATTATTCGAATATTCCACTTTGCGGAGCAATTAAAAAGGTTGCGTCGCGGCGACCGATGGACATTATTTCTTCCCTCTCAAAACGCGGGTGTAGCTCAGTGGTAGAGCACCTCCTTGCCAAGGAGGACGTCGCGAGTTCGAGCCTCGTCACCCGCTGTCCCAGAACGAAGCCAAGCCGACCGAAGCCACAAAATCGATTTGTCCAAGACGCGCATGGTTGTAGAATCTTGCACCATGAAAACCACGTCGCTCTTCCCCTCGTCGTTCGGCGTGCTCGCCGTCACGTTTTTCTGTTTCGCTTTGGCTGCGAGCGCGGCTGATGACCCAAAAGATAAGACTCCATGGAAAATTACCGGCCAACTCGAAGAGGCCTGTTCGTGTGATGCAGCTTGTCCGTGTTGGTTCAATTCCAAACCGACAAAAATGACCTGCGGCGGCGGCCAAGTGCTCTTCATTCAGAAAGGCAATTACGGAAAAGTGAAACTCGACGGACTTGCCATCGCCAGCATCGGCCAAAGCCCCGAAGGCCAGACGATGATGGAGTCGTTCGGAAACTGGAACTTCGCCTACAATTACATCGACGAAAAGGCCACTCCTGAACAGCGAAAAGGGTTGGAAGCGATCGCTGCAAAGGTGTTGACGCCGGGCGCATCGAAGAAAACCGAAACACGGTACGTGCCGATCACCCGCAAGATTGAGGCCAAAGATCACGAGATCACTCTTGGGCAGTATGGCACGTTTCGCGGTCGCCTGGTCGAGGGCGGCCTGGGTGGCGCTCCGAAAATTGCGAATCCGCCTGGGGCCGATCCACTTCATCACGAATATGCGCAGGGGCGCACTTCAAAGATGACCTACAACGACGCAGACCAAAAATGGTCCTGGGACAACTCGAACTATATGTTTGGGACTTTCACCGTCGATAATGTCCAATACGAAAAATACGCCGCCGGTCTGGCGCAAAAGATGGCGCAAATGAAGGACGAAAAAGGTCCCGAGAAAAAATAGCGCTCAGTCGCGTCCATTAAGAAAGTAGGGCGACGTTGGACGCCGTCCCCCAAAAGAATTTGACGCGACGGATAGCTGATAGCTACGTTCCCGCAGCCTTTGGCGGCTTCGGTTTCTCTGCATAAAACGCGGTTTAATCATAAGCCGCTCGAGTAACCATGCAGCCTGAAGAACTTTCCTACGCTATTGTCACTCCTTATTCGATGCACAAATCGCGCACCGGTGGGATCGTTGGACGGTTAATTTCGCGCACCGGGCTCGATCTGGTTGGCGGACGCATGTTTGCGCCAAGCGCGGAATTGGCAAAGCGCTACGTAGAGACAATCGTGACGGAAACCGATGCCCACCATCGCGCGACACAGGAATTGATTCGCGATTATGTACTGAAAAATTTCACGGGGAAAATCAATGGTCAGCGGCCCCGTGTATTGCTACTGGTTTTTCGCGGTGCCGATGCGGTGGAAAAGATTCATCGCACGGTCGGTCACATTGTGCATGAGCGCACGAGCGGTGAGACAATTCGTGACACATTTGGCGACTACGTCACGGACGACTCGGGAAAAGTAATCTACTTCGAGCCGGGCGTTCTGACGGCTTTCGATTCTAAAGCAGTTGAACGCGATTTAAAACTATGGGCGGACTTTTCTGATCGTGACGGCGGGATCCTGGACCACGTCATAAAGTTCCCGGGCGAAGCAGAGGTCGAGAAGACGCTCGTGCTGATTAAGCCGGACAATTTCAAATTTCCAAATTTACGGCCCGGCGGCGTCATTGAGGTCTTTTCTCGCTCTGGCCTCTTCATCGTCGGTTTCAAAGTTCATCGGATGACTGTCGCGCAAGCGGAGGAGTTCTACGGACCGGTGTTGCCGGTTCTTGAGCAAAAACTGGGTCCAGCAAGTGGCCGGGATAATTGGGAAGGCATTGTAGAATTCATGGCGGGAAGGAGACCGAGCGAATGTCCACCGGACAATCGCAGTACGCCGGGGACGGAAAAATCCATTGCCATCGTTTATCAGGGCGTGGATGCCGTGCATAAAATTCGCGACGTGCTTGGCCCAACCGATCCAGCCAAAGCGCCGCCTGGCTCGATCCGAAAAGAGTTTGGTCAGACGATTATGATTAACGCTGCGCACGCTTCCGATTCTGCCGACAACGCAAAACGCGAAATGGCGATCATTCGAATCGGCGAGAATAATTTCAAACCTCTGATTGAAAACTTCTACCGTCGCCGATAGTTTGCGCTCCCATTTTGAACAACGTCATACCTGGTCCTACTGTCATGGAAATTTCCGCACGCGCCGCTCAACTCAGCCCTTCGCTCACCCTATCAATCGATAGCAAGGCCAAAGCGATGAAAGCCGAGGGCATCGATGTTTGTGGCTTCGGTGCAGGCGAGCCGGATTTCGACACGCCCGAATACATCAAAGCGGCGGCGATCGCGGCCCTAGAAGCCGGCTTCACGAAATACACACCAAGCGCTGGCATTCCGGAACTGCGCCAGGCGATCTCTGAAAAATTGGCGGCTGACAACCAGCTCAACTATCGCGCTGCTCAGATCATCGTGAGCAACGGGGCCAAGCATGCATGCTACAACGCCATCCTCGCAACGTGTCAGCCCGGCGATGAGGTCATCATTCCAGCGCCATATTGGGTCAGCTATCCCGACATGGTCAGATTAGCGGGTGCCGAACCAGTCATCGTTCCGACAAGCGAGCGCAACTCCTGGAAAATGCGCGCTGCAGATTTTGAGAATGCTATGACGCCGCGCACAAAAATGCTGATCCTGAACAGCCCATGTAATCCGACCGGCTCGGTTTACACGCGCGAGGAACTACAGGCGATTGTTGATGTTGCCGCCGAGGAAGACATTTACATTTTGTCAGACGAAATTTACGAGAAACTCATTTATGACGAGGCCAAACACGTGAGCATCGCATCGCTTTCTAAGGAAGCGTATGATCTTACGATTACGATCAACGGCTTCAGCAAATCATACGCGATGACGGGTTGGCGCCTCGGCTACCTGGCCGCGCCGGAAGCAGTGGCGAAAGCGGTGGATTCAATTCAAAGCCATACAACATCGAATCCCTCTTCTTTCTCACAGCATGGCGCGCTCACGGCTTTGAAGGGGGATCAGCAATCGCTTGCCGATATGCGCGAAGAATTCGATATGCGTCGCAACTATATGTTCGATCGGATTTCCAAAATTCCGAATATCACCGCAGTCAAGCCGCAGGGCGCGTTTTATGTGCTAGTCAACATTAGCCAGCTCGGGCTCACTTCGCAAAATTTTGCGGACCGCCTGTTGAGCAAGGCGAACGTCGCCGTCATTCCTGGCGCCGCTTTCGGCGATGACCGCACCGTACGCCTTAGTTACGCCACCAGTATCGACGTCATCAAAAAAGGTCTGGACCGATTCCAGGATTTTTGCCGGACGCTCTGATGCCTTCTGGCTCGATCGCGCTCATTCTGCACGCGCATCTTCCCTTCGTTCGGCATCCCGAACACGAGCATTTTCTCGAAGAAGGCTGGCTCTTTGAGGCAATAACCGAGACATACATTCCGCTGCTTCGAATGATGCAGCGATTGGTCAACGATCGTGTGCCGTTCAAGCTCACGATGTCGATCACGCCAACTCTCTGCGCCATGCTGCAAGACGAATTATTGCGCGAACGCTATATGCGCCACCTCGATCTCTTAATTGATCTGGCCGCGGGCGAGCAAAAGCGAAATCGCAAGCATCCCAAACTTCGAGAGCTCGCCGAATTTTACTTCGACATGTTTTTGGGAAGCCGGTGCTTCTTTGCCGAGCAATTGAAATGCGACCTCCTTGCCGCTTTTCGCGAACTACAGGAAACAGGCACACTTGAAATTATCGGCTGCGCCGCCACGCACGGATTGCTATCGCTGATTCAGCGGCAATCACGCGAAGCCGCGCGGGCACAGATTTTGATCGGACGAGACATGTATGTCGATCTTTTCGGTAACGACCTAGCTGGTTTTTGGTTGCCGGAATGTGCCTATGCGCCTGGTTTGGAATCGCTGTTGCAAGAAGCAAACATTCGCTGGGTCGTGCTTGACGCGCACGGCGTGATATTTGGAAGACCACCGCCGCGTCGGTCCATTTACGCGCCATGTTACACACCAGCCGGACCGGCCGCTTTTGCTCAGGATCGCGATTCAAGCCGGCAGGTCTGGAGTGCGCACGAAGGCTATCCCGGCGATCCGGCTTACCGTGAATTTTATCGCGACATCGGTTTCGATCTCCCGATGGAGCATTTGGGCCCAATCGCACGCGGAAGCAGAAGATTTGCCGGCGTAAAATATTATCGCATCACCGGGCACAGGGAGGAAAAAGAACTGTATGACCGCGAGGCAGCGGAAAAAGCGGTCGAGATGCATGCCGCTCACTTTGTTAAACAGCGGCGATGGCAATTGCGTAAACTCAGCGCCTTGGGCTTTGATCCAATTGTGGTTGTCCCGTTTGACGCCGAATTGTTTGGCCACTGGTGGTTTGAAGGGCCGCGTTTCCTTGACCTTGTCATTCGCCAAGTCGCCAAGGAGGAGGGTCTGTCCTTGGCGACGCCGAGCGAGTACCTCGCAGCTCATCCGACCCAGCAAGCCATACAGCCGGCAGCCTCGACATGGGGCGAGAACGGCTACCTCGCCGTCTGGCTTGATCAGAGCAACGCCTGGATCTATCCGCACCTGCACATTGCGATCCAACGCATGAGCGAAGCCGCGCGCAGGCACGCAAAAGACTCGAGCCCGCTCGCAGATCGGGTGCTTAAACAACTCGCGCGCGAACTATTACTCGCCCAATCAAGCGATTGGGCGTTCTTGATGAAAACGGGCACAGCGAAAGAGTACGCTACGAAACGCACGCTCGATCACCTCAGTCGTTTCAACCGATTGCACGATCAATTCACCGCGAATCACGTCGACGAAAAATTCCTGCGCGATTGCGAATGGCGCGATAACCTTTTCCCGAACCTAAACTGGCGGTATTACATTTGATGTCATTCCGACTGAGGTTGGAGGCAGCGCAATGAAATTCAGGAACCTCTCACAGTCATCCGGGTTTCTCCGCAAAAGAACAAGAGAGGCGACTTCGTTCGACATGACAAAACGATCGACTGCGGCGCTCTTGGTGGGATTGATGTCAATCTGTGCGGCATTAGCCCAGGAAACGCCGTCGACAACGCCAATACCGACGCCCAGTCCAAACATTTCATCCACGCGCAGCGTCCGGATCAGTTTCGTTCCGCCGCCACTTGAGGGCACCATTAGCCTCGGCGTCTATGATAGCAATTCGAAGCTCGTGCGCGTTCTGCACCAGGGAGCCGGGTCCAATGAATTCACGATCGGCGCAGATGCGTTGGTGACACAATGGGACGGCAAAAATGACGATGGCCAAGATTTACCTGATGGAAAATATCATGCTCGCGGTTATCTCGTTGGTCACTTCAAAGTGCAGGATCTCGGGCAAGCCACCGCTCTGCCTGTCGAAGATAAGGCAGCCGCCAACGTGAAAGTGAAACTCATGCCAAATCCGCTGGCCAATGACGAAAAGCTAGTTGTCGATCTTGGCGTTGGATTTGACGACGAGGGCAGTTTTCTCAAAGCCATCGATGGCTTGCCACTATGCAATATCAGTGAAACACCGAATCTGGTTCGCGCATCCATCGTAAAGAATAGCGAAAAGTCGGTCGATGTTTGGCAGGACAACGGTACCCTTATTGAGCGATTTCGCATTTCAAACATCGACAAGATGATGGCTTTTGATTGCGGCGATTTTGAATTGAAATAAGCGCCCCTAGTCACGTCGGGAAATCTTTGTTAGTTAGCGCTCATGTCCACTTCTCTCGAACTTCAACATACGGTTGGCAAGACCGCCAGTTTAAGTGGCACATCGCTGCACACGGGCGAAAAAGTTTCGCTCAGATTGCATCCGGCGACGGTCGATCACGGAATCAAATTTAAGCGCAAAGATTTGCCGGATGAACCGACCATCGATGCAAGAATCGACAATCTGAAAATGGTCGAACGGGCTACAACCATCGGCGAAGGATCAATTCGTGTCCACACAGTTGAGCACGTGCTCGCAGCCCTCTCGGCAATGGACGTGGACAATGCCATCGTGGAGATGGACGCCAACGAGCCGCCAATTGGCGACGGCAGCGCGCAGCCCTATGTGGATCTTATCAAGAAAGCCGGTGTGATCGCCCAGGAGGAGGCGCGGGAATTTTTCGATGTGCGTGAACCGATGCACGTGGAGTCGAAAACGGGCGCGCTCCTTGTTTTGCTGCCGTGTGAAACGTTCCGTGTCTCCTGCACGCAAGCCGGGCCGAATAATCGTTTCGCGCAGTTTCTATCGATGGAAATCACTCCGGCAACCTTTGAACGCGAGATCGCGCCAGCGCGAACGTTTGTTTACTACGAAGACGTTCGGCCGCTCATGGAGAAAAATTTGATCAAGGGCGGCAGTCTTGAAAATGCGATCGTTGTTCGCGGAGAAGCGGTTTTAAGCAAGGAACCGTTGCGTTTCGCCGATGAATTCGTCCGGCACAAAATTCTTGATATCGTCGGCGATCTTGCCCTGGCCGGACGGCGTATTCGCGGTCACGTCGTGGCGGTGAAGCCCGGGCACGCAGCGAATGCGGAACTAGCTCGCGCGCTCGCCCGCGAACAAACGCGAAGAAGCGCAATGAGCGAGTCACACGCCATCCCAATCGGCGACTCCGGCCTAGACACTGGCGAGGTGATGAAGATCCTGCCGCACCGCTACCCTTTTTTGATGGTTGACCGGGTCATTGGCTTCGAGGGTGAAAACAAAATTACGGCGGTAAAATGCATCACGATCAACGAGCCGTTTTTTCAAGGGCATTTCCCAGGTCACCCCGTCATGCCTGGCGTGATGCAAGTGGAAGCCATGGCGCAAGTGGCGAGCCTGTTATTGTTCAAACTGACAAAAACGACGAGCCGCATCGGGTATTTCATGAGCGCGGACAGCGTAAAGTTTCGCAAACCAGTGTTTCCGGGGAACACGATGTTCATTCATGCTGAGCTCACCAGATCGCGCGGCGAACGCATGGCAAAAACGAAATGTTACTGCGTCGTTAACGACGCGGTCGTCTCGGAAGGCGAATTGATGTTCACGTTTCTCGATAAATGAGCGACGTGCAGATTCATCCAACGGCAATTGTCGATCCTCGCGCGGAAATCAGCGCGGGAACGATCATCGGGCCATATTGCGTGATCGCAGCCAACGTGGTGCTCGGTCAAAATTGTTGGCTACAACAGCAGGTCACGCTTTGTGGGCCGATGAGGGCCGGTGCACGAAATAAATTTTACGCTTCCTGCTCGATCGGGCAGCAGACGCAGGACCTAAAATATCAAGGCGAACCGACTTATCTGGAAATCGGAGACGAAAATACATTTCGTGAATTTGTCACAATCAGTCGCAGCACAACGAGCAAAGGAAAAACGCGCATCGGGGCACGTGGCACCTTTCTCGCCTACAGCCATATCGCGCATGATTGCGTGGTCGGAGATGACGTTGTTTTTTCTAACAACGGCACATTGGCCGGCCATGTGGAGGTCGGCGATCATGCCGTAATTGGCGGGCTGACCGCTGTGCATCAATTTTGTCGAATCGGACGGTTCGCCATTACCGGCGGATGTTCGAAGATCGTCCAGGATATTCCGCCGTTCATGATCGCCGATGGCAATCCCGCGGAAATTCGCGGAGTCAATCTTGTTGGTTTAGAAAGGAAGAATTTTACACCCGAAAGTGTCAAGCAGATCAAGGAAGCCTTCCGACTGATTTATCGTTCGAATTACAACACCCACCAAGCGATCGACGCGATCCGAAAGGAATTGCGTCCGACCGAAGAGATCACGCAAATCCTCGAGTTTATCGAACAAAGCCAGCGCGGAATTATTCGGAAGGCCGCTATTTCGCTGTAGCCGCTTCCCGCGGAACGCGCGGCTATCGTCTAGAAACTCAACCGCAGCCCGTCATACGCGATGCGCGCGCCCTCCTCAAGCCGCGCCTCCGCTGCTTGCGGCAGTTCGTGCGAGATGTGCGTGAAATAAGTCGCTTCAGGCTTTACCCGCACGGCGACTTCGCGGGCCTGTTTCACGCTGAGATGAGTCGGATGTGGTTTGTCACGAAGCGCGTCGATGATTAACGCTTTCACCTGTGAAATCTCACGGGCGATTTCGTGGGGCACTGCGCTGCAATCGCTTAGGTAAGCGACGAGTTTTTCTCCGCCGCGCGAGAAGAGATAGCCGTTCACGATGGAATCTCCGTGCGGCACAGGTAATGGCGTGATTAGCGTCCCGCCCAATTCAAAAGGACCATTGATGACGTGCGGTTCTGGTTTCAAATACCAGGGAAAGGGATCGGGCGTTTTGAAGGCAAACTGGAAGACGCGCTCAAGATCGCGCATGGTTTCAGCGGAGGCATAGACCGGCATCGAGCCGCGCGTGTGTGAAAAACGCCGCAAATCGTCAAAACCCATGATGTGATCCGTGTGCGAATGCGTGAAAACGACTGCGTCCACGCGCCGAATATCCTCGCGCAGCGCCTGTGTCCTGAAATCTGTGCCAGTATCCACGACCCATGAACATTCCGGCGTTTCGACATAAATTGAGGAGCGCAGCCGTTGATCGCGCGGGTCGAGGGAGCGGCAGACTTCACAATCGCAACCAATCATCGGCACACCCTGCGATGTTCCGGTGCCGAGAAAAGTAAGCGCAAGCCCTGACTTGAGAGTTGAAGGGTGAGTTGGCAAGCTGGCACTCTCAGCTCTCAACGAATAACTCTCAACCTCCCCAATGCCCGCCATCCTCACCTTATTGCGAATAAAAAATCTTGCTCTCGTGGAAGAGCTCAAGTGGGAAATTGCGCCCGGTTTTATCGCCATCACCGGAGAAACTGGCGCGGGCAAATCGATTATCATCGGCGCTTTGCAATTGTTGCTCGGCGAACGCGCCGACAAAGCGCTCATCCGCACCGGCGCGGATCTCTGCGCAGTCGAGGCCGTTTTCGCAGGAGAAAATCTGAGAAAACTCAACGCGCAGCTTATCGAAGCAGGGGTTGAACCGTGCGAGAGCGATCTCATTGTCAAACGCACCTTCTCGGCCACCGGGGGCACCCGCCAATTCATCAATGGGTCGCCGACTACGCTTGCCGTCCTAAAGAATCTCGGAGACGAACTTGTCGACCTTCACGGGCCGCACGACCACCAATCTCTGCTTTCACCCGACAAGCAATTGGACCTGCTCGATTCGTTTGCGCGCGCCGAAGAGCAACTCGCCGAATACCGAAAGTATTACCGACAACTCCAGACGCTGCTCGCTGAGCACGCCGCGCTCAACACGGTGGAGACAGCGCGCGAACAAGAGCTTGATCTGCTTCGTCATCAGATTAGCGAAATTGCAGTGGCAAATCTCGTTGCCGGAGAGGAAGGAGAAATCGAGAGCCGCTACAAGCTCGCCAGCAACAGCAAGCGACTCATCGAACTGGCCAGCATAATCGTGAACAAGCTTTCCGAAGCAGACGGCTCCGTTCTCTCGCAACTGGCGGAAACGCAGCGACTTCTTCGCGAGCTGGAAAAGATCGACGACTCGATTTCGCGATTTTCCTCGGCGCACGCGGCCGCAGCTGTCGAACTTTCTGAAATCGCTCGCTCGCTCTCACAATACGCGGAAAAGCTCGATCTCGATCCGGCGCAGCTTTCCGCGCTCGAGCAGCGCGTTTCGCTCTTCGAAACTCTAAAGCGCAAATATGGCGGCTCGATCCCCGAGGTCATTGCTTTTGGAGAACGCGCGGCTGAACGCATGCGAAAAATCGAAGGACGCGACGCCGAGCTTGAGCGATTGGCCGGCGAAATCGAAATCACACGCGCTAACTTGAACCGTGGCGGCGAAGCTCTGCGCAAACTTCGGACAAAGGCGGCACCGAAACTTTCGGAAACCATCCAGCGCAATCTTCGCGATCTTGGCTTTCGCCAGTCGGAGTTCGACGCAAAACTGGCCGCGCTCGATGAGCCGCGCCCAACGGGATTCGATTCGGTGGAATTACTGTTCTCACCGAACCCTGGCGAACCATTGAAGCCATTGCGAACAATCGCATCGAGCGGCGAAATCTCGCGCCTCATGCTCGCGATCAAATCGGCGTTGGCGGCGCACGATGCCATTCCGCTGCTCGTCTTCGACGAGATCGACACAAATGTCGGTGGGGAGATCGCCCACGCGGTTGGCGCGAAGATGCAAAACTTGGGACGCGATCATCAAGTAATTTGCATCACTCACCTGCCTCAAGTGGCTGCGACTGCCTCTTCTCATTTCGTCGTGACAAAAGAAGTTGTGCAAGGCCGCACTTTTTCGAATGTGCGCGAGGTTAGCGGGAAAACGCGCAATGAAGAAATCGCACGAATGCTCGGCGGGAAAAGTAAATCGGCGCTGAGGCTGGCCGCCAGCCTTTTAAAAGGTAGGAGCGATTGATTCACTCGCAGGTGGATCGGCCGCTCCGCCGGGCGATGGTAAAGTGATTGCGGCTCTGCCGCCCCTTTAACATCGAGCAAGGGACTGCTCGATCCACCAATCTACCCACCTATTTCTTCACCGGCCCGAGCGGTAGCACGATTTTGCCGAACAGTTCATTGAGCACCTGCGCGAGTCCGGCGTAGATCGCAGAGAAGCCGCAAACGATTCCTTCATACCCGGTTGCATGTTTAAAGCTGGCGCTGGCGCCGGTGAAATCGCCGATGGCAAGCAGAAAGAAAAGAATCGTGAGCGTGCCAAAGACGGCTTGCAACGCACGGTTCAGCCGTAGCGTCCCGATAAACATGACGGCGGTGAACAATCCCCACATGACGAGATACGCGGCCATTGCCTTCTCGTCGGATGCTGCGCCCCAACCCAGTTTTGCCAGGACAATCAGCGTCACAAGCGATAGCCAGAAAAAGCCGTAAGAAATGAAAGCGGTCGCCGCGAACGTGTTGCCTTTCCTCCATTCCATGATGCCGGCGATGATCTGCGCGCCGCCGCCGTAACAGATGCCCATTGCCAGAACCATGCTGTTGAGTTCGTAAAAGCCCGCGTTGCGCAGATTCAGCAACACGGTCGTCATGCCAAAGCCGAGCAGCCCGAGCGGAGCCGGATTCGCGGTCATATCCTTGATTTGAGTGATGGATTCGTTCATCGCGTGGCCAGTCTGTCGAAAGAAAGATCGATAACGCAATAACAATATCGGCTGGCCGATATGCGAGACCGCCGCTACAAGAAAAGCGGTGCTCAACTATATCTGGCTCGCCCTGGTTTTGCTAGCAGTCGCAATCGGCGGTTGGAACGATCGCTTGAAAGATGTGACTGCGGGAGCGTTCGACGGCGCGAAAACGGCTGTCACGATTGCACTGGGTCTAATCGGGATCATGGCTTTGTGGCTCGGCCTAATGCGCTTGGCGGAGCGCGCTGGCTTGGTCCAGCGGATCGCGCGCGGTCTTCGCCCGATCATGCGGCGACTCTTCCCGGACGTTCCACCGGATCACCCGGCAATGGGATCAATGGTGATGAACATGTCCGCAAATATGCTTGGTCTTGGCAACGCCGCCACGCCACTCGGCTTGCGCGCGATGCGCGACCTCGAAACGCTCAACCCGCGTCCCAGCGTGGCAACGAACGCGATGTGTACTTTCCTGGCGATCAACACGAGCTCCGTGCAATTGATTCCTGCCACGGCAATTGCGATTCTTGCTGCGTCTGGATCAACACGGCCGACGGCCATTGTTGGCACCGCGCTGCTGGCAACATTTTGCGCGGCAAGCGTGGCGATCATTTCAGTAAAACTTCTGGAGAAACTGCCGATGTTTCGAGTTTCTCCGTCCGATCAAAGGACGAAAGTCGAGGAGCATTTAGAGAAAGCGGAAGTTAAAGAAGAGGCGGGGATCATCGATCCCGGCTACAGCAGCGTCGTCCCGCAGGAACCGGCGAGGCGATTGTCAGTCTTAGGCTTGATCGCTCTGATTGGGCTCGCTCTTTTCTTCATCGCGCTTTTTATCAGCATGGCGGCGCCAAACTTGTTTGGTCTCGCAATGGCGCCCGACACGGCTGCGCAGAATATTTTTGTTCGCAGCGTGAATGCCTTGTCGATCCTGGCGATTCCGTTTCTCCTCAGTTTCTTCCCACTCTACGCCGCGGCGCTTGGCGTGAAGGTTTACGAAGAGTTTGTCGAAGGCGCGAAAGAAGGCTTTGGCGTTATTCTAAAGATCATTCCTTTTCTGGTGACGATGCTAGTGGCGATCGGAATGTTTAAGGGCGCAGGCGGGATCGATCTGCTGAGTCGCGCGCTTTCGCCCATCTTGTCTCCGTTGGATTTTCCTCCGGACCTTCTCCCGCTCGCGTTAATGCGTCCGCTCAGCGGAAGCGCGACACTCGCTCTGTTGACCGACATTGTGCATCGACTAGGGCCGGACAACGTTGTCAGTCTCACCGCGGCGACGATTTATGGAAGCACCGAAACCACGTTTTACGTGGCGGCGGTTTATTTCGGCGCAGTGGGCGTCAAACAAACGCGACACGCAATCCCGGCTGGCCTGCTTGCCGATCTTACAGGCGTAATCGCTTCGGTCATGATCTGTCGAGCCGTGCTCGGCTGAAGTCGGCGGTGCGGGCTATCGCGTCCTACTAAGAATTTTTCCCTCGCCAGCCGCTGAATTAATTATCTATCGTGCGATTTTTCGAAGATGATTCAGCGCGACTATCTCGTAATCGGTGGTGGAATTGGCGGAGCCAGCGCCTGCGAAGGAATTCGACGTCACGATAAACGCGGGAGCGTCACGCTCGTCAGCGCGGAGGTATTTCCTCCCTACAAGCGCTGGATCCTCTCGAAGAGTTTTCTCCGCGAAAAGAACCCTCAGCTTAAAAAACTACAGGAACCGAATGAACGCTGGTACCAAGCGCACAAAATCGAGACGCGATTCGGCACGGTTGTGACGCAATTCAACATCGATCGGCGTCTGGCTGTGCTCGCGAACGGCGAAAGCATTGAATTCAACAAGGCCTGCCTGGCCATGGGAAGCCGCCCGGTACGACCACCGGTTGCCGGCGTCGGTCTTGGCAATGTGATTTACCTGCGGACTATACGTGACGCATTGGCCTTGCGCGAGATGGCGAACCTGGAGAAGACCGTCATGGTCGTTGGTGGTGGACTACTCGCGTGCGAGGCGGCGGCGAGTTTGCGCACAATGAAACTGAAGGTCACCACCATGCATCGCGGTCCTTATTTATTGAATCGATATATTGATGCTGAAACGGGCGGATGGCTCACGGAATATTTCGCAAAACAGGGCGTTACGATGTTGATGGGCGAAAGTCTTAATGGTTTTGAAGGAAAAACCATCCTTCGCAATATTCAGACAAAAAGCGGCAACCGGGTGCCAGCAGGCCTTGCCGTGGTCGCCTGTGGCGCAGAGCCGAATCTCGATCTGGTTCGCAACACGCCGCTGGCCGGACCGCACGGATCGCCGGTCACGGACTATCTCGAGACAGAGGAAAAAGGAATCTACGCAATCGGCGACCTCGCATTTTATCCAGACCGCGTGATGGGCGGCGTACGGCGGCAGACGCATTGGGACAACGCGCGGGACCAGGGGCTGATCGCCGGCGCGAATATGACCGGCAAAAAACGGATCCGCTACGAGCAAATTCCTTACTTTTGGACGGAGATGTTTGACTTGCACATGGATTTTGTCGGCGACTTTAGTGCCCAGCCAACTCGGGTCGATCTTTCCGGAATCTACGCAAAGAAAAGATTCATCGCGCGCTATTACCAGGGAGAAAAGCTCCGTGCCATCTCGCTTTGCCAGAAAACGGCCCGCGAAGTAGAATCGGCCAAGAAGGAGTTGCGCAACGCGCTTGGCAAATGACGATTGGGGCGAGACGAGGCTCGTCCCGCCCTGCGCCGTGATTGTCGATCGTTTAGTCCAAATCAGCTGGAATTTCGAGGCTGGAATTGCTGACGCGAACGAGCTTCCAATCCCAAGGTTTTCCAGAGAGGCGATGCCACTCAAGCTGGAACGGCGTGGGTAGCGAATTGACGCGCTCTTTAAACGACTCCGCGATCTCACCCCCGTCGCCATTGATCCAAATTCTACCCGTCCATTCCGCGCGACGTCGCTCGACCCACACAGTTACGCTGAATGCACTAACTCTAATACCCCGCACATATCGAAAACCTTCATGCAAGCGTTCGAGAACACGCGCGCGATCGTTGGCCCACTGATCGCGATAATCACTGCCGATAAAATCCGCCGCGCCTGCCCAGTTTTTGTGTTCAATGGCATGGAGAAAATTTTCGGTATGACGCCTAACCTGACGCCCAGGCTGCCATAGCCAGATCAGAAACACTCCGACTAAAAGTGCGGCAATGAGGCCGCTATAAAATCCGCCGCGAAACGAAATGGGCACAGTCGTGATTTATCGGTCGGAGTTTGCGTCGTCTCAGTGGTTTGGATAGGCCGGAGGCGAATACACGTTAAAAGTCACGGCCGGTTTCGCGGCGTGATTCACAAAGCGATGTTTTACGCCTGCTGGAACAATAATAACGTCGCCTTTCTTTAAGGCTGGACGTTGATCCCCAACTTCCCCAGCTAATTCACCATCTAGCATCAACAGAACCTGATCACTTTTCTCGTGGGCTTCGGCTCTGGCGCCCGTCGCATCTCCCGATGCCAGCGTCATCATTGCGGTTTGGCTGCGCTCACTCGTTTGCAAGACTTCAAACCATTTTCTCGCTTTACCGATGTTCGTTACGTTCATAAATCAGTCCGAATACCCATAGCAACCTTTTGAAGCGTCCCTGGGCTTCGAGTTCTGCGTAATCGGTGCCGAGTTTTCACGATTACAGCGGCGATTGTGCTCGCGACCGTCGACGGATAAGCGCGGCTTCGCGCATGAATTTCGGATTTCGAATTATGTGTGTTGACCTTTGCGCATCCGGGGCGCTTCGCGTGAACAACGAAAAGCAATCGATCAACCGTCGCCCGCGCCAGTTGATCAGCTCCTGGCTTGTACATTGCAAACCGTATCGCACGCACAACGTTCGAAACAAATCAGCGCTCATGTTCGGATTGCGACGATGTTCCCGATCGAGGATTCTCGCTTTCCTCAGCAGTTTTCTCATTGGTCGCGGGAGCCGTTCGCGTGGCGAGTTAGCATATTCGCCGAGATTGGAATGATGAATGAAAGCTTTGCCGCCGGGCTTCAATTTGGCTCCGAATTCGCGCAGGTACGCTTCGATCACCTCGCGGTTCAAATGTACGAAAGCATCGAAGCTAAATACGAAATCGATCGAAGCGTTTGGGAACATCGGTAATGAGCGCCCGTCGTTGAGGTAGCAGCGCACGCGCGAATCAGCAGCGAAACGACGACGACACGCTTCGGTGCATTCGGCGACGGAATCAACAGTCCACAGCTGCTGGCAGTAATTTTTGAGATAGTGTGTCCACCGCCCGAAACCAGGCGCGATTTCCAGAATCGTTCCCGTCGGCACACAGTCACGAATACGTGGGAGAATGGCGCCAAACCATTGCGCGGCCGAAGTGCCCCATGGCTCCGACCATTCCTCGCCGGCATCTTTCCAATCGTATTTCATTAGATCGCGCTTGCTCGCTTGAAAATTAACACAAAGCGATGTTCGAATCGAAAATCGTGAGCCTTCTTCTGCTTCGATCCGCGTCTATCCCGCGTCGCGCGCGTACCAATCCACTTTGCGCGTCACGTACATCACGATTGCCAACACGATAAAGAGCGCGATTGCGCCCATGAGCAGCGCGTAATCCTGCTGCCGCAAAGTGATGTAGAGAAATGTGTAAACGCCCGCTAGTCCTGCGCCGATCATTAATGTGCGCACGCCGCTGCCGAGGAAAAAGCGGCAATACCACGTGATCAACATTGTCGATGCGCCCGTGGCAATCAAATATGCCCAACCGAATCCAACAAATTCCGAGATCGACAGAAGCAGCAGATAAAACAAGCAAAGCGCGGCGCCGACCATCAGATATTGAAACGGATGAATCTTTTGTCGCGCCGTGACCTCGAAGAGAAAGAAGGTCGTGAAGACAAGCACGAGAAAGAGCACCCCGTACTTGATCGAACGTTCGACGTAACGATATGCGTCGAGGATCGACAAGAAATTCGCGCCGAATCTTGAGTTCGTTACCGATTGAACATTGAAGCGTTCGTTCCCGCCGCGACTCGTCCACGACTGCGGATAATCGCGTCCGTAATATGAAACTTTCCACGTCGCGTTGAATCCATCCGCCCGCACCGCTCGTTCCGCCGGCAGAAACGCACCGCGAAACGCGGGGTCAGGCCAGTTCGATTTCAACGACGCTTCGTTTTGCACGCCAAACGGCACAAAGAACACTCCGTCGCTGCCGTTGAAATCGAGCGGAATCGAAAATGCCACTTCACTCCCGATCGCTTGATCGCCGCCGATCGCCGCGGTCGCGCCGGTTGTATAGCCCGGCACTTGTGATCCGGGGAGCATCGGGCGCTTCATTCCGCCCCAATCAAGCACGAGTCCTTCGCGCGTTCCGCGGAGATCGTTCACCGCGATTGTCACGAATGCGTCTTTCCACTGCACGTCCTTCATGTCGATCTTGAGCGCACCGAAATCGGGCGGCGCGAATTTTCCCGATAACGTCACCTGCGCCCGAAATACTGCCGCATTGTAAATACCGCGATGTAATATCTGTGTCTGCACGTCGCCGGTGATATTCAGCTTTTCCGGCAGGAAATACGCGGTTGCAATCGCAGTTTCCTCCACCTCGCGTCGCTCCATCTTGCCGTCAGGCGCGGGCATTTCCTTCACGGCTTTAAATTTGTATTGATAAGGAATCCCCAGCACCGGCCCGATTAGATTTTGTTCCCTGCCCCAGGACGAACTGATATCGGCGACCGCGTCATCGCGCCGTTGCAATCGATCCCTCAAGACGCCGGTGATCATCGCCAGCGGAATCAACAGCACAAGGACGAGAGCGCCGACTCCAAGCAGCTTGATGATCGTGCTGTGGCGCCGGCCAAAGGACGGCTGAGACTTGGGTAACGGCGGTGGTGCCGCCTGGATTTCTGCCATGCGGGGAGAATGAATGACTCAGCCCGTGTCCGCAATCAAATCCCACACAGCAGCACGTATCTGGTGCCACGAAGGACAAAACATGATTACGGAATGTCGCCTATATTATTTGTGCAATTGCCTACGCCAACCGGTCATCGCCGCTAGCGCACCCTCTTTTGGATGTCAACATCACTTCGGTGTGTTACATGACAAACAGTGGCTATTACTATCATACGTCCTGTGAAGCGTCTCAGTAACTCTTGCGCGGCTTCCACATCAGTCAGCAACGTTTGCCACGTATCCGCGGGTGGTTAGAAGTTGCGAGAGTCATGCCGCAAAACATCGACAACATTCTCGACGCCGCGGAGCAACAGCAGGCGAGCGACGTCTTCCTTCAGGAGGACGAGGTACCGCGGCTTAAGATCAATGAACAAATCATCGTGTTCGGCGAGGAACCCTTGTCGCTCGCGCACATGACCGCCTTCTGGCAGGCCTGCGGCGCGAACGCGCAGGGCGACGGCGAGATGGATCGCGATAGCGGCTTCATCTCTCGCACACACACGCGCTACCGCGTGAACCTGCACCGCACCATGGGCCGCCTCGGTGCAGTCCTTCGCCGCATCAAGACCAGCGTGCCTGCCTTGAAAGCGCTTGGAGCGCCCGAGTGGCTCTTGACCCGATGGGGCGCTCGCGAGCACGGCCTGATTCTTATAACGGGACCAACCGGCTCAGGGAAATCCACCACCATCGCGTCCCTCCTTCAATGGATGAACGAGAACCTCGTGCGACATATAGTGACGATCGAGGATCCCGTCGAGTATCAGTTCACCAGCAAGCGCTGTCATTTCACCCAGCGACAGGTGGGGCGCGACACCAGCACTTTTGCGATCGGGTTGCGGAGTGCGCTTCGTCAGGCGCCAGATGTCATTTTTGTTGGTGAGATCCGGGATTACGAGACTGCGTTGACGGCGCTGCAGGCTTCGGAAACCGGACATCTCGTTGTTTCGACCATGCATTCGGAGAAGGTTGCGGACACGATGGAGCGTTATTTGAATCTTTTCCCGGCCGCAGACGAGAAGCACGGTG
>Ga0209473_1000330_pt1 | contig 29678 bp, 29 predicted proteins | sample GraSoiAngelo_133_FD_185890 | JGI IMG/M metagenome (GOLD analysis project Ga0209473, IMG submission 185890) | Grasslands soil microbial communities from the Angelo Coastal Reserve, California, USA - 14_0929_05_20cm (SPAdes) (version 2) | ecosystem: Environmental > Terrestrial > Soil > Grasslands ...
CGGTGTTCAAGCAAGCCTCGCGGTCGTAGCGGCCGGTCAGCCACACGCGATTGTTATTGCTGTGCTTGCGTTACGGAGACTTACGCCGCGTTTTCCAGTTGCGCGACAAGGCCTGCAAACAGGCCGCGGCCGTCGGTACAGCCCATGATGTCTTCGACGTGGTTTTCCGGGTGCGGCATCATGCCGAGCACATTGCCGCGATCGTTCACAATGCCCGCGATGGCGTGCGCGGCGCCGTTGATGTTGGAGGCATCATCCACCACGCCCTCGGGCGAGCAGTAGCGATAGAGCACCCGCCCCTCGCCTTCGAGGTGCTTGAGCGTCTCTTCGTCCGCTTCGTAGTTGCCCTCGCCATGCGCGATCGGCACGCGGATCACCTGCCCGGCGTTATAGCCGCGCGTGAACGGCGTGTCGGAACGCTCGACCCTTAAGTGAACATCGTGGCAGATGAACTTCAATTGCGCGTTGCGCATCAGCACGCCGGGCAGAAGGCCTGCTTCGCACAGGATCTGAAAGCCGTTGCAGACGCCGAGCACGAGACCGCCTTGGGCTGCGAACGCGCGCACCGCATCCATCACCGGCGCGCGCGCGGCAATCGCCCCGCAGCGCAAATAGTCGCCGTAGGAAAATCCGCCGGGCACCACGACGAGATCGGTGCCATCAGGCAGCGATGCCTCGGCATGCCAGACCATCGCGGGCTCATGGCCCGAGATCAGCCGCAGCGCACGCGCCATGTCACGCTCGCGATTGATTCCGGGAAAGACGAGGACGGCGGATTTCATCGGGCGGTAGCCAAGAGCATTATGAGGTTAGGTTGAAGCGCAACGGTCCACTTCTCCCTCGCCCCGCTTGCGGGGAGAGGGTTGGGGTGAGGGGGACTCTCTACGGACCGCGCTCGTTGAGAGTCCCCCTCACCCGGATCGCCGACGGCGATCCGACCTCTCCCCGCAAGCGGGGCGAGGTGATCCGAGTCGACTCGACTCCAAACCATCATGCGCTAGCTCAGAACCTCGACCCGGTAATTCTCGATCACCGTATTTGCCAAGAGCTTGTCGGCGGCATCTTTCAACGCCGCCTCGGCCTTGGCCTTGTCGGAACCTGCAAGCTCGATGTCGAACACCTTGCCCTGCCGCACGCTGGCAACGCCATCGACGCCGAGCGATTTCAGCGCGCCTTCGATGGCCTTGCCTTGCGGATCGAGGATGCCTGATTTCAGCGTAACGGTGACGCGCGCTTTCACGTCTGGCCTCTAGCTTTTCACCAGTACCGGACCGGAGCCGGCGGGCCGCTCATTCTCCATCAGGATGCCGAGGCGCTTGGCGACTTCGGTATAGGCCTCCAGCAAGCCGCCGAGGTCGCGACGGAAGCGGTCCTTGTCGAGCTTCTCGTTCGACTTGATGTCCCACAGCCGGCACGAGTCGGGCGAGATCTCGTCGGCGACGATGATTCGCATCATCTCGTTCTCGAACAGCCTGCCGCATTCCATCTTGAAATCGACCAGGCGGATGCCGATGCCAAGAAACAGTCCGGTCAGGAAATCGTTGACGCGGATCGCCAGCGCCATGATGTCGTCGATTTCCTGCGGCGTGGCCCAGCCGAACGCCGTGATGTGCTCTTCGGAGACCATGGGGTCGTTGAGCTGGTCGTTCTTGTAATAGAATTCGATGATCGAGCGCGGCAGTTGGGTGCCCTCCTCGATGCCGAGGCGCTGCGACAGCGATCCCGCCGCTACGTTCCGGACCACGACCTCGAGCGGCACGATCTCGACTTCGCGAATCAATTGCTCGCGCATGTTGAGGCGGCGGATGAAGTGGGTCGGCACCCCGATGTCATTGAGGTGCTGAAACAGATATTCCGAAATCCGGTTGTTGAGGACGCCCTTGCCCTCGATCACCTGGTGTTTCTTGGCATTGAACGCGGTCGCATCGTCCTTGAAGTGCTGGATCAGGGTTCCCGGCTCCGGACCTTCGTAAAGGACTTTTGCCTTGCCTTCGTAGATACGGCGCCGACGGCTCATTGGGATGTACCGGGTTTTGTTGAAATCCATGAAATTGGTGTGCTCCGGATGACTAGGGACCAAGACCCACGACGGAGCTGCCGTGAAGGCCTGGAACCTGACGAAACAGAACAAGAACCGGACCTTATGGCAACCTATCTGATTGGCCTATCCAGCACAATCGATCCGGCCTCTTGGAGCTGAGTTTTACCGCGGTCTCTGCGGCGCTACGCGGCGTTGTTTTAGCCATTTTCTCCAGATATCTAGGTGCTCGGGTGGGTCGCCGCAACGCGAGGCTACTGCCCCTCAAGCTTCCCGGTTGGAATCGGAGCCCCAAGGCCATGACCACCTTCGACAAGCGCGAGGAAGGTTTTGAGAAGAAGTTCGCAATCGACGAGGAGCAGAAGTTCAAGGCGGGTGCGCGCCGCAACAAGCTCCTAGGATTATGGGCGGCGGACAGGCTCGGAATCACGGGCGATGCAGCCGCCGCCTATGCCAAAGAAGTGATATCAGCCGAATTCGACGGAACCGGCGATACCGGCGTGATTCGCAAGGTGATGCGCGACTTCGGCGCCAAAAGCGTCGTGCTTGGCGAAGCGGAACTCCGCGCCAAGATGGCCGAGCTGATGGCCGAGGCCATCGCCCAGGTCAAGGCGGGGGTCTAGAGGCCCTCATGCCCCCAATCGTGCGCGTGGGCGGCTAGCCTTGCGGCTTGGTCGTGTCGCCGGTCTTGACCCGCCTGCGCCACGGCCTCCCAATGTCGTCGTGTAGTCAGCGCGGATAATTTCCAGCAGGCGCCGCGACGCCGCACTGAGAAAGCCGCCATGTCGCGTCACGGCAACGACGTCGTGGCTCGCAACGAGATCGCCGACACCGATCGTCGAGATTAAAGAGGATTCAATTTCTTCGGCAGCGTTACTCCGAGACAGCAGCGCGATGCCGAAGCCGGCTTCGACCAGACGCTTCTGGGCTGTCAAACTGTCGACCGGTGTCCACTCGACTTCACCCAATCCATGGGTCTGAAACAGTGCGAAGACATGCGAGGCCGTGATCTCGCGCCGGCCGGGTATTTCTGGGAAGGCGATCCAGCGCTCGTCCCGCAAATCCGCAAGCCTTGCGACGCGGCCGCCGGCACGCGGATGGTCCAGCGCGCACACAACCTGAAGCGGTTCGGCAAACAGCAATTCGCAGTCGAGATCGCGCGAAGCGTCCCGATCGTAACGCAAGCCGATCGTCGCATCGCCGCGTCGAACGAGATCGCTGACCTCGGCGCTGGTCGCGGTGCGCAACGTAAGACCGACGTCCGGGTGTTCGCCGGCGAAACGCTTCAAGATCCTCGACAACAGGCCACCCGCGAGCGTGCCGACCACCGCGACCGACACCGGTCCGGAATTCTGCTGTTTCAGCGCCCGTACGGCATTCTCCGCGTCTTGGGCAGCCGCCACTGCCCGTTCAGCGTAAGGGACCATCACCCGTCCGGCGTCGCTTAGCCTGGTCCGGCCCGCGACTCGCTCAAACAGCGGGACGCCCAGTTCCTGCTCCAGGAGCGCGATCCGCCGCGAGATCGCCGGCTGCGAGCGATGCAGCGCCTTCGCTGCGTTCGAAATCCCGCCCCGGCGGTGAACGATCAGAAACGTGTTGAGCGCATCGCTATCCATTGCGGTCCATGCAAAAAGCTAATGATCTACGAAATAATAACAAATTTGTCTGATGTCTGAAAGATGCCTAGTCTTGCCGCTGACGCCCTATTTGAGCGGGAGCTGAAGATGCGCACGCAGATGGAAAAAGCCGAACTGTTTCGCGCGCTGCATGTGAGGCCGGGGGCTTTCATCATTCCGAATCCCTGGGACGCCGGAACGGCCAAACTGCTGGCGGCAATGGGATTCGAAGCGCTGGCGACCACCAGCCTTGGCCTCGCCAACACGCTCGGCAGCGCGACCGTGAGCCGGGATGCCATTCTTGCGAATTGCCGCGCCATCGCCGAGGCCAGCGATCTGCCGGTCAACGCCGACCTCGAAAACGGCGGCGCGGACGAACCAAGGGCCGCGGCCGAAACGATCCGGCTTGCCGCAGAGGCAGGCGCGGTCGGCGGATCGATCGAGGACGCAACCGGTGATTTGCGCAGGCCGATCTACGATTTCGCACTTGCCGTGGAACGGGTGCACGCGGCAGTCGAAGTTGCGCGATCGCTGCCGATTCCCTTCATGCTGACGGCCAGGGCAGAGAATTTCTTGTACGGTCACACCGATGTTGACGATACCATCCGGCGCCTACAGGCGTTCGAAGCCGCAGGCGCCGATGTGCTGTACGCACCTGGCCTTCGCGAGCTCGCCACCATTCGAACGGTCGTATCGGCGATCGGCAAGCCCTTCAACCTGGTGATGGGCTTTGCCGACCCGACGCTGACCGCCGACCAGCTATCCGCCGCCGGCGTCAAGCGAATCAGCGTCGGAGGGGCGATGTCGCGCTTTGCCCTCGCTGCGTTCCTGAAATGCGCCCACGAGATGAAGGATAAGGGGTCCTTCACCTATGTCAGGGAAATGGCTCCGATCAAGGATATCAGGGATGCGTTTGCCGCCGCGCAGCGATAATGGCGCGACGGGACCTGCTCATCCCTCCTTGAAGCCATATTCCGGCACGTTACCGCTGGCGCCATAATATTTGTACGGCAGGAATTTTCCGGACATCGTGATCTTGACGCGATCGCCCTTGGGATTGGGCAGGCGCTCCATCACCATGTCGAAATCGATCGCCGACATGATGCCGTCGCCGAACTCTTCTTCGATCAGCGCCTTCCAGGCGGGACCGTTGACCATCACCAGTTCGTAAAAGCGATAGATCAACGGATCGGTCGGCGGCATCGGGACGCCCTCACCGCGCATCGGCGTCTCGTTGAGCAGCGTTGTTTCCGATTTGGAGAGACCAAACAGCTCGCCCGCATTGGCGGCCTGCGGTTTTGTCAGCTTCATCTGGCCGAGGATGGCGCCGACGATCAGCACCTCCGAATAGCCGCCGACCTTTTCGCAGATGTATTTCCAGCTCCAGCCCTTCTCGCGCTTGATGTCGAGCAGCTTTTCGGTGAGGTCGGATCGTTTCATGGGTCGTCTCCCTTGCTCCCGTCATGCCTGGGCTTGTCCCGGGCATGACGGCTGTTTCGATTCCTCGTGCATTGCTTCGGACACCGACGCGATCACCAGGTCGGGTCTACCGATCCGCACCACCGGCAGGTTGCGCGGATCGTGAGCGGGTACCTCGGCGGCGAAGCTCTTGCTGCGGCTGACCAGAAAATCGACGACGTGATTGCGCACCGCATAATATAGGGGATGGCGGTGCAAATCGAAGCGGCCACGATCCTTGGGCAGTGGATTTTCGACGATCTCGGCGAGCACCGCGCCGGGGCCGTTGGTCATCAGGAAAATCCTGTCCGCGAGATAGATCGCCTCATCCACGTCGTGGGTGATCATGAAGGCGGTCTGCCCGGTCTCCAGACAAATCCGTCGCACTTCGTCCTGCAGCGTGCCGCGCGTCAGCGCATCCAGCGCCGAGAACGGCTCGTCCATCAGCATGATCTTGGGCGTGATCGAGAGCGCACGCGCAATGCCGACGCGCTGCTTCATGCCGCCGGACAATTCCGACGGACGTTTGTGCTCGGCGCCGGTCAAGCCCACGAGATCGATGAAGCTTTGCGCATGCGCCTTGACCCTGGCGCGATCCCAGCTGCGCCATTTTGAGGTCACGGCATAGGCGACGTTGCCGAGCACGGTACGCCAGGGCAACAGCGCGTGGCTCTGGAAGATCACCGCGCGGTCGAGGCTCGTGCCTCCGATCGCCTGTCCATCGACGATCACGGTGCCATCACTCGGCTCGTCGAGCCCTGCGAGAATGTTCAAGACCGTGGTCTTGCCGCACCCCGAATGCCCGATCACGCAAATAAATTCGCCGCGCACCATCGACAGCCACAGGTTCTCGAACACCGCGATCTTGCCGCCGTCAGCGCCGGGATAGCGTTTGGCGATGCCCTCGATGGAAATGAATTTTTCAGTCACGCTCCCCTACTCCGGAAACGCGACCATGCGCGTGAAGCGCGCGAGGACCTGGTCGAGCAGCATGCCGACAACGCCGATCAGGAGGATTGCGATGATGACGTTGGTGATCGATAGGTTGTTCCACTCGTTCCAGACGAAGTAACCGATGCCGGTGCCGCCGACCAGCATCTCGGCGGCGACGATCACGAGCCAGGCGATCCCGATCGAAATCCGCATGCCGGTCAGGATCGTCGGCGCCGCCGCCGGCAAGATCACGGTAAAGGCGCGCCTGAGGGTGCCGACTTCGAGCGTGCGCGCGACGTTGATCCATTCCTTGCGCACGCCGGCAACCCCGAACGCGGTATTGAGCAGCATCGGCCAGACCGAGCAGATGAAGATCACGAAGATCGCCGAGATGCCTGAATCCTTGATGGTGTAGAGCGCGAGCGGCATCCAGGCGAGTGGCGAGATCGGCTTCAAGACCTGGATGAACGGGTCGAGCGCCTTGCTGATCAAGGGCGACATCCCGATCAAAAAGCCGAGTGGAATGGCGACCATCACCGCGAGCAGATAGCCCAGGCCGACGCGCGCGATGGAATAGCCGAGTTGGATACCGAGGCCCTTGTCGTTCGGCCCGTTATCGTAAAATGGCCGCTTGAGGTGTTCCCACAATTTGGCGCCGACATCTGATGGCCCCGGCATCGCCGACTTGCCCTGGGTTGCGGTCGCGCCCATCAGCTTGGCGTATTCCGGGCTCATGATGGCGACGCTGGCCGTGCCGCGCGTGGCGAGGTGCCAGATGCCGATGAAGGCAAGGAACAGCGCCACTGACACGATCGCCGCGCGAAAACGGAGGGAGGTGGTAGTCATCTCCCTCGCCCCGCACTTCGCGGGGTCGAGACGAGCGAAGCTCGCTCTGAGAGGGTCGGGGTGAGGGGCGCTCTCCACGCACACAGATCGCGGAGAGCCCCCCTCACCCGGATCGTGCGCTGACGCGCGCAATCCGACCTCTCCCCGCACGCGGAGCAAGGTGAAGAAAGAGAAATCGCTGCGCTCACGTCACCTTCCTGATCTTAAAGCTGGCGAGATAATCCTCGGGCTTGGCCGGATCGAAGGTCTTGCCCATCACCGAGAACGATTTGTAGGACGTCTCAGGCGGCGCGAGCCCCATCTCGGCCATCACCTTGTGGGTGTCGGTGGCGAGATAGACCTGCTCGGCGACCTGCTTGTAGTCGACATCGCCCTTGATCTGGCCCCAGCGCTTCATCTGCGTGAGCATCCAGACCGCAAAGGACTGCCAGGGAAACGGATCAAAATCGACGCGCTTGGCATCGGTTTTCACGCCGCCCAGTCCGTCGGCATAGGTCCCGGTCAAGACCTGCTCCAGCACGGTGACGGGCGCGTTGATGTAGTTCGCCGGCGCAATCGCCTCCGCAATCTGCTTGCGGTTCTCAGCCTTCGAGGCATACGCCGTCGCATCGACGATCGCGCGCGTCAACGCGGCAAAGGAGTTCGGCGATCCCGTGATAAATTCGCGGCTCGCGGCAAAGCTGCAGCAGGGATGGCCGTCCCAGATTTCCTTGGACAGGATGTGCATGAAGCCGACGCCGTCATAGATCGCGCGCTGGCAGATATTGTCCGGCGCCAGGAAGCCGTCAATGTTGTCGGCGCGCAGATTGGCGACCATTTCCGGCGGCGGTACCGAGCGCAACTGCACGTCGGTATCGGGATCGAGCCCGTGCTCGGCGAGATAGTAGCGCAACAGATAATTGTGCATCGAATAGTCGAAGGGAATGGCGAACTTCATGCCCTTCCAATCCTTTGGGTCGCGCTTGTCCTTGTGCTTGACGGCGAGCGTGATCCCCTGCCCGTTGATGTTCTCGATCGCGGGCACGGCAAACGGGATCGGCTGTGCGCCCAAGCCCAGTGTGATCGCAATCGGCATCGGCGCCAGCATGTGCGAGGCGTCGTATTCCTTGTTGATGGTCTTGTCGCGGATCACGGCCCAGCCGGCGGTCTTGACGACCTCGACGTTAACGCCGTGCTTGGCGTAGAAACCGAGCGGCGCCGCCATGATGATCGGGGTCGCGCAGGTGATCGGGATGAAGCCGACCTTGAGATCTTTCTTCTCCGGCGTGCCTGCTTCCGCAAAAACTTCGGTCGCCGTCTGAAGCGGGAAGAATTGCGACAGCGCGGCAAGCGCCGTCGAGGCGCCGACCGATTTCAGGAAGGCGCGCCGCGCGGCGTCCTTTGGAAACATCGCGCGCATCAGCGCCGAGGCGACCACGCCCTCGTAGCGCTTTTCCATGCTCTCTGCCTGGTTTTGGACTTGATCGCAACGCAACGCCCGCTCGGCATGGTCGTGCTCGGCGCTTGAGCGATGCTGGCCGCAGACGCAGCCGAAGCGCGAAAGCTCGCGGCTGGAATCGAAGGGATCATCGAACGTCGACATCTTCACGCCCCTGTGCACAGCGGACGGGCGACACCCCGCGCGCTCCCAAAAATTTCAGCGCCCAGCCGCCCTTTTTGTGCGGCCGGGCGATGATAAACATGCACGTTCTATGCCGCTTTGCCTGTCAACCGGGCAGCCGTCGGCAGGCCTTCATCGATCGGCAGCGAAGGATCGCGCGACCATTCGTTCCAGGATCCGAAATACATCCGCACGTCCTTCACGCCGGCATTCTTCAGCGCCAGGAACGTGTTGGACGCCCGCGCTCCCTTGAAGCAGTAGAGATAGACCGGGGTATTTTGCGAGATGCCGACGCTCGCGCATTCCGCCAGAATCTCGTCCTTGGATTTAAAGCGCGGGCCCTCCGCCGTCGGCTTCATCATGCGGTACCATTCGAGCCAGACCGCGCCGGGGATCCGGCCCTTGCGCGGGCAGAAATCCTTGCCATAGGGCGAAGAACTTTCGCCGATCCACTCGTCGACGTCGCGCACGTCGAGCAACGCGATGCCGGGCTTGTCGAGCGCAGCCAGCATCGTCTTGGCGTCGATCAGGATGTCGGCAGCTTCCGGCAGAACCGAGAACGAAGCCTTGACCGGCTTCGGCACATCCTTGGTGACCGGAAGGCCTGCGGCCGCCCAGGCATCGTATCCGCCATGCAGCACCTTGATCTTGGGATAGCCGAGCATGGTGAGCAAATAATAGCCGCGGCAGGATTGGCCGAAGCCGGAATTCATCGACTGCTCGTAGATGACGGCGGTTTCCCTGCCTGACAGGCCGGCGCTTCCGAACGCGTCGGCGAACTTCGTCTTCAACTCATCCATGCCCTCCGGCGTCGAGGTCGCGAGAAAGGTGAAGATCTCGTGCACGTTGACCGCGTTCGGGAGGTGTCCGGCGCCGTAAGCGTCGGGGTTGCGCGTGTCGATGACGACACAAGGCTCGTTCTTTAAGAGATTGGCGAGTTCGCCGGCAGAAATCAGAACGTCCGTCATGGCAGGCCTCTCCTGTTTTTTGGTTGCAGTTAGGGTCGATCCGAAATCCTGTTGGCGTCAGCCCCGAAAACTCAGGCGTCTTGCAGCATCTTGCGGAGCTGCTTGGTGGCGGGCGTGACGATGGCGACGAAATAGGCCTCGCGCAGGCGACGCTGGACGCGATGACTTTTCAGGTAGCCGCGCGCGCCGCAATGAAGCATCGCCGCATGCGCGGCGGCGACGCTGGCTTCGCCCAGCCGCAAGCGCAGCGCGACCACGCGACGCCAATAGCTGTCTTCCGTATTGAAGGGGTCGCGCGCCGCCGCCATGGTCTCGGCTTCGAGATCGGAAAGCAGATCCCGGAAGTGCGCCGGTTGCTGCGGCAAATAGCGGTTGACGTGGCCGAGCGAGCCATCGACCTCGGCCATGATCGCAATGCAATCCCGGATCAGGCCGAGCGCCATGCCGGCTTGCAGCAGGATGAATCCGGCTCTGATTTTCTCGACGAATGGCCCCGCATGTTCGGCGAGGATCAGATCGTCAGGCACGAAGAGGTCGCGGAACTGCACGCCATAGGTGCCGGTGCCGTCCATTGCGAGGAACGGCTTGCACGGCTGCAGCGTCACGGCCGGATCGGAGCAATCGGCGAGGAACATCACGATGCTGCCGGGTTCGTCCTCACGCTCGAAGATGGTGCCGAAGAAATGTCCGGTGCCGAGGTTCGACACCCAGGGCAGCGCGCCGCGCACAAGGTAGCCGCCGCCAACCTTTTTGCCCTTCAGTTTTAGCTTCTCGATGCCGAAAAAGCTCTTCATCGGGTTGGAGAGCCCGGTGCCGCCGAGAATCTGCCCTGTCGCGAACTGGTCGGCGAATTTGGCGATCAGACCGGCATTGTCCGAATTGGCGGCATACCAGACCAGCGTGTTCTGGCACCACGCCATGAACGCGGTCGCGCCGCAGACTTCGCCTAGCGCTGAGATCGATTGAATGGCGCAGCGCAGATCCGCTGCGCCATTCCTGGGTTGATGGCTGCCCCATGCCCCGACCTCGCCGAGGCGGCGGAGCAGGTCTTGCGGGTAGAGCGAGCCGGCATCGATCGCGGCCGCAAGCGGCGCCAGATCCTTGCGCGCGATGGCCGCAACCTCTTCGGCGATCGATGCCGATGAGATATCTTCGTCACCATCCGATCGCGCTGCCGCCAATGAACCCATCACACCCTCCGCTCGTTTAAGCCTTGTCGCGACGATCAGGCGCTGACCTCGAGATTGACGGGCCGCGTAAAGGTGTTGGCCACCGGCGACCACTTCTTGACGTGGGCCACCAGCGCATCGATCTCGCTTTGTGCAACCCCCTCGCATTCCATGTCGACCTTGACCCGCACGTCGGTGAAGCCGACCGGTTTCTCGCTGACGTCGCCGGTGCCCCACACCGCGGTGATGTTGAGATCGCCTTCGAGCTCCAGCTCGAGCTTGTTGACGATCCAGCCGCGGTGCACCGCATTGGCATGGAGGCCCACGGCAAGGCACGAGCCGAGTGCGGCGAGCGAGGCTTCCGACGGATTGGGCGCGGTGTCGTCGCCCAGCAATCCCGGTGGCTCGTCGACGATGTAAGGTGCGAGGTTGCGGATGTAGTTGGCGTGGCGGAACTTGCCTTCGGCCACCGTCTTGCATTTCAAGGTCTTGATGATCTTGGGGTTGGCCTTGCCGTTGGCAATCAGCTGTTCCAGCCCGCCTCTGTCGATGGGGGCGAGGCAGCCTGTCAGCACTGTTTTTTGAACGACCGCAGTCATTTGTTTTCTCCCTGGGAGCCGAGGACAGAGAAGCGGAAACCGAAGCGGAAACCTGGAGGATACCGAACGGTCTGTTTTCTGCATGAAGCGTGCCAGACGCTGTCCAAATCAAAAGCTGAAGCTTTGTAGCCGCTTAAAGGGAACTGCCTTCGAATTCACCAGCCGCGCCCTGCTCAAAGGCAAAGCAGTTGCCGTTTCGCTTGCGATTATTTTGAGCGCATGAAGATGCGACTTGCTGAAAATGCCGCGGTCCGATTTACTGCAGGTCATGCGCAAATCATCTGCGAAAAGGAAATCCGCCGCTGCCGCTTCACGCGCAGGCGATGATGAGTCCGCGCGCGGGCGGCTGCTCAGCGCGGCAACGCATTTGTTCTGCAAGGACGGCATCAACGCCACCGGCATCGATGCGATCATCAACGAAGCCGGCACCGCCAAGACCACGCTCTATAAATTGTTCGGATCGAAAACCCATCTCGTGCATGCGGTGCTGGAGAGCGAAGGCAAGCAGTGGCGTGAATGGTTCATCGGCGCCATCGAAGCCGGCGGCGGCGATGCCGAAAAAAAGCTTTCGCGGATCTTTCCGGCGCTCAAAAGCTGGTTCAGTGAGGAGCGTTTCTACGGCTGTCCCTTCATCAACGCGGTCGCCGAGCACGACAAGGATCAGAAGCAGTTCCGCAATATCGCGATGAAGCACAAGAAGGTCGTGCTGGCGCATATCGAAAAGCTCGCCACCGAGATGGGCGCGGCGGAGCCGGAGGTCCTCGCCCATCAACTCGCCTTGTTGATCGACGGCGCGATCGTTGCCGCCATGGTGTCGCGCAATCCCGGCGTTGCGGATATGGCGGGACTGGCCGCCTGCTCGCTATTCGGGCCCGCAAAAGTGAAGAAGCCGAAGCGCGCTGCGAGCGCGCCGGCGGAGCTGGTTGCGGTGTAGCGCAGATCGTAGGGTGGGTTAGCGAAGCGTAATTTGCGCCGGTGGCGGGAATGGTGGGTTACGCTTCGCTAACCCGCCCTACTTTTGCTCGCGCAGGCACGCTTCAAGCCGTGCCAATTCCTTTTCAAGATCTCGCTCCACGCTGGCGGCCTTCATCTCGATGACCCGGTAGCCGCGGCTCTCGAGCCAGGCCTTGCGCGACGCGCGGTCGTTGGTGATCGCCTCGGTTTCGCCTGGGTTGACCAGCTCGATGGCGATCCGGTGCACGAAGGAGACGAAGTCCGGAATGTGCCGGCCGACCGGGGTCTGGCGCTTGAACGTTCCGGCGAAGCGGCGGTCGCGGGTGAGCGCCTGCCACAGGATGCGCTCAGCGTCGGTCGGATTCCGCCGCAGCAGCCGCGCGAGCCCCCGCACCGTGCTACTGGTTTCCGACGTGGAGCTTGCCTGCTCGTGCTCGGCCAACAGCGCGCGCAGCCGTGTCGCCTGTGCGCCGTCCAGCACGCCGCCCTTCGCCGGGCCCTTGCGTCCCTCGGCGATCGCCATCACCACTCCGTGCAGCGTGTGCATGTCCTGCTTGGTCGGCTCCATGCGCGTGAAGATATTGCGCAAGTTCACCAGCATGGTCGCGCGCTTTTCCGCCGGCCTCAAGAATTCGACCCGATCGAGCTCGCGCACCAGATTCTCGAAGAACGCCTGCATCTGGTGCTGGGAGGCGCGCTCGGAGCGTTCGGGCATGGCAAACGGCAACGCGCCCTCGGTCGAGAGCTTAAACCATTCGTAACCGATCAGAAGCACGGCCTGGGCGAGGTTGAGCGAGGCAAAGCCCGGATTGACCGGAAAGGTGATAATGCGGTTGGCGAGCGCGACCTCCTCGTTCTGCAGGCCGTAGCGCTCCCGGCCGAACAGGATCCCGGCCTTGCCGCCGCCAGCCATATACGCCACGATCTCGAAGGCCGCGCGCTCCGGCGCCACCACGGGCTTCGCCTGGTCGTGGGCGCGGGCAGTGGTCGCAAACAGGAGCGTAAGGTCGGCGACCGCCGCCTCGACGCTGTCGAACAGCTCGGCGCGCTCCAGGATTAGGTCGGCGCCAGCGGCCGCGCGCTGCGCGCTGACGTTCGGCCAGCCGTCGCGCGGATTGACGATCCGCAAGCGCGAGAGCGCAAAATTGCCCATGGCGCGCGCCGCCATGCCGATATTCTCGCCGAGCTGCGGCTCGACCAGAACCACGACCGGCCCGGCCAGATCGAAGCCGGTCTTGGTCTTGTCAGTGCCCGCACCGGTCATCTCGTGCCACTTTCCGATTCAAACCAATTCAGAACTACTCCACCGGACCATTTCGATTGCCTGTCCGACAAATTTTCTCAAGCGAAATAATAGGGTTAGATTCGACTTTTGACTTCCAGTTGAAACCCCGGGGCGGACGTCGACATCGCGGCCAGTGCTTGGCTGCGAAAACACTGCAGCGGCGTCCTCAAGCTAAAAGATGGGCTCAAAGTGCATAACCGCTTGGCTTCCGCCCACGCGCTTGCGGTGCTATAGCGCGGATATCCCGTTCATCCCGCCTTAAAACGCGCTGTTCCCAAGAGGCCTTCCCGATCATGGCAAAAATCAAGGTGACCAACCCCGTTGTCGAACTCGATGGCGACGAGATGACCCGGATCATCTGGCAATACATCAAGGACAAGTTGATCACCCCGTTCCTGGACGTCCAGCTCCAGTACTTCGACCTCGGGATGGAATATCGCGACAAGACCAACGACCAGGTCACGGTCGATGCGGCCAACGCCATCAAGAAGGTCGGCGTCGGCGTCAAATGCGCCACCATCACCCCTGACGAGGCTCGGGTGAAGGAGTTTGGGCTGAAAGAGATGTGGAAGTCGCCGAACGGCACCATCCGCAACATCCTAGGCGGCGTGATCTTCCGCGAGCCGATCATCTGCAAGAACGTGCCGCGGCTGGTGCCGGGCTGGACCAAGCCGATCATCATCGGCCGTCACGCCTATGGCGATCAATACCGCGCCACCGACATCAAGTTCCCCGGCAAAGGCACGCTGTCGCTGAAATTTGTCGGCGAGGACGGCACCGTGATCGAGCGCGAGGTGTTCAAGGCGCCCGGCGCGGGCGTTGCGATGGAAATGTACAACCTCGACGATTCCATTATCGATTTTGCGCGCGCGTCGCTGAACTACGGCCTGATGCGCGGCTACCCGGTGTATCTCTCGACCAAAAACACGATCCTGAAGGTCTATGACGGGCGCTTCAAGGACATCTTCCAGGACATCTACGAGCGCGAGTTCAAGAAGGAATTCGAGGCCAAGCGGCTCACTTACGAACACCGGCTGATCGACGACATGGTGGCCTCAGCGCTGAAATGGTCCGGCGGCTATGTCTGGGCCTGCAAGAACTATGACGGCGACGTCCAGTCCGACACGGTGGCGCAGGGCTACGGCTCGCTCGGGCTGATGACCTCGGTGCTGCTGACGCCCGACGGCAAGACGGTCGAGGCCGAGGCCGCCCACGGCACGGTGACCCGGCACTACCGCGAGCACCAGAAGGGCAAGGAGACCTCGACCAACTCGATTGCCTCGATCTTTGCCTGGACCCGCGGATTGTCCCACCGCGCCAAGCTCGACAACAACGAGCAGCTTGCGAACTTTGCCTCCACGCTGGAAAAAGTCTGCGTCGACACCGTGGAAGCCGGCTACATGACCAAGGACCTGGCGCTTCTGGTCGGCGCCGACCAGCGCTGGCTCTCCACCAACGGCTTCCTCGACAAGGTCGCGGACAATCTGACCAAGGCGATGGCGGCCTAGAGACATGCTGCCAGCCAGGAATGCCGCCCTCGCCCCGCTTCTGCTGGCGGGCTCGCTGGTGAGCGTAGCGGTCGCCGAAACGCCACTGCCCGACGCGATTGCGGCGCCCGGCGAAACGGCCGTGCTGTCGATGCATGCCGAAGGCGCGCAGGTCTACGAATGCAAGGCCGGTGCCGACGGCAAGCTCGCCTGGGCCTTTCGCGAGCCGATCGCCACGCTGTTCGCCGACGGCAAGACCGTCGGCCGTCATTACGCCGGGCCGAATTGGGAGCACAGCGACGGCAGCGCCGTGGTGGGCAAGACAATCGGCCACGCGCCGGGCGCCACCGCGAGCGATATTCCCTGGCTAAAGCTTGAGGTGATTTCACGCCGCGGCAGCGGCGTCCTCGAAGGCGTCACCACCGTGCAGCGAGTCAACACGATCGGCGGCAAGCTCGACGGTCCTTGCGACAAGGCCGGCAGCTTCAAGAGCGCGCCCTACTCCGCGGAATACGTGTTCTTGCGCAAGGGCTAGAGCGCGATGACTTATCTTCGAATCGTCATCCCGCTCTAATCCCTTGCTTGAGCATGATCCTTTTCGAAAAACCGGTGCCCACTTTTCCGGATCATGCTCGAGACCCTCAGGCCTCGGCCATCGCCTTTTCAATCGCTGTGAGCGCGGCGCCTGCCTTGGCGCCGTCGGGGCCGCCGGCCTGCGCCATGTCGGGACGGCCGCCGCCGCCCTTGCCGCCGAGCACGACCGAGGCGACGCGCGCCAGATCGACGGCGTTATAGCGCGAGGTGAGATCGGCGGTGACACCGACGACGATACCGGCCTTGCCGTCGCCGGTCACGCCGACGATCGCGACTACGCCGGAGCCGATTTGCTTTTTGCCGTCATCGGCAAGGCTCTTGAGATCCTTCATCTCGATGCCCTCGACCGCGCGTGCCATCAGCTTGACGTTGCCGACCTCGCGCACGCCGGTCGCCCCGGCCGCCGATCCATTTCCGGAAGCGCCGCCACCCATCGCAAGCTTCTTGCGCGCGTCCGACAGATCACGCTCGAGCTTCTTGCGTTCCTCGATCAGCGCGGCGATCCGCCCCGGCACCTCTTCGATCGCGGTGCGCAGCTCCGCCGCCGCTGTTTTTGCGAGAGCCATGGTGTCGTTGGCGTGCTGCCGCGCGTGACGGCCGGTCAAGGCCTCGATGCGGCGAACGCCGGAGGCAACCGCACTTTCACTGGTCACGGAAATCAGGCCGATATCGCCGGTGCGGCGCACGTGCGTGCCGCCGCATAATTCAACCGACCAGCCGAGCGCGTTGCTACCGTGCTCGCGCGCGCCCTTGCCCATCGAGACCACACGCACCTCGTCGCCATATTTCTCACCGAACAGGGCGCGAGCACCAGCTTCGCGCGCATCGTCCACCGCCATCAGGCGCGTGGTGACTTCGTCATTCTCCAACACCACATCGTTGGCAATGTCCTCGACGCGGGCGAGTTCTTCCGCCGTGATCGGCTTCGGATGCACGAAGTCGAAGCGCAGCCGATCGGGCGCCACCAGCGAGCCGCGCTGGGCGATGTGATCCCCTAGCACCTGCCGCAGCGCTTCGTGCAGCAAATGCGTCGCCGAGTGATGGCGCCGGATCGAGGCGCGGCGCGCGCGATCGACGCAAAGCTGCAACGGCGCGCCGATCTTCAAGGTACCCTGCTCCACTTGGCCCAGATGCACGAAGAGATCGCCGGCCTTTTTCTGCGTGTCGGTGACACGGAACTTGACGCCCTCACCGCTGAGCACGCCGGTGTCGCCGACCTGGCCGCCCGACTCCGCGTAAAACGGCGTCTGGTTCATGACGATAGCGCCGGCCTCGCCTGCCTTCAGGCTGTCGACTTCCTTGCCGTCTTTCACGAGCGCCGCGACCGCGCCTTCGGCTGTCTCGGTCTCGTAGCCAAGGAATTCGGTGGCACCGAGCTTTTCGCGGAGCGGAAACCACACGCTCTCGGTCGCGGTATCGCCGCTTCCGGACCAGGCCGCGCGCGCCTTTTCCCGCTGCCGGTCCATCGCGTCGGTGAACGCCGCGATATCGACGCCGATGCCGCGCGACTTCAGCGCGTCCTGCGTCAGGTCGAGCGGGAAGCCATAAGTGTCGTACAGCGTGAACGCGGTATCGCCATCGAACATGTCGCCCTGTTTCAAGCTCGCGCTCTTCTCATCGAGAATGGAAAGCCCGCGCTCCAAGGTCTTGCGGAATCGGGTTTCTTCCAGCCGCAACGTTTCTTCGATCAGGTTTTCGGCGCGCACCAGTTCCGGATAGGCCTGGCCCATCTCGCGCACCAGCGCCCAGACCAGGCGGTGCATCAGCGGCTCCTTGGCGCCGAGCAATTGGGCATGCCGCATGGCGCGGCGCATGATCCGGCGCAGCACATAGCCGCGGCCTTCATTCGAAGGCAGCACGCCGTCCGAGATCAGGAACGAGGAGGCGCGAAGATGATCGGCGATCACGCGCAGTGATCCCTTCTGCTGGCCGTGCGGATCGGCACCCGTAAGTTCAGAGATCGCGCGGATCAGCCCAACAAACAAATCGATGTCGTAGTTGTCGTGCTTGCCCTGCAGCACCGCCGCGACGCGCTCGAGGCCGGCGCCGGTATCGATCGACGGCTTCGGCAAGGGATTGCGCGCGCCGCCCTCGAGCTGCTCGTACTGCATGAACACGAGGTTCCAGATCTCGATAAAGCGGTCGCCGTCGGCTTCCGGCGAGCCGGGCGGTCCGCCCCAGACCTTGTCGCCGTGGTCGTAGAAGATTTCCGAACAGGGCCCGCAGGGGCCGGTATCGCCCATCTGCCAGAAATTGTCGGAGCCCGCGATGCGGATGATGCGCGAATCCGGCAGGCCCGCGATCTTCTTCCAGAGATTATAAGCCTCTTCGTCGTCGATATAGACGGTCGCGGTCAGCTTCTCCTTCGGCAGGCCGAACTCTTTCGTGACGAGGTTCCAGGCGAGCTCGATGGCGCGATCCTTGAAATAGTCGCCGAACGAGAAATTGCCGAGCATCTCGAAGAAGGTGTGATGTCGCGCGGTGTAGCCGACATTGTCGAGGTCGTTATGTTTGCCCCCCGCACGCACGCATTTCTGCGAGGTGGTGGCGCGCTGGTAGGGCCGCTTCTCGACGCCGGTGAAGACGTTCTTGAACTGCACCATGCCGGCATTGGTGAACATCAAGGTCGGGTCGTTGCGCGGCACCAGCGGCGACGACGGCACGATCTCGTGGCCGTTGTCGGCAAAGAAGTTCAGAAATGTCGACCTGATCTCGTTGACGCCGCTCATATCGATCCAATCGGAGGCTTTCCCGTTACCTAGCCTTAAATGGCTAACGCGCCGGGCAAAAGGCTTTTAGACAGTCAAGATGGTGGTGTCCAGAAACTGTGCAAGCGGATCATAGGCTTGCTGCAGCACACTAAACCCCGTTGATAGATGCAGCAGCCGCGTTGACAGGCTTGGCGGCATCGTGTTTTCCTCCTATCTGTTCAAGGCAGTCACGCTGGGAGAGATCGGCTTAGATGCCGGCGCCGAAGGAGCAACCGCCCCGGAAACTCTCAGGCAAACGGACCGCGTGACTTTGACAGCATCTGGAAAGAGACACTGAAGGGTTTTGGCCCGGACGTGTCCGCCGACGGGATAATACTCTCAGGCACAGCGACAGATGGGGCTTCGACAGGTTTTCGGGAGCTGGTTCCCGAATAACCGCGAGGGCCCCCAATGCTTGCGCGCGACGAACATACCCCCTTAAACCGCACTCCCCTCCACGCCCTTCATATCGCCTTGGGCGGGAAGTTGGTGCCGTTCGCGGGCTACGAGATGCCCGTGCAGTATGCGCCCGGTGTGCTACGGGAACACCTGCATACCCGCAGCAAAGCCGGCCTGTTCGATGTCTCCCATATGGGCCAGATCGCGCTTCACGCTAAATCCGGACGGGCCGAAGACGCAGCACGTGCGCTGGAGCGGCTGGTGCCCCAGGACATCGTCGCGGTCGCGCCGGGACGGCAGCGTTACGCCCAGTTCACCAATGAGAATGGCGGCATCCTGGACGACCTGATGGTGGCGAATTTCGGCGATCACCTGTTCCTGGTCGTCAACGCCGCCTGCAAGGCCGAAGACGAGGCGCATCTTCGGGAGCACCTTTCGGATGTTTGCATCATCGACCCCCTGCCTGACCGAGCCCTGATCGCGCTGCAGGGGCCGACGGCGCAATCCGTATTGGCGAAGCTCTGTGCCGACGCGCCTGCGATGCGGTTCATGGATTCCGGCCCGCATGAGGTCGATGGGCTCGACTGCTTCGTCTCGCGCTCCGGCTATACCGGCGAGGACGGATTTGAGATTTCCGTGCCGGCCGATGGTGCCGAGCGGCTGGTCAAGAAACTGCTCGAAAACGACGATGTGCGGCCGATCGGGCTTGGCGCGCGCGACAGTCTCAGGCTGGAGGCCGGGCTTTGCCTTTACGGGCACGACATCGACACCACAACGACGCCGGTCGAAGGCGCGCTGGAATGGTCGATCCAGAAGAGCCGCCGCCACAGCGGCGCGCGCGCCGGCGGCTTTATTGGCGCGGACAAGATACTCGCGCAGCTCGATAAAGGCGCGCCGCGCCGGCGCGTGGGCCTAAAGGCTGAAGGCCGCGCACCCGTGCGCGAAGGCGCAGCCCTGTTTGCTGACAGCGCCTCGGTCGAACCGGTCGGTTCGGTCACTTCGGGCGGATTCGGCCCGAGCCTCAATGCGCCGGTCGCGATGGGCTATCTGCCGGCATCGCTGGCAGCGCCGGGGACGCAAGTCTTCGCCGAAGTGCGCGGACAACGCCTGCCGCTCAAGGTTGCCGCCACCCCCTTTGTTCCCAACACTTACAAGCGCTGAAGGAATCTCATGACCACGCTGTTCACCCCAGACCATGAATGGCTCCGCATCGACGGCGACGTCGCCACCATTGGGATCACCGACTATGCGCAGTCGCAGCTCGGCGACGTCGTGTTCGTCGAATTGCCGAAGGTCGGCCGCTCCCTAAAAAAGGCGGAGGCCGCAGCCGTGGTCGAATCCGTCAAGGCCGCCTCCGACGTCTACGCGCCGATCTCCGGCGACGTAGTCGAAGTGAACGAGGCGCTCGCGGCCGAGCCCGCGCTGGTGAATTCGGACGCCGCCGGCAAGGCCTGGTTCTTCAAGGTGAAGATCGCGGACAAGAGCGAGCTCGGCGGTCTGATGGATGAGGCCGCCTACAAGGCGCACACGGCGTGAGATGATGAAAGCAATTCACCACCACACACTCACCGTCATCGCCCGGCTTGACCGGGCGACCCAGTACGCCGGGGCCTTTCGGCTCAATCGCCGACTTCCCGGCGTACTGGATCGTCCGCCTTCGCCGACGATGACACTGAATTTGAACGTTCCAGCGAGGCACCCATGAACGCGCCCTTCAAACTCGCCGACGAGCCCGCGACGACCTTCGTCCGCCGTCACATCGGCCCCTCCCCCCGCGAGGTGGCAGCAATGCTGGAGACGGTCGGCGTCAAATCCCTAAGCGAGCTGATGGACGAGACGCTGCCCGCTTCGATCCGGCAAAAGGCGCCGCTCGATCTCGGGCGGGCATTAAGCGAAACCGAGGCGCTCGCACATATGGGCGACTTGGCCTCCCAGAACCAGGTTTTTACCTCGCTGATCGGCCAAGGCTATTCCGGTACGATCCTGCCCGCGGTAATCCAGCGCAACATTTTGGAGAACCCGGCCTGGTACACCGCCTATACGCCCTATCAGCCGGAGATCAGCCAGGGCCGGCTGGAAGCCTTGTTCAACTTCCAGACCATGATCGCTGATCTCACCGGGCTCGATGTCGCCAACGCTTCGCTGCTGGACGAAGCAACCGCGGCGGCCGAAGCGATGGCGCTGGCGGAGCGCGCGTCACCGGCCAAAACAAAATCGTTCTTTGTCGATGCGCAAGTGCACCCGCAGACGCTTGCCGTGCTGCGCACCCGCGCCGCGCCGCTGGGCTGGAAGGTGATCGTCGGCGATCCCGCGATCGATCTTGAAAAGACCGATGTGTTCGGCGGCCTCCTGCAATATCCGGGTACATCAGGCGCGATCCGCGATTTGCGGCCGGCGATCGCAACCCTGCGCGGCAAAGGCGCGCTGGCGGTCGTCGCCGCCGACCTTTTGGCGCTGACGCTGCTCGCCTCACCCGGCGAACTCGGCGCCGACATTGCGATCGGATCGGCGCAGCGCTTTGGCGTCCCGGTGGGATATGGCGGCCCGCATGCGGCCTACATGGCGGTGCGCGATGCATACAAGCGCTCGCTGCCCGGCCGCATCGTCGGGCTCTCGGTGGATTCACGCGGGGCGCCCGCCTATCGCCTCGCCTTGCAGACCCGCGAGCAGCACATCCGCCGCGAAAAAGCGACCTCCAACATCTGCACCGCGCAGGTGCTGCTCGCGGTGATCGCCTCGATGTATGCGGTCTATCACGGCCCGGAGGGACTAACGCAGATCGCCCGCAACGTACATCGCCGCACAGCCGCGCTGGCAGCAGGATTGCGCAAACTGGGCTTTGCGCTTGCGAGCGACGCCTTCTTCGATACGGTGACGGTGGAAGCCGGCGGCAAGCAAAGCGAGATCGTCGCCCGCGCGCTTGCCCAAAAGCTCAATTTGCGCATCGGCGAGCGCACGCTCGGCATCGCGTTGGATGAGACCACGACGCCCGCGATCGTCGAGGCGGTGTGGCGCGCTTTCGGCGGCGATCTTTCCTACGCCGACATTGAGGCTGGCGCACGCGAGGCGCTGCCGGTCGAGTTGAAGCGCGGAAGGGCCTTCCTCACCCATCCGGTGTTCCATGCTCATCGCTCGGAAACCGAGATGCTGCGCTATATGCGCAAACTCAGCGATCGCGATCTCGCGCTCGACCGCGCCATGATCCCCTTGGGCTCTTGCACCATGAAGCTCAATGCGACGACGGAAATGATTCCGCTGACCTGGCCGGAATTTTGCAATCTGCATCCGTTCGCGCCGCGCCAGCAGGCAGATGGCTATCACGCCCTGTTCAAGCGGCTCGAACAGTGGCTGTGCGACATCACCGGCTATGACGCGATCTCGCTGCAGCCGAATTCCGGCGCACAAGGCGAATATGCCGGGCTGCTGGCGATCCGCAGCTACCACACTGCGCGCCATGAGGCGCATCGCAAGGTGTGCCTGATCCCTTCGTCGGCGCACGGCACCAACCCGGCGTCCGCTCATATGGCCGGCATGGAGGTCGTGGTGGTCGCCTGCGATGAGGGCGACGTCGATGTCAATGATCTGCGCGCCAAGGCCGAACAACATTCGAAAACGCTGGCGGCCGTGATGATCACCTATCCCTCGACCCATGGCGTGTTCGAGGAGCACATCCGCGAGATCTGCGACATCGTGCACGGCCATGGCGGCCAGGTCTATCTCGACGGCGCCAACATGAACGCGCAGGTCGGGCTGTCGCGGCCCGGCGACTACGGCGCCGACGTCAGCCATCTCAATCTGCACAAGACGTTCTGCATTCCGCACGGCGGCGGCGGCCCCGGCATGGGCCCGATTGGCGTCAAGGCGCATCTTGCCCCATTCCTGCCGGGGCATCCCGCGACCGATGGCGGCACGCCGCGCGCGGCCGGGCCGGTGTCGGCGGCGCCGTTCGGGTCGGCGTCGATCCTGACCATTTCCTACATCTACATGCTGATGATGGGCGGCGAAGGTCTCACGCGCGCCACCGAAATTGCTGTCCTCAACGCGAACTACATCGCGGCGAGATTAGACGCGCATTTTCCCGTGCTGTACCGAAACGCCAAAGGCCGCGTCGCGCATGAATGCATCGTCGATCCGCGCCCGCTGAAAAACTCGACCGGCGTCACCGTCGACGACATCGCCAAGCGGCTGATCGATTATGGCTTTCATGCGCCGACCATGAGTTTTCCGGTGCCGGGCACGCTGATGATCGAGCCGACCGAATCCGAATCCAAGGCCGAGCTCGACCGGTTCTGCGACGCCATGATCGCGATCCGCCGCGAGATATCGGAGATCGAGAATGGCCGGTTCAAGATCGAAGCCTCGCCATTGCGCCATGCGCCGCACACCGTGCACGACATTGCCGACGATAACTGGACGCGGGCCTATTCCCGCGCGGAAGGGTGCTTTCCGGCAGGGAGTTCGCGTACGGACAAATACTGGAGCCCGGTGGGGCGGGTCGACAATGTCTACGGCGACCGGAATCTGGTTTGCGCGTGTCCGCCGGTTAGTGATTACGCGCGGGCGGCGGAATGACGGCCGAAAGGCCGTCATTCCGGGGCGCGCATTGGCGCGAACCCGGAATCTCGGAGAATCGTCGGACGGGTGCCGGCTACCGAATACGCGTAGAGGGCGGAAGCGCGTATTTTTCTGGCATGCACGTCCCGCATTTCTGGACCGTTGTTTGCCTGCAATCGTACCCGCGGGCCGCATGCCGCTTCGCGTTCATCGCCTGGCGGCCTGCGCTACGGCTTCATCAGCGCCGGATTCCAGCGCCAGAGATTGTCGTTGGTCAGGTGCGTGCCTCCCCACCAGCGATCGATCGGATTGTGGCAGCTGAAATCTTCCTTGTGGGCGAGGACGGCCTCGCCGAAATCGGTTAGCGACAGGCGGCTTCGCAGCATAGCCTCGTGCCTGGTCCCCAGGTTGTCCCGCTTGATCGTGCGAAGCTCTTCATCGAGTCCTGCAATCGCAGGTCGCGGGCCGAACGCGAGCCCGTCAAGCAAATAGCCCAGCTCCCACTCGCTGAAGATACGCGTCTGCCGAACCTCCTGATAGTGGAAGAGCGGATTCACGTTCGCATAGCCGGTCGCGATCATCTCCAGCATCCGCATTTCCGTCGCACCCAAACCGGTCGAAGCCGACGGAAGCTCTTCGAGCAGATCATGCAAGACCGGCTTCAGCAGCGGCAGGCCGCTCAAGTCCTGGCGAAGCAGCTCAAGGCAAGCTCCCGGCGTCGGCGACCGATAGGCTTGCCATGCTGCGCTTGCCGTCGCGAGATCTTTTTCGCGGATATCGAAGACTGGCGGCCGCCATTTCGCAAAAGCATTTGGATGGAGCCCGATCATCTCCTGGTCGACAAGGCGCAGCTTCAACCTGGTGGTGGCTTCCGGATAAGAGCTGAAGTAATCGAGCAGCCAGACGAGTTTAAGCTGCGCGTCCGGCCTCATATCGAACCACAGTTCGACGGTCTCATATTGCTCGCAGAACTCGGCCAAACCAACGTCTCTGCGGCTGCTGTTTTTGCTGCGTCCCCACCGGGAGGCAAAGTCCGACCAGTGACAGCCGGGGCCGTGGCTGGACGTGCGGGCACCGAGATAGTTCGCGAGCTCATCCGGAGACGGTAATGGTCCCCAGACGAAGCGAAAGACGAAATCAACCGCAAGATCGGCGAAGTCCGACCGGGTGAATTCCGGGATCAGGGAGCCAGTCAGGATCAGAGGCTTCATAGACCTCGCCCGCTATACGCAAAACAAAACGGGCGCCGAGGACGTCGGCAACGCGACATCCTCGGCGCCCGCCACTAAATAAACCTCACTCCTCCGCCGGCTCCTCGCCTTCGGCATCGCGCTCGGCGGTGCCGGCGAGAATCTGCTCGGCGATCAGGCCGGAGTTTTGCCGGATCGCTGCCTCGATCTTGGCGGTCATGTCGGGATTGGCCTTGAGGAAGGCTTTGGAGTTCTCGCGGCCCTGCCCTAGGCGCTGGCTATCATAGGAGAACCAGGCACCGGATTTCTCGACGATGCCGGCCTTGACGCCGAGATCGAGAATCTCGCCCATCTTGGAGACGCCCTCGCCATACATGATGTCGAATTCGACCTGCTTGAACGGCGGCGCCAGCTTGTTCTTCACCACCTTCACCCGCGTGGTGTTGCCGATCACCTCGTCGCGCTCCTTGATCGCGCCGATGCGGCGGATGTCGAGGCGGACGGAGGCATAGAATTTCAGCGCGTTGCCGCCGGTGGTGGTTTCCGGCGAGCCGTACATCACGCCGATCTTCATGCGAATCTGGTTGATGAAGATCACCATGGTGTTGGATTTGTTGATCGAGGCGGTGAGCTTGCGCAGCGCCTGGCTCATCAATCGGGCTTGGAGCCCGGGCAATGCATCGCCCATCTCGCCTTCGAGTTCGGCCTTCGGCACCAATGCGGCGACCGAATCGATCACCAGCACGTCGACCGCGCCGGAGCGCACCAGGGTATCGCAGATTTCCAGCGCCTGCTCGCCGGTGTCGGGCTGCGAGATCAGGAGCTCGTCGATATTGACGCCGAGCTTGCGCGCATAGACCGGATCGAGCGCGTGTTCGGCGTCGATGAAGGCGCAAATGCCGCCCTTCTTCTGGCCCTCGGCGACGGTATGCAGCGCCAGCGTGGTCTTGCCCGAGGATTCCGGCCCGTAGATTTCAACCACCCGCCCCCTCGGCAGACCGCCGACGCCAAGCGCAATATCGAGCCCGAGCGAGCCCGAGGAGATGGTCTCGATATCCATCGAGCGGTCGTTCTTGCCGAGCCGCATCACCGAGCCCTTGCCGAACTGGCGCTCGATCTGGGAAAGCGCGGCGGACAGGGCCTTGGTCTTGTCCATGGAGGATCCTTCGACGATACGCAGGGCGGTAGCAGCAGACATAGGACGTGCTCCTTATGGCGGGGATTCGCTTGTGGGACAAACCGTTGGCGAAGCGGGCCGGTGATGTGGAGACAGCGTACCCTATTTGTTCCATGTTCGCAATATGTTCTTTTGTTGTGGGTGGTGCTGGCCTGTTTTGACCTCTAGTGGCCTATTTTGATTTTCGCAGTGGCCTGTTTGGGTTGGAACGAAGTCAAGCTGCACTACGTAATCCGTTTTATGAAGGACGTGTGGAAGGAAACGCTACGGTGTCCGACCTGCCTCAAGACTGGCGTGGCTAGTCTGGCTCAGGATAACGGCGACACGCCAATCATTCAGCTGGTCCCCAATGGCTTCAAGGTCGTTGATACCGAGCATGGCCCCGACTTCCGGTGCGCTGACTGCGACATAGCCGTAAAACTGTAGAAGCTGGAAATAAGGCCGCCTCGGTTGGCGGCCTCTTTCATTACAGGCCCTTGCCGTCGTCCTCATCGTCAGAAGCAAATCCGAGCGGCAGCTCATCGTGCCGGGGATATAAGCGATCCAAGTTTTTTCGAAAGCTCACCCAATCGCCGCTTAGCTTCATAATTGCCATGCCTGCACCAAGTACCCGATGCTGTTCGTGAGTCGCTGGAAAAACTGGTCCCGAAATTGCGAGGCAAGACCGACGAGCAATTGGTGCCTGAATTGACTTCGCGAGTGGGCCCAAAGGAAACGGCCCCAGCGGGGGGAGCTGAGGCCGCCTTGGTTCCGGATACCCATGCCGGGGGCGGCCCGGCACTATCGATTAATGTCAACCGCTCCTGAACGTTCCTCCGAATGTTAGGTGGCCTACGTTGGAACCGCGAGTGTCTGTCGGGTACCAAGAAAAAAGCCGTCCGGGCGTTACGCCGGACGGCTTTCTCATGCGACTGCCGGCCCGGCACTGCTCCGGTTCCGCCGCATCTGTGCCTAATCCTGATGCAACTTGGTTAACGCGAAGTTAACGCTCCCGTTCCCGGAGGGCCTGTTTTGAAATAGCGGACGGCTGATTTCGGCCAGCACCGCTTGCCGCCAGCCGTAAATTCAATTGGTAGCATTCATGGAACGAATTCCACGTTGCAGCGTCGTGTGGTTGGGGCGGGCAACAATGGGGAAACGCAGTGATTAGTAAGCGTTATCTAGTGCGCCAGGCGCGCGCACTTATCAGTTTTGCCAAATCGACCCATAATCCCGAACTAGCCGCCGTCCTGGTCGAGAGGGCGGCCGATCTCAAGGATCAGATCGACGGAAAAATGCCGGCGCCTGATCCTGATCCGCAGGCTCCGGACGTTGAGCCTTCTCCCAATTGAAGAAATAGGCCGCCCTATTTGGCGGCCACTTTCATTCAAAGGCGGCACTTGTTCGCGCGACACAATTCCAAAGGTTTGCAAATCTGAAACCGCACGGGCCTGTTGCCGCCTCGGCCAGCGGCCTGGTTTGGATCGGCCACTGGCCCAGGGATAGTAGTACCACCCATCCTGTTTCCACCTGCGAGGTTAACGGTGTCCTAATTTGTTTGCTGTAAGCCGCATTTCAGCTCTTGTTTGCGAATGGTCTCGCCACCTCGTAACCCAAGTGCCACCTCAGGTGCCCTTATGGATGAGCATCGAGTCGCTGCGCGTCATCGCGTCTTGAAGGCCGGGACGATCTCGTTCGGCGGCGATGGGATTGACTGCACCGTTCGCAACCTTTCGGAGACCGGGGCCGCGCTCGAAGTCGTAACCCCGCTTTTCATTCCCGATCGCTTCACGCTGATCATTCCGACCGACCAATTGAGGCGGCCCTGCCACATCGTCTGGCGCAAGGAAAAACGAATGGGCGTGGCGTTCGACTAAGGCGGTGCCGGCGGCCGCGACGGGGCCGATTTCGTTGCCGCCCTTGTATTTTCGCGCAAAAGTGTATACATCTCCAACATTCGATTAGCCGCTGTGCCTTGTTGAATGCGCCTGCGGGCTCCTTTTCTTCCAGAAACATCGTCAAAATTGAATTTGGTCGCGTGATGGTCACGCGAGTTTTGCGCATGTGCGCTTTGGAGAAGAGATATGCCGACAGGTACAGTAAAATGGTTCAACGGCCAGAAGGGTTTTGGCTTCATTCAGCCGAATGACGGCGGCAACGATGTGTTCGTGCACATCAGTGCGGTCGAACGGGCTGGGCTCACGGGCCTCGCCGAAGGCCAAAAGGTTTCGTTCGAAATCAAGGCCGACAAGATGCGGGGCAAGTCCAGCGCGGAAAACCTGTCGCTGGCTTGACCCTTTCGCGCCGTTCCACGGATGTACTGGAACGGCGTTGCTGCCCGCTCGATCCCTCAAAAAGGTTGAGCGGGCTCGTTGAGGCAGATGGGCGAGGCGGCAGATCGAGAAGGCATATGTCCGGCAAGAAATCAGACGATCCATCGCCCGAAAGCATCGCCAAAGCCAATCGGCGACGTCTGGCTTTCGAGGAAGGGGTTCGCGCGATGGCCGATGTCGAGCGCGAAGCCGTCGCGGTGCGCAAGAACATGGAACGCTTGCGCGCCTTGCGGGTAGCCAAGGAAGCCGAGGCGGTCCGAACCGAAGCCACCGCCGGAAACGCCGCCGCAAAGACCAAGCGCAAGAAGCGCGTTTCAACGTGAGATCGGCCGTCCTTGTGGGATGATCCCGGAACATCGGCGATCACAACTTCTCAAGGGCCGCGCGCACCGTCTTGGAACGGTCGCGCTATCAGCGCATATTTTCGTGTCATGAGAAAAGGCGACGTCATTTGTCCTGAATGCGGTGCAGGCTTCCGCCGCATCGAGCTTGGTTCCCGGCGCGGAACAGAGGGCGAGTTTCGCTGCCCGCTATGCGACCATCTGCTGGAAGTCTTGGACGGCTCCAACGAAGTCGCCTACCGGCTGACGGTCGCGCCGGAAAAGATATTCGAATAGCGTTAGACGATTTTTTTCGATTCACGCGCACAGGGTGAAACTTGCTTGGCAATCGCAGAGTCAAAAATTCTCCAATCGCGCTGACCTTTGGAATGGACGAACGCATCGGCCGGCCTCATGTTGAACGCATGGGACGGGAGAATCCGACGGTCAGTTGTCCGCGTTGCGGGCGTGTCGTGAAGCTTACGCAGTTGCCGGCTGCCCGCGGGGCCCACGGCCACCAATGCTTTGGTTGCGAGAAATTCGATCCGTTGAAATCCGAGCTGGTGACAGGCTGGCTGAACGGCGAGTTGGGCCGCCCGAAGCGGACCCTTGGGTCAAGCCCGAGGGCAGGCTCTCTCCCGATTGCGGAAGACGTGAAGTGAACGCCCTAACAGGCTGATTGAATCAATCGCCACCCGGCTCAGTCGGGGCCCGGCTTAGTCGGCGCTCGGGAGGCGGCGCATAGTAAATTCGATGACGCCGCCGGGCAGCTCGCGCCAGCTTTCGACCGCGCTCATGTAGCCGGCCTTGGGATAACGGTTCAGGAAATCGCGGGCCTTTGCCCTCGCCTGGTCGCGCGGCAGCGTAAAGGTCTCGCGCAGATAGCCGTCATCCAGCTTACGACGCGCGCCAGACCGGCGATCGGCCATCCGGTTGGCGAGGTCGCGCGGGCGCGAAGGCATGTCGCAACTCCGGTACACATGACGACATGACCCATATAGGGATCGCGGAAGCCAATCCCGAGTCCCTGCCGTTTCTCCCAGCAGCGGGGCCACCGGAATTCGGTCCGTGTCCGGCTGGGCCGTCAGTTCGGGTTGTTGCCCGTCTTGGCCTTTGACTTGGCCGAAGCGGCCGCCTTGGCAGCCGGTGTCTTCGGCGCGTCCGGGCTGCGTACACCGCCCCACGGATCGGAAGAGACCTTGGCGTCGGGTATCTTCTTCAGCGTTTCCTTGTACGCCTTGTCCCTCGCCTCCTCGGCTTCCTTCTCTTCCGGCGTCTTGGAGGGCGTATCCGCCAGCAGATTGATGTTGGGCAATTGCTGTGCGCGAGCGGGTCCCGTCAGCGCGTCCAGGAACAATCCGCTCAAACACGATCCGGCCGAGCACAATCCGGCCAGAAACGCACACATCGCCGCCGCGCGAACAACTCT
>Ga0209473_1000332_pt1 | contig 29568 bp, 27 predicted proteins | sample GraSoiAngelo_133_FD_185890 | JGI IMG/M metagenome (GOLD analysis project Ga0209473, IMG submission 185890) | Grasslands soil microbial communities from the Angelo Coastal Reserve, California, USA - 14_0929_05_20cm (SPAdes) (version 2) | ecosystem: Environmental > Terrestrial > Soil > Grasslands ...
CGTTCGTCATGAATACCGGCCGGCAGTTGTATCACTGGCACACCGGCACCATGACCCGGCGTGCCTCAGGGCTCGATCAGCGGGAGCCCACGCCCGTCGTCGAGATTCACCCGGACGACGCCGCGCAGCTGCGCCTGGAGGACGGTGATCTCGTGCGGCTCACGTCGCGCCGCAACGCGATGGTGAGCTCGTGCCGCATCTCGAAGCGCGTCGCGCGGGGGCAGGTGTTCGTTCCCTTCCACTTCCGCGAGGCGGCGGCGAACCTGCTCACCAACCCCGTGCTCGATCCCTACGCCAAGATGGCCGAGCTCAAGTGCTGCGCCGTGCGGCTCGAGGCGGCTCACGTCGCGGTGGCGGACTGACCGACGTGTAGGGGCGCAGCATGCTGCGCCCCTACTTCTAACCGGGGTAGCCCCTTTCCCGTAAATTCGGCCCATGGATTTGGGCCTCGCGGGCCGTGTGGCGTTGGTGTGCGGCAGCACCCAGGGTCTGGGTCGCGCCGTCGCGCAGATCCTGGCGCGCGAGGGGGCCCTCGTAGCGGTCAACGGCCGCCACGACGACGCGGCGACGCGCGCCGCCGACCAGCTCACGGCGGAGACCGGCCAGCGCGTCGCACCGTTCGCGGCGGACGTGGGCGTCCCGGCGCAGGCCGCAGGCCTGGTGGAGCGGGTGCACCATGAGCTGGGCCGGCTCGACGTGTTGTTCTGCAATGCGGGCGGCCCGCCCGCCGCGCCGTTCAGTAACCAGAGCGCCGAGACGTTTCAGCAGGCCGTAGAGCTCAACCTGCTCTCCGTGGTCCATCTGTGCCGCGCCGCGGTGCCGCTCATGCGCAAGCTCCAGTGGGGGCGGATCGTGTGCCTCGCCTCGGTCGCCGCCAAGCAGCCGCTGCCCGGCCTGATCCTCTCGACCACAGCCCGTGCCGGTGTGCTCGGCTTCGCGAAGGCGTTGGCGGACGAGGTGGCCACGGACGGTATCACGGTCAACGTCGTGTGCCCCGGTTTCATCGCGACGGAGCGGATCGCGGAGCTGACGGAAACGCGGGCCAAACGCGAGCAGCGGGCGTCCCAGGACGTGATGCGAGAGCTGGTCGCCAGCATTCCCATGGCGCGCATGGGCCGCACCGAAGAGCTGGCGGCGGCGGTCGCGTTCCTCGTATCCGAACGCGCCAGCTATATTACGGGCGCCGTGTTGCAGGTCGACGGCGGCTTCACGCGGTCTATCTTCTAACGCATCCCGCATCTCGCATCTGGCATCTCGAGTCTCAATGCAAGCGATCGTCAAAGAGAAGCGCGCCCCCGGCCTCAAGGTCACGACGGTGCCCAAACCGTCTCCCGGCCCGGGCGAGGTGCTCATCGCCGTGCGGCACGCCGGCGTCTGCGGCACCGACCTGCACATCGCCGACTGGAATGCGTGGGCGGAAGGCCGCCTCCGGCCACCCCTGGTGGTCGGACACGAGTTCGCCGGGGAGATCGTGGCGGTGGGCGGCGGCGTGGCGGAGCTCAAGACCGGGCAGCTCGTCACCGCCGAGGGGCATATAGTGTGCGGACACTGTCTCCAGTGCCGCACCGGCAACAGCCACATCTGCAAGAACACACGCATCATCGGCGTGGACCGGGACGGCGCGTTCGCCGAGTACATCGCCATGCCCGCCACCAACGTGCTGCCGCTCGACGGCATTCCCACCACCGTGGGCGCCGTGATGGACCCGATGGGCAACGCGTTTCACACGGTGCTGACCGCGGACATTCCCGGCAGCACCGTGTTCGTCGTGGGGTGCGGTCCCATCGGCTGCTTCGCCGTCGGGATCGCCCGGGCCGCGGGCGCGGCCAAAGTGATCGCCTCGGATGTGAACGCCAAGCGCCTGGCGCTGGCCAAGCAGATGGGCGCCCACGTGACGATCGACGCTACGCGCGACGACGTGGTGCGCGCGGTGCTGGCCGAGACCGGCGGCGAGGGCGCGGACGTGGTGTGCGAGATGTCGGGCGTCCCGTCGGCCCTGCACCAGGCGTTTGCCGCGGTGCGCCTGGGCGGACGGGTCCAGCTGCTGGGCATTCCCAACGGCCAGGTGCCGGTGGACTTCGCCAGCGAAATCATCTTCAAGGGCATCACCGTGTACGGCGTGATCGGCCGCAAGATGTACGAGACCTGGAACCAGATGCGCCGCTATCTCTCCGCGGGACTGGTCGACCCCCGGCCCGTGATCACGCACCAGTTTCCACTCGCCAAAATCGACGAAGCCCTCGCCGCCATCCGCTCGGGCGATGCGGGCAAGATCATCCTGGAGATCGCATGAGCTTCGCCGCCCGGCTCGAAGCCGAGCTCGAGCAGTTCAAGCAGCAAGGCGTCTACAAGCGCCTCAACCACCTCGAAGGGCCGCAAGCCGCACGCACCAGGATGGAAGGGCGCGGCGAGGTCGTGATTCTCTCGTCCAACAACTATCTGGGACTCTGCAACGAGCCGGAGGTGGTCGCCGGCGGCAAGCGCGCCCTGGACCAGTTCGGGGCCGGAACCGGCTCCGTGCGCTTCATCTGCGGCACCTTCGCCATTCACCGCGAGCTCGAACAGGCGCTCGCACGGTTCGTGGGGTGCGAGTCGGCCCTCAGCTACGTGAGCTGCTGGAACGCGAACGAAGGCCTCGTCGCCACGCTGCTCGGCGAGCAGGACATCGTCATCTCCGACCAGCTGAATCACGCGTCCATCATCGACGCGATCCGCCTGGCCAAGTCCATCACGAAGTGTCAGACGGCGGTGTACCGGCATTCCGACATGGCGGACCTGGAGGACAAGCTGCGGGCGGCCAAAGACTCGCGCCTGAAGCTCATCTTCACCGACGGCGTGTTCTCGATGGAAGGCGACATCGCCAAGCTGCCCGACATCGTCACCCTGGCGCGACGCTACGGCGCCGTGGTGGCCATGGACGACTCGCATGGCACCGGCGTGCTGGGCCGCTCGGGCCGAGGCACCGCCGAGCACTATCGCATGCTCGGCCAGGTGGACATCATCACGTCGACGCTGGGCAAGGCGCTGGGGGGAGCCGCGGGCGGCTTCACCGCCGGCCCAAGCCCCCTCGCCGACTATCTCACCCAGCGCTCGCGGCCCCAACTGTTTTCCAACGCGCTCCCGCCGACCGTCGCCGGGAGCGCGCTCGCCGCGGTGCGCCACGTGGAGCACCACCCGGAGCTGGTCACCCGGCTGCACGAGAACGCCCGCTATTTCCGGGAGCGGCTCCGCGCCCTGGGCTTCAAGCCCCTCGAGGGCGAGACGCCCATCGTGCCGGTGATTCTGGGCGAGACCGCCAAGGCGATCGAGATGAGCGAGCTGCTGCTCGCCGAGGGGGTGTTCGTAACGGGGTTCGGGTACCCCGTCGTCCCCCAGGGCCACGCCCGAATTCGGTGTCAGCTCTCGGCTGCCCACACCCGGGAGGATCTGGACTTCGCGCTGGCGGCATTCAAACGGGTGGGCGCCAAGCTGGGGCTGCTGTGACGTGGTTCATTTTGTAACGCCGCCTGACCTGGCGCGGCGTGCGCCAGGCCTCACCGATTCTGGTTGCAGTGCAGCCATATCGCGCATTCGAGGAAAACTCCTATTTTGGGGCGCGCCCGCGACCCAACCATCCCCATAGGAGTCCTTCCATGCGGGCGCTCCCTGTCATTGCGGTGCTGCTGGCCAGCGGCGCTCCGTGCCTCTCGGCACAGCACGGCGGCCAGATCGAAATCGGCGGGTTCGGAACCTACACGCGGTACGACAGCCGTTTCCAGCTCGACCCTCAAATCGGCGTGGGGGGCTGGCTGGGCTTCTTTCTGGGCGACCACTTCAGCCTCGAGGTGGACGGCAACGTCGCCCAGCCGCGCTCGACGTTCAGCGGCGTGGGGAAGACGACGGCCGCGTTCGCGAGCGCGAGCCTGGTCCTGAGCTCGGGCGGCCTGTACGTCCTGGGCGGGTATTCGCGCCTCCACATGGGACCGGGCGCACCCTACAACTCTGATCTGAACGCCGTCCACGCCGGGCTCGGCCAGCGGCTGTTCTTCGCCGGTAACCATGCGGCCGTCCGCTTAGAAGCCCGAGCCTACTACCGCGGCCCCGGCGCCGGTTTCGGCCAACAGGACGAGGTAATCCACGTCGTTGGGAGCGTGGGGATGTCGTTCTTCGTCGGTCACTAGGCTCATCGATTTTCGGGATATCTTCGGTAGGCAGCGGCTGAAGCCTCGCCTCACCTTCAAGTACTTTCAAGGCTCAGAGGCTTAAGCCGAAGGGGTATCGCGTTTTCCGGCTGAACTCCCTATTTTGGGGGTCGCTTTTCCGGTACGAACGCCGCCTCACGAGGAGTCGTCTCATGCGGGTAGCCACCGTGATTGGGGTTCTGCTGCTCGGCGGGGCCGCGAGCTTGAGCGCCCAGCACGCCCACCAGTTCGAGATCGGCGGGTTCGCCTCATACACCCGGTTCGACCGGGCTTTCCTGCTGGACAACCAGATCGGCGGCGGCGGCCGGCTCGGCTTCTGGATCACCGACTGGCTGGGGATCGAGGGCGACGGGCTCTACATGCGGCCCAAGCCTACCGGCGGGAGCGGGACCAACGGCCCGGTGTGGTTCGCATCGGGGAGCCTGGTGCTGAACTTCGGCTCCGAGAAAAGCTTCTATCTGTTGGGCGGCTACTCCGCCATGGATTTCAACAGCGGCGCCGCGGGCGGGTTCCGGGACGCCGGGGCGCACGCGGCCTTGGGCGACCGGATCTACATCAGCGATCGGGCCGCGCTGCGCCTCGAAGGGCGCGCCTACTACACCCCGAGCACGCAGTTCCCGGGCAGCAAATGGGCCGGCCAGATGGTCGGGTCGGCGGGACTGTCGCTTTTCCTCGGATCCAGCCGGCGTGAGAAGATCTATCCCGAGATTCCCAAGCAACGCCGCGACTCGATCGTCGCGGCCGGCGGCAAGGTCCCGGAGGCGAGACCGCGCGGCGGCCCCACTTATGAGCGGCGCAGCAGCGATTGGCAACACAAGTGGTACTGGGGTGGCCAGGGTGGGCTGATGATCTTCCGGACCAACTTCGACAGCTACTCGTTCGAGCCGACGTTCGGCGGGCACTGGCTGATCACGGGCAAGCGCACCGCCTTGTACGCGTCCTACGAGCAGTCGTTCTTCATCTCACCCCGGCACGTGACCTTCATCGAGCCGACCGGCGCTGTGGAGCCGGGGAACGTGCAGTTCAACAACCTGCGGCGCCTCATGGTCGGGGTGCTCGCCTTCCCGGCGCAGCTCCGCGTGGAACCGTTTGCGGGAGGCGGGTTCGCCATCATGGAGGCCTTGAACGTCGAGGCGACGAGCTGCACGGGCTGCAGCGGCGCGCAGTTCGCCGCGCTGCAGGACGCGGCGGACAATGCGGCCACGAAGGCGTTCTTCTGGTGGATGGGCGGGATCGACATCAAGCAGGGCCGCCTCGCGCTGTACGGTCACTACATTCTGACCTCATCGGCGGCGACCTTCCTGATCCAGGGGACCACGCACACCTTCCAGGGTGGGGTCCGCTACTCCTTCGGAAGCGCCAAAGAGGGGATCACGGACCGGCAGTAAGCACGCGCAGGAAGTTCTCGCCCAGGATCTTGCGGAGCGCCTCGTCCCTGTAGCCGCGCGCCTCGAGGGCGCGCACCAGCTCGGGCAACGATGTCGCGTCCTTCAGGGGCCGCGGCAGCACGCTGATCCCGTCGAAGTCGCTCCCCAAGCCCACGTGGTCGATCCCCATGACCTGCACCGCGTGCTCGATATGGTCCACCAGTCGATCGATGGTGGGTACGTCGAGACTCTCGGCCTGCTCGCCCACGAACTTGTCCACTTCGAACGCCGACTCGCCCGGGCGGCCGCGGTAGCGGGCCCGGATCGCGTCCGTCTCCGGCTTGAGCCGCCGGCGGAGCTCCTCGTACTGGTGGCGGAAATGCTCGTCCAGGAACACGGGGTAGAAGTTGATCCCCACGACGCCTCCGTTCTTGGCGACGGCCCGCAGCTCGTCGTCCGAGAGATTGCGCGGATGATGCGCGAGGGCGCGGCAGGAGGAGTGGGAGGCGATCACCGGCCGCGTGCTGGTGGCGATGACGTCCCAGAACGTCTGATCGGACACGTGCGACACGTCCACCAGCATCCCCAATTCGTTCATGCGTCGCACCACCTGGCGCCCGAACGGCGTCAACCCGCCGTGCCGCTTGAGATCAGTGGACGAGCCCGCCCAATCGTTCCCGTTATTCCAGGTGAGGGTCATGTAGCGCACACCCAGGCGGTAGAGCGAGTCGAGCTTGTCCAGAGAGCTCTCGATCGCGTGCCCGCCCTCGACCCCCATCAGCGCGGCGACGTGCCCGCGGCCCGCCGCCGCCCGTACATCGTCTGCGGACGTCGCGAGCTCCACCTCGGGGTTCGTGTCCGCGAGCGCCCGAACGGCGCCGATCAGCGCCAGGGCCCGGGGGAACGCCGTGCCCGGACCGTAGCGGGCGTCCACCCAGATCGAGAAGAACGCCGCCGTGAGCCCGCCCTCTTTCATGCGCGGCACGTCGACGTGGCCATCGGAGAGCCGCGCCGTGATGTCGGTCTTCATGTCGAGCATGCGCTGCGGCGTGTCGATGTGGCCGTCCACCACGATGGGTTGCTGGAGCACGAGCAGCAGTCCTAGCGGGAGACCCACGGCGAGCCTTCGATCAGGAACCGCAGCGGCCAGTCGACGGCCTTGGTAAGGCCGATGCGCGGTGTCACGATGATGGCGGCTCGCTGTCGGCTGCGCTCACGAACGATCCGCAGCCGACCGCGCGTGAGATGCACACCGTCTTCCCGGCCGGTGACACCCAGCGCCTGGCACAGTTTGGCCGGGCCGGAGCATAGCTCCCGGTCCGACGCGTTACGGCGCCTGCGGCGCATGGTCGGGAGACCTTCCAGGGGCTCGAGCGCCCGAATCAGCACGGCGGCGGGAACGCCGGCGCGCTCGGTCACCGCGTTGAGGCACCAGTGCAGGCCGTAGGTGAAGTACACGTACGCCGTTCCGGGCCGCTCGAACATGCTGGCATTGCGGCGGGTGCGCCGGGCCTGGTAGCCGTGGCTCGCGGGGTCGTCCGGGCCGAGGTACGCCTCGGTCTCGACGATCCGGCCGGCGGTGCGGCGGCCACCGACCTCGCTGACGAGCACATGTCCCAAAAGCCTACGCGCGACCACAGGAGTAGGTCGCGCGTAGAACGACGCCGGCAGGGCTCTGCCGTTCACGGACCGCCGGTGAGCCCGCGCTTCACCTTGGACCAGAAGGACTCTCCCCCGGCCTCGTCCGGCTCGGGCGCCGGGAGCTTGGGAGAGGGTGGCGGGGGAGCCGGCGGTGCCGCGGGCTCGGGCACCGAGGCTCGCGGCTGCTCGAAGTCGCGCGGCTGTCCGCGCTCGCTGCCGTTCGCGGCCCCCGCTCCCCCCGCTCCGCGCCCCCGACCGCCTCGTCCCCGGCCTCCCCGGCGGCCGCGACCGCCGCGCTCCCCGCGCTCCGGCCGCTCACCCGACTCGGCGCGGTCGCCCCCGCGGGCGTTGGCGTCGCCTCCACGGCCCCCGCCACCCCCACCACCCCGCCCACCGCGCCCGCCCCGACCCCCGCGCTCCCGGTGCTCGTCTCCCCCGGAAGGGAATCCAGCCGAGGTCGCGTCGGGGGTGCGGGGCTCGATATCGGCCTGCTTGGGCGGCAGCAGCTCGATCCGGGGCTTGAAGTTGGGGTCCACCTCGACCACCCCGATCTTAGGAATGTCCGGGGGACTGACGCGCGGGCCGCGCGAGCCCCGGCGGAACCGCGCGCTGCGCGCCGGAATGCCCCCGCTGGGGGAGGCGCCGGGCCGCATCGATGGCGGTGCCGACGAGTCCGGCATGGGCGGATCGAGCGCTTCGTCGGCTTCGGGGACCGTGTCGCGGACCTTGACCGTGTAGGCGCCGTCATCGTCCTTGGCGAGGTCGATCAACTCACGGTCGTGCGCCTGGCGCAGCAGCTTCTGCACCTGGGCCGGCTCGACGGGCTCGGCATCGCCCTTGATCTCGGCCATGGCTTCGCCGAGCTCTTCGGCGCTCACCGGGCGGGCATCGCCGCCCAGGCGGCCGATCGCCTGCTTGATCACGCCGAAGGCACCGTCCAACGAGAACGCACTGCGGCGCTGCTCGGGAGCGACTTCCGGTGCGGGCTCGTCCGCCGGCACGGGCTCTGGGCGAGTGGGCTGCTCGTCGCGGCCCCCCCCTCCGCCACCGCCGCGTCGGCCCCGGCCCCGGCCGCGGCCTTCGCCGCGCTCGCGGCCCCGATCCGATCGATCAGACGTGGCGGGCGTGGCGGGCGCGGCCACACCTGCCGGCTGCGCCGCGGCGCCGGGCACGTCCCGGCCGAGGGCGATCTCGTACTGGCCGTTGTCGAGCTTGGTGAGGTTGATCAAGCCCTTGTGGGCGGCCTCGACCACGAACTTCGAGAAGCGCGAGAATCCGACGTCTTTCTCGTTGAACGTGGGATCGATCTCTTGCATCACCTGTTTCAAGCGGTCGGACCGCATCACGTCGTTGTGCGCGGTCATCTGCTTCACGGCTTCGACCACGAGCTCCCAGGGGTCGTGGCGCTCGTGCGTGATGTCGGACTCTTTGGTGAACCCGGCCAGCTCGTTGTACGAGTAGTACTCGTCGCAATTCTGGATCAGCAGGTCGCTGGACGACTCGCGGATTCCCACGCCGATCACGTACTTGCCGTACTCCTTGAGCTTGAGCACCAGCGAGGAGAAATCGGAGTCACCCGACAGCAGGATGAACGTCCCGATCTCGGGCCGCGTGAACACCAGCTCGAGCGCGTCGATCGCGAGCCGGATGTCGGTCGCGTTTTTCTTGTTGGAGCCGTAGGCCGGCGCGAAGATCAGGTCGATGGACGATTCCGAGAGCGGCACGATGTACTGCGGATAGCGGCGCCAGTCGGCGTAGGCGCGCTGCACGGCCACCTTCCCGCGGATGATCTCCGATTGCAGCAGCCGCTTCAGCTCCGACTGGAGATCCGAGCGGATCCCCATCGTGACGTTGTCGAAGTCGATCAGCAGCGCGGCATTGGGCGCGTGGGCGGGCGGTTCTTTGTGCGGTCGTGCGAGATGGGCATGCGGCTGTGTCATCATGTGGTTGTGTGTTGCTCCAGGAGCCCTCGCCGTGCGCGCCCCCCGCGCCTGGCCGTCAAACGGCCGGATGCGCGAGGCGGGCGGTGGGGGCAATGAGAGGTCGGGCGCCCGAGTCGGGGCGCCTCAGGTGAGGCGACAGGTTTGCGGTGCAGAGTCGTGTTATGGGTCGCCGGTCAAGGTCGTGCGCGGCGGGAGTTTCAAGGGAGGTCGCCCGTTTCATCGCGGCGCGCCTGCTGCGAGCTCCGGCGGATCCGCCGGGCTGGCCAGGCGCTGCCGGATTGACCGACGCCGTCCCCGCCCTGCCGCACCATCAGTGTCTTGAAAATAAACAACTTGCGCCGAAAGGGACAGGGCGGCCGCATCCGCTGCTTGACAATCCCCCGCGGTTGTATCACTGTATCGCTACAATGATACAGATGCCATAGCGGTGTTCGAGCATCTCAACCCCCGCAGCCCAATCCCCCTGTACGAGCAGATCGCCAACCGCGTGCGGTTGGCCATTGCGTCGGGTGAGCTGCGCCCAGCCACCGCCCTGCCCTCCGTGCGCCAGCTGGCCACTCAGCTGCGCGTGAACCCCGCGACGGTCGTGCAGGCGTATCGCGACCTCGAGACCGAGGGGTTCGTGGAGATGCGACAGGGCGCCGGGACGTTTGTGCGAGAGGTCGCGCCCCAGGCGCGCGCGCGCGAGCGGGCGCGGCAGGCGGTTGCACTGGTCCGCGAGATGCTCGCTCAGGCGGGACGCCTCGGCGTGTCCCGACAGGACCTGCAGGCCGCTGTCGCAGAGGAGATCGGAGTGGGAGTGCCATGACCAATGCCATCGAGATCCAGCAACTGTGCTATCGTGCCGGCAGGACGTTCAAGATCGAGGCTCTGGACCTGCACGTCCCGCACGGCGCCATTTACGGCTTCCTCGGCCCCAATGGTTCCGGTAAGACGACGACGATGAGGCTCATGCTGGGCCTGCTCCGCCCGCTCGCCGGGCGCATCACGGTCTTGGGCGACGAGGTGCCGTGCGATGCGGCCCGTGTCCTGGCACGCGTGGGATTCGTTCCCGAGCAGCCCCACCTCGATCCGCTCCTGAGCGTTCGCGAGACGCTCGCGTTTCATGCGGCGTTCTACCGGACGTGGGATTGGCCATGGGCGGAGCGACTGCTGGTTCAGTTCGGGCTGGAGGACCGTCAACCGTTCGGGCGGCTTTCCAAGGGGCAGAAAGGCAAGGTCATGATGCTCCTGGCCTTAGCGCAGCGGCCGGAGCTGCTCGTCCTCGACGAGCCGACCGACGGCCTCGATCCCGTAGTGCGACGGGACGTGCTGTCGGCCTTGCTCGACTACGTCGCGCAACGACACGCGACGGTCATCATCTCCAGTCACCTGGTACACGAGCTGGAACGCTTTTGCGATTGGATCGGCGTCATGGACGACGGCCGGTTGATCACGGAGGTGCCGATGCAGCGCTTCAAGAACGGCATCAAGCGGCTCCGCATCGGTGGCACACCGACGACACGAGACGACACTCCATTTGTGCTGCTCGGGCGGGAACCGAGCGATGGTGCCGGCGAGACCTGGCTGGTGCGGGACTGGGAGCCGCAGATGGCGTCGTACTTCGCGGGCGCCGGCGTGTCGTTGCATGCCGTGATCGACCTGGATCTCGAAGAGGGATTCGTGGAACTGCTTCGCACGTTCCGCGGGACGCGCGCTTAGGAGGCCGCCATGTTCCGGGTAATTCTGTACACCCAGTGGAAGTGGTCCCGGCTGATCGTGGTACTCGGTAGCGTGGCCGGCTTCGCGCTGCCGATTATCTCGCTGCAAGGCGCCGCCCGCCCCGATGCGAGCCCGCTCACCCCGGGCGACCTGCTGCACACCGTGCAGTCATGGGGGGTGCTGTACCCCGTCCTCGCCGCGACGCTCGGATTGCTGGTCGCGTTGGCGACCTGGGCTCCCGACCACCGTGGGCGGCACGTACATGCGCTCGTGCTCCCGCTGCCACGGTGGCGCTACGTCCTCTTACGGTTCGGAGCCGGTATGGTACTCCTGGCGGCGCCGATCGTCGCGGTCCTGGCCGGGGCGCTGCTCGCCACGTGGACCGCAACGATTCCCGTGGGCCTCCAGGGATACCCTGGGGCGCTCGCGGTCCGGTTTGCGCTCGCTGCTCTCGTCGCATTCGCGGTCTTCTTCGCGGTCTCCGCGGGCACGGCACGCACCGCGGGGATCATCCTCGCCCTGATCGGCGGCGTGCTCCTCGTCCAGGTGCTCGCGCAGGCCGCCAGGGTCGACCTCGACCTCGTGGGAACGCTGCAGCTCGTGGTGCTGAACTGGCCGGGGCCCCTGGCCATCTTCACCGGGCGCTGGATGCTGATCGATGTCTAGGACTTGCTGGCTGTTCGCGCTGCTCGCCTGCACGCGGGCGCTGCAGGGCCAGGATCTGCCGAGGCTGCAAGCTCGCGCCGATAGCCTGGCGCGGGAGTGGCGTCACGCGACGGCCGTGGCGGACGCGATCGACAGCCTGGAGCGTACCCGAGCGCCGTCCGGACGAGACACGATCCGAGTAGGCGCGCTCACGATCGTGACGAATCCCTCGCCCCTCCCGCTGCGTGAAGCCGCAGCGCGCGCGTGGCTCTTGATCGACAGCGTGTACGGCAATGACGCGCGGCAGCTCGAGGAACGCCCCTACGTCATCGTCCCCGTCGACCCCGATACGACTGTCGAGCCGCCCCCGACGCATCGTGGAATGGCAATCCCATGGGATCAAGACGTGGCGTACCTCACACGGCTGCTCCTCTCCAACGTGCCGGTCGCGCCGGCCGATACCGCTTTGCAAAGCTGGCTGGGCGGACCGCTGCAGCCACTGGTCGAAGGAGATCTCGAGCGGCCAGGCGTCTATGTGGAGCTGGTGACGACACCCTCCCAAGCATCGCGCCGTTGCCTGATCGGTGACATCGGGGGCTGTCGTAACGCGCTCGACCTCGCGGAGGACGGCGATCCGCTGCAGCGCTGGTATCCGAGCGCCCCGGAACGGCGCTCCGTCGTACTCAAGTCCAACGCCTATTTCAATCGCGGACCGCAGCTCGCGATGCTCCAAGCGTGCGCCAACGGCAGCGACTCCGCTTGCACCCAGCTGCTTCGATCGGTTCCCCCCGGCGCCCTTCCACGTCCGTTGACGTACCATGCCCGCGCGACGCTGATCAACGTCGCGTTGCAGGTCGGCGGCCGGGCGGCGTACCACCGCCTGGTGGCGAGCGCGGGCCGGTCCATTGCCGATCGACTCGCGCTGGCCGGAGGAGTAGGAGTCGACTCACTGCTCGCTCGCTGGCGAGCTGGGATTCTCGCGGCACGTCCCACACCGGTTTCGCTGCCTCGACTGGGCGTCTGGATCGCGCTGGGCTGGACGGCCCTGTTCGCCGCGTGCGGCCTGGGGAGCTCGAGATGGCGCGTGAGCTGAAGTGGTGGCTCGCTGCTGTCCTCGCCGCGTGCGGCGTGATCACCGTGAGCTACGTCCCCCCTCGGGGGACGGCGCCCGTCGCCGTGCCCCGCCACCGTCAACCGCAACCGAGCGCGGTACGCCTGCGCGCCCAGGCGCTCGCGGACGAGTGGCGGGCCGCCGACCTGGTGCTGCGGCTGGCGCGGTATCGACGGCAACTCGAGCCGGAGCTCGCACGGCGGCGCGAGAGCGATCAGCCGGGGCCGGCATTGATCGTCGAAGCGCCCGATTCTGTCGGGGCGCGCGCTCGCGAGGTCGTGCGATCGGCGATCGACAACGTCTGGCGGGAGCTGGGGCTGGGCGTGAGCAAGGTGGGGGTCGGCGTCGTCGTCGATTTCTGGCGGACGCGATCGACTAACACCGACGACACCCCAAAAGCGAGGATCGGATCCGGGGGTCACCTGCTCCCTGATTCGACCGATCGCACCACATGCGTGGTCCTCATTCCGGCCTGGCACTGGACGGGCTCGTTGCAAACTTCCAGCGGGCCCGGGCGGAACCAGCAGGTCGAAGACTTGGTGCGGGCGGGCCTCGGACCGTGTGCCTTCCTCGCGGCGTGGGGGGCACCGGGCTCGAGTGTGCAGCGCTGGTTGGCCAGGCGGAACTACGACCTCGCCGCCTATCCGAGCTGGGATCGAGATCGAGAATGGTCGACGCAATCTCAATGGATGTCCGTGCGGTTTGCCTCGGTGTGGTTCGCCACGGAGGCACAGGCGGCGCCGACCTGGTGGTGGCCTGGCGTTTACGGACATCCGATCGCGGCGATCGGGTGCCTCGCCGGTCGGCTCACGAGCTGCCGCACCGCCGTTCTCAGTGACTCCGTGCCGCGCCTCTTGGCCGACGACCGGGGGTGGTGGGTGCGAAACGAACGCCCCGTACTTGGCTACCGGTATCTCGGAGACGTTGCTCGCGAGGTCGGGCACGAGCGGTTCCTCCGTTTCTGGAATTCGCCGGAGCCGGTCGATACCGCCCTCGCCACCGCCTTGAAGATGCCGGTGGGAGAATGGACCGAGCGCTGGGAACGGCGTTTCGTGCCGCGGCTTCCCCTCGGTGCGGCCCCGCCCGCGGCCGCCGCCGCGCTCGGCCTCCTGCTCGGCGCAGCCGTCGTTGGCCTGGTCGCCTGCGGCGCGACGCGCCGACAGGTCAGATGAAGCTGCGCGAGGCCGTCGCGCTTGCGTTCGCGTCTACGGCGCTCGTGACAACCGAGGTTCGCGCCCAGGGAGATCGGTGGGAACGGGACGTCCGCACTCAGCTGGGTGGGGCGGCGGCGTCACTCGATCCACGGGCCGGCAACAAGCCCGTCACGACCCGGTTCGGCACGCTGAACGCCGGGGAGTCGGACTCGCTCACCCTGCCGCTTCACGCTGGGACCGCGTACGTCGTTGTGGCCGCCTGCGACGAGGATTGTTCGCGACTGACCCTCAGGCTGTCCGATCTGAAGAGTCACGAGCTCGCCGCCGACCGCGCGAGTGACCACGCTCCCGTGGTTCGCCTGGCACCGGCCGAGACGGGGTCTTACCGCGTGAGGATCGTGATGGAGTCGTGCCAGATGAATCCGTGCCGCTACGGCGTCGCGGTCATCACTCCCCCAGCACCTTGATGATCACGCGCTTCTTGCGCTGTCCATCCCACTCGCCGTAGAACACCCGCTGCCACGGGCCTAGGTCCAGCTTGCCGGCCGTGACCGGCACGATCACCTCGTGCCCGATCGTGAGGCTGCGCAGGTGGGCCGCGGCGTTGTCCTCCCCCGTCTCGTTGTGGCGGTAGCGCTTGGGGTCCCACGGCGCGATGGTGGTCTCGAGCCACTTCAGGATGTCCGCCCACAGCCCGGACTCGTGGTCGTTCACGAACACCGAGGCGCTGATGTGCATGGCGCTCACCAGCACGAACCCTTCCGTTACGCCGCTCTGCGTCACCTGCTGCGCGACCTGCTCGGTGACGTCGATGATTTCCTGGCGGGATTTGGTGTTGAACCAGAGGTAGTGGGTGTGGCTCTTCATCCCTTCCTCCCCCGAGTGCGGAATGCGGAATGTGGAGTGCGGAATGTCAGGTTGAGGGTCGAACCGTCAGATCACGCTCTAACGCCATTCCAGCAATTCCGCATTCCGCACTCCGCACTCCGCATTGTATGTCCGTGTGTCGAATTGTCACACGCGCACCGAATGCCTTAGATTGCCCCCACAAATATGGCCCTCGAGTTCCGCCAGCGGATCTTCGTCGTCCTCGTGGCGCTGACGGCCGTGCCGACCGCCCTCGCCGTGGTGGGATGGGCGCTCGCGGTGCGGACGGTGGGGCCGTCGGCGGGTGCGCGCGTCGCGCTCGAGGAGATGGCGGCGTCGGCGCGCCAGATGGTGGACCGCATGGACACCACGCACCTCGCCCCGCGCGAGCGCGCCGCCGTGCGGGAGCACCTGGAGCGGTTGTCCGGCACGATCACGCTGGCGCGGCGGGCGGAGACCTACCTGCGCTACTACGCCGGCGGGTTCGCCCTGGTGGTGATCGTGTTCGGGGGCCTGGCCCTGACCGCCGCGGTGCGGCTGGCCGGGCACTTGTCGCGCCAGCTGTCGCGTCCGATCGACGAGCTGGTCGGGTGGACCCGCCTGATCCGGCGGCGCGTGCCGCTGCCCGCGGGTCCCGCGAGCCGCGGGGCGCCGGAGTTCGAGGCGCTGCGGCAGGCGCTGCGCGAGCTCGCGACCGCGCTCGATGCCGCCCGCGAGCGTGAGCTCGAGGCCGAGCGGCTGCGGGCGTTCCGGGAGGTGGCCCGGCGCGTGGCTCACGAGATCAAGAACCCCCTCACGTCGATGCGGATCGCGGTGGACCAGCTCGGGAGGACGGTGGGACAGGCGGACAGCCGCACGGTGACGGCCGTGGAAGTGCTGGGTGCCGAGACGCACCGGCTGGACCAGCTGGCGAAGGAGTTCGCCGACTTCGGCCGCCTCCCGGAAGGGCCCAAGAGCGAGGTGGATCTCGTGGACCTGCTGATGGACCTGGGCAAGAGCGCCGTGCCCCCCGAGGTCGCCGTTCGGGTGCGGGCCAACGGTGAGCCCTGCAAGGTGGTGGGGCACTACGACCCGCTGCGGCGGGCCTTCGCCAACCTGCTGCGCAACGCCGCCGAGGCGATGCAGGGCCGTGGCGCGATTGAAGTAGCCGTCACAAGGGACGGAAGCGGTTTGGTCGTGACGATCGCCGATCACGGCTCCGGGGTGCCGGACGAGCTGCGCCAACGGGTGTTCGAGCCCTACTTCACGACCAAGCAGGACGGGACGGGGCTGGGGCTGGCGCTGGTGCGCCAGACGATCGAGGCGCACAGCGGGACGATCAGCGTCGCGGACACGCCGGGCGGCGGCGCCACGTTCTCCATCGTGCTCTCCGCCCCATGAGCCCGCGCATCCTCCTGGTGGATGACGAGACCAACATCCGCAAGATGGTGGGGGCACTGCTGCAGTCCGAGGGATTCGAGACGGCCGAGGCCGCGAACGGTAGCGCCGCGCTCGCCGCGGTGGAGCGGGAGGCACCGGACGCCGTGCTGCTCGACCTCATGATGCCCGGCGGGCCGGACGGGCTGGCCACGCTCGAGCAGCTGAAGCGCCTCGCGCCCGACGTGCCGGTCGTGATGATGAGCGGCAAGGCGAGCCTCACCGACGCGGTGCGGGCGACCAAGCTCGGCGCGTTTCAGTTCCTCGAGAAGCCGCTCACGCCGGAGGGGGTGGTGACCACGCTGCGCGCCGCGCTCGAGCTGTCGCGCACGCTGGCCGAGAACCGCCGGCTGCACGAAGCCCTGGGACACGCGGATCCGCTGGTGGGCGTGAGCGCCGCGATGCAAGAGCTGCGGGAGCTGATCGCGCGGGTCGCGCCCACCGAGGTGCGCGTGCTGATCACGGGCGAGTCGGGCACCGGCAAGGAGCTCGTCGCCTCGGCGATCCACCGCCAGAGCGCGCGAGCGGGTCGGCCGTTCGTGTGCGTCAACAGCGCCGCGATTCCGAAAGACCTGGTGGAATCGGAGATGTTCGGTCACGAGCGCGGCGCCTTCACGGGCGCCACGGAGCGGCGGGTCGGGCGCTTCGAGCTGGCGGACGGGGGGACGCTGTTCCTCGACGAAGTGGGCGATCTGAGCCTCGAGGCGCAGGCGAAGCTGTTACGGGTGCTCGAAAGCGGCGTCGTCGAGCGGCTGGGCGGCGAGAAGCCGATCAGCGTGAACGTGCGGGTCATCGCCGCGACCAACAAGGATCTGGGCAAGGCGTCGCAACACGGGCACTTCCGCGACGACCTGCTGTTCCGCCTCAACGTGCTCCCGATCCGCATCCCCCCGTTGCGCGAGCGGGCGGACGATATCGCGCCGCTGGTGCGGCATTTCGCGACGCGCCAGACGGCGCGCCTGGGCCGGCCCGTCGCCTTCGACGCCGGCGCCGTGCAGCTGCTCGGGGGCTACGGCTGGCCCGGCAACGTGCGCGAGCTCGCGAACATCGTGGAGCGGCTCGCGATCCTCGCGACCGGCGACACGGTGACCGCCGACGACGTGGCGCGGGTGGTGCCGCAGGACGGCGCGCCCGCCGCGGCCTCCGAGGCGTGGAGCGACGTGGCGTTGTCGGAGGCACTCGACGGTTATGAGCGCACGCTCATCGCGCGCGCGCTGTCGGCCGCCCGCGGCAACGTGGCGGAAGCGGCGCGGCGGCTGGCCACCGACCGCGCCAACCTGTATCGCCGCATGCGCCGGCTCGGGCTCGAGCCGCCGCGCACGGTGCCGGACTGACCGTGCGCGGCTTCGCCCTTGCCGCGCTGTGCCTGCTCGGCGCCGCCGTCGCCGCGGCGCAGGACACGGCGATCGTGATTCAGCCGGAGAGCGCCGGCGCGATGGTGCAGCCGCCCGAGCTGCCGCGCGCGCTGGCCGAGGAAGTGGTCCAGCGCTACAACGCCGCGACGACCACGCGGCTGGTGGGGCGCTCGCGGCTCCCGGCCGGGAACGCCTGGCGCGGCGACGTCGCCGTCCGGAGCGGACCCGTGACGGTGGGCGGGCGCGTGGAAGGCACGCTGCTCGTGATCAACGGCGACGCCGTGCTCGACCCGACGGCGGTGATCACCGGCGACCTCATCGTGGTCGGCGGCACGGTGGCGCGCGCCCGGGGAGCCGCCGTCTCGGGCCAGGTGCGCGTCTACCAGGAGCCCCTCGCGTTCCGCGCCAAGGGCGACGAGATCGCCCTCGTCCCCCCCGACCTGCGGCGCTGGTTTCGTAACTTCGGCGTGGAGAAGTCGTGGGGCACGGCGGACTCGCGCTCGTCGCTCACGCTCGCCACGGGGGGCACGTTCAACCGGGTGGAAGGGCTGCCCGTGGTGTTCGGGCCGCTGTTCGACTGGAAGCTGCGCCGCAATCTGCGGCTCCGGGTGGACGCGCTGGGCGTGTTCCGGACCGCGGGAGAGTTCACCGACAAGCGCAGCGATCTGGGCTACATCTTCCGGACGGAGCTGCGCTCCGGCGAGGTGCCGGCGTACGGCGTGCAGTTCCGCGCGTTCGACACCGTAGCCCCGGTGGAAGACTGGGGACTGCGCAACGGCGAGGTGGGGTGGTCGGCGTTCCTGTTCCAGCGCGACTATCGCGACTACTACCTCAGCAAGGGCGTGGCCGGGCGCGTGTTCGTGCAGCCCGAGCGCGCGCTGCAGGTGGAGGTCGAGCTGCGGCACGACTGGCAAAAGAGCGTCGCCGCGCGCGACCCGTGGACCGTGTTCCGGCACGGCCAGCCGTGGCGTCCCAACCCGCCGATCGACGATGGGCATTACACCGCGCTCAGCGGCAACGTGACGTTCGATACCCGCAACGACCGCGCCGACCCCACCGCGGGATGGTGGCTGCGCGCGCGGATCGAGCACTCCCATTCCCGAGACGTGACACCGCAGGCCGGCGTCCCCACCGCCGTGCGCACCACGATCGCGACGGACGGCTCCTATGCGTTCAGCCGCCTGTTCCTCGACTTCCGTCGCTACATGCGCGTGAGCCCGTCGGGGCGCGTCAACCTTCGCCTGCTCGCGGGCGGATGGGTCGGGGGCGACGCCCTCCCCCTGCAACAGCGGCTCTCCATGGGCGGGCCCGACCCGCTCGCGGGCTACGGGTTCCGTCACAGCGCCTGCAACCGCGACATCGTGGACCCCGCGTTCGCGGGGACGCTGGTGGCGGCATGCGACCGGGTGATCCTGGCGCAGGCCGAATACCGCGGCCACATCTCCCTGCATTGGTCCTACGGCTCGTCCGCACCGGAGGACGAAGCGGTCAAGTCGCTGTTCACGCTGCAGGGGCCCGATCTCGTGGTGCTGGGAAACGCGGGGCAGGCATGGCTCGTCGGCGGCGGACCGGGCCGGCTGCCGGCCGACCGGCTGCCCACGCTCGGCAGCTGGCTGGCCGACTTGGGCCTGGGAGTCGATTGGGGCGGATTCGGACTGTACGTCGCCAAGGCGGTGACCGCCGGCGAGCCGCTGCGATTCACACTGCGACTCGACCACCGCTTCTGAGGTGAGGTCGGGCCTGGCGGTCCTCGCCCTGCTCGGCGCCGCGGCCGCCTCACCGGCCGGCGCACAGTCGCCCGCGTTGACGGTCATCCTCCAGAGCGGCGTCGCCCGCGTTCAGACCACGGCCCTGCTCGCGGACGGCAAGTTCGTCGGGCTGATGCGCTCGGGGTTCCCGCTCCGCCTGCACTATCGTCTGGAGCTGTGGCGCTCGCGCTCGGGTTGGTTCGATCAGTTCGTGACCGATTTCCCTTGGGACGCGGTGGCGCGTCATGACCCGCTCGCCGACGACTTCGTCCTGCTGCGCAGCAGCGGGACGGTCGCCCGCTACGGCAGCGGGGACGACCTGGAGCGCGCGCTGGAACTCCCCTACCGTGTGACCTTGAAGCCCAAGGGCGCCGGCAATTTCTACTACGTGTGCCACCTCGACGTGACGACACTCAACGACACCGATCTGGAGGAGTTGGCGCGCTGGCTGAAAGGCGACGTGAGCCCGGCCGTGTCGGGCGGTGGCGACGTGGGCGGCGCGCTGTCGCGCGGCCTGCAGCGGCTATTGGTCCGGATCGCGGGGCTGCCGCGCCTGACGCTCGAGGCGCGCTCGGAGACGATGAATCGTGAGAAGTGAGAGGTGAGAGATACGGCGGTCACCTCTCACCTCTTACGTCTCACGCGCTTTAGAGCGCTTCGAGCGCCGCCAGTACCTCGCCGCCGTAGAACAGCCGGATGTACTTGGACTGGATCGACGTGAGGCGGCGGACCGCCCAGGCGAGGTGCACGAAGTGCGGCTCCACCGGCGCCCGCAGCGGATGCATCCCGGCCTCTTCCGGCAAGAGGTTGCCCTTGCGGGTGTTGCAGGAGCTGCACGCCGTCAACACGTTGGTCCACGCGTTCGTCCCGCCGCGCGACAGCGGCACCAGATGATCCCGCGTCAGGCACTCGCGGTGGCGCAGCTCCGGCTGGCTCCGCCCGCAGAACTGGCAGCGGTAGTTGTCGCGGGCGAACAGGAACGTGTTGGTGACCTGGCGGCGGAACCGGCGCGGCACGTGCACGAACTTGACGAGCCGAATCACGGCGGGCCGCGGGATGGCGAGGCGCTCGCTCCGCATGACCGAACCGTCGGCTTCGACGATCTCGGCCTTGTGGTCGATCACGAGCCGCAACGCCCGTCGCACGGGCACCATCGTCAGCGGCTCGAAGGACGCGTTGAGCGCCAGGCAGCGCACGGACCGACCTCCCCGGGATAAAAAAATCCGTCCGCCCGAAGCGAGCGAGACGGCCACGTATGCTACCTAACCAGCTAACGCGCGGCAAGACCTTGGGTTAAGGGCCTCCCGCCGGGGCGAATGCAAGTTGCAGTGCCGCAAGCTGCTCGTCCACCGAGGCCCTGGAAGCACCGCCCGGAGTCGCGCGCCCTTCAATCGAATCCTCCCAGGTCCCCAGCTGGGCCAGCGCCGCGCCCAGCGCGGGGTGGAGCGCCGCCGCCGCGGGGATCGGCACCTGGTCGAGTGGGACGCCGGAGCGCTCCGCCTCGCGCACGAGCCGGCCCACCAGACCGTGGCTCTCCCGGAACGGAACGCCCGACTCGACCAGAAAGTCGGCCAGGTCGGTGGCGCGCAGCGAGGCATCGAGCGCGCCGCGCATCCGCTCCGCGTCGAGCGTGAGCGCCGCGACCGCCCCGGTCACCGCGGGCAGGACCAGGCCCAGCGTGTCGAACGCGTCGAACAGCAGCGCTTTGTCTTCCTGGAGATCCTTGCTGTAGCCGGCGGGCAGCCCCTTGAGCGTGGTGAGCAGCGCCACCAGATCGCCCAGCAAGCGCCCCGACTTGGCCCGCGCCAGCTCGAGCACGTCCGGGTTGCGCTTTTGCGGCAGCAGGCTCGAGCCGGTGCTGAAGTCGTCCGACAGCCGCACGAAGCCGAACTCGGCGCTCGAATACAGCACCAGCTCGGCGGCGAGGCGCGACAGGTGGGTGCCCACGAGCGACAGGGCGAACAGAACCTCGGCGACGAAGTCGCGGTCGCCGGTGGCGTCGAGTGCGTTGGCGCAGAGAGCGCGGAACCCCAGCGCTTCTTTCAAGAGCACGCGGTCCACGGGAAATCCCGAGCCGGCGAGCGCCCCCGAGCCGAGCGGCAGCTCGGCCACGCGGCGGCCCGCGTCCGCGAGGCGCTGACGATCGCGCACCAGCGGCCAGGCGTGGGCCAGCAGCACGTACGCCCAGCGCACCGGCTGCGCGCGCTGGCCGTGCGTATAGCCCGGGAGCAGCACGTCGACCCCGTCCTCCGCCCGCGCGACGAGCGTGCGTCCCAGCGCGGCGATGTCGCCGTCCACCTGATCGATTGCCTCGAGGGTCCAGAGGCGCAGGTCGGTCGCCACCTGGTCGTTGCGCGAGCGGCCCGTGTGGAGCTTGCCGGCGACCGCGCCGACTTCGGCGTACAGCAGGCGCTCGACCAGAGTGTGCACGTCCTCGTCGGGCGCGCCGACGGCCGCGCCATCGGCGAGCCGCTCGGCGACGCGGTCGAGACCCTCGAGCAGCTGCGTCTCTTCGGCGGGCGTCACGACGCCGACGCGGCCGAGCGCATGCACCCAGGCTTTGCTCGCGGTGACGTCCTGGGGCCACAGCCGGTGATCGACGGGAAGACTGCGGTTGAGGGCGTCGAGCGCTTCGCTGGGACCGACGCTGAAACGACCGCCCCACATCTGATGCGGGGCGGCCGGGGGGGGAAGCGGTGGCGGCGCGGGCTCCGTCGGCCGGGCGGCCATCAGTCTGCCGCCGCGCCGACTTCGGGCTGCTGGCGCGCCGCGTCGAGGCCCGCGCCGATCCGCACCGAGAGGCCGTATAGGTGAATGAATCCTTCGGCGTCGTGCTGGTCGTACACGTTGTCCTTGCCGAACGTGGCGTACGACGGCTGATACAGCGCGTAGGGACTCTCGCGACCGGCGACCGCGAGGCCGCCCTTATACAGCTTGAGCCGCACCGCGCCGGTCACGCGTTTCTGGGTGCTCGCGACGGCGGCGTCGAGCGCCTCCCGCTCCGGGGTCCACCAGCGCCCGTCGTACACCAGATCGGCGTAGCGCAGGGCCAGCTCGTCCTTGAGCCGCAGGGTGCGGCGATCGAGCACCAGCTGCTCGAGCTCGCGGTGCGCGGCGTGCAGCAGGGTCCCGCCCGGTGTCTCGTACACGCCCCGGGACTTCATTCCGACCAGGCGGTCCTCGACGACGTCCGCCCGGCCGACGCCGTGCTCGCCGGCGACGGCGTTAAGCGTCTCGAGCAGCTCGACGGGACCGAGCGGCACGCGATCCACGGCGACCGGCGTCCCCTCCTCGAACCCGATCTCGACGACGGCCGGCAGCTCCGGCGCCTCGAGCGGGTCGCGTGTCATGACGAAGATGTGCTCGGGGGGTTGTTTGGAGGGGTCTTCCAGGATGCCGCCTTCATGAGAACAGTGCCACAAGTTGCGGTCGGTGGAGTACGGCTTCTCGAGCGTGGCCTGCACCGGGATCGCTTTCGCTTTCACGTACGCGATCAAGTCCTCCCGGCCCTGGAACTCCCATTCGCGCCACGGCGCGATCACCTGCAGCTCCGGCGCGAGCGCGGCGTAGGTGAGCTCGAACCGCACCTGATCGTTGCCCTTGCCGGTGCAGCCGTGCGCCACAGCCTGAGCGCCGGCGCGCTGGGCGAGCGCCACCTGATGGGCGGCCATGACGGGGCGGGCCATACCGGTGCCGAGCAAATAGGTCCGGGCGTAGACGGCGCCGGCGCGGAGCGTGGGGAACACAAAGTCGCGCACGAATTCTTCGCGCAGGTCTTCGACGACGCAGTCGATGGCGCCGGAGCGCTTGGCCTTCTCCACCAGGCCGCCGAGCTCTCCCGCGCCCTGGCCCACGTCGGCCGCGAAGCACAGCACGCGCGCGCCGTATTTCTCGCGCAGCCAGGGAACGATCGCGGAGGTGTCGAGTCCGCCCGAGTATGCGAGGACGACCAACGGCCCCATGGGTACCCGCCTCACTGTTTATGCAGGAAGATGCATAAACATACACATCCGACGGCGCCTGTCAACGCCCCGAGCCCGCGTGGCCTCCTGGCGGCGGGGCCGGCGCGCGTGGATCTTGTTCCCTCCCCCACCCCAAGGAGCCGTGACCCGTGAGCGATCGCCGCAGTTTTCTCGAGCTGCTGGGCGGCGCGGCCGTGGCGGCCGGGCTGCCCCGCTTGCCGCGCTTGCCGCGCTTGCCGAGCGCGCATATCGAGCGCGTCGGCCTGCAGCTCTACACCGTGCGTCAGGAAATGGAGAAAGACGTCGAGGGCACGATCGCGCGCGTGGCCGCGAGCGGGTACAAGGAGGTCGAGTTCGCGGGCTACTTCAAGAAGACGCCCGCGGAAATCCGCGCCATGCTCGACCGCAACGGCCTCACCGCGCCGTCGGCCCACATCCCCGCGGCCACGCCCGACGCCTGGCACGAAGGGCTCGACGCGGCCCACGTGATCGGTCACCAGTACGTGGTGGTCCCCTGGATCCCCGTGGAGCAGCGCACCGGGATCGACGGCTACAAGAAGATCGCCGCCCACTTCAACGAGGCGGCGCAGCAGGCCCGCTCGGCCGGACTGCAGTTCGCCTACCACAACCACGACTTCGAGTTCGCCCGGGTGGACGGCAAGCTGCCGTATGACGTGTTGCTCGCCGAGACCGATCCCAAGCTGGTCCAGATGGAGATGGACCTGTACTGGATCACCAAGGGCGGACAGGATCCGCTGGCGTACTTCGCACGCTGGCCGGGACGGTTCCCGCTGGTGCACGTGAAGGACTCGATGGGGCCGCCCGACAACAAGATGGCCAGCGTGGGCGCCGGCACCATCGACTGGAAGCGAATCTTCGCCAAGCAGCAGCAGGCGGGGATCACACATTTCTTCGTGGAGCACGACCAGCCGACGGACGCGTTCGCGTCCATCAAGGCGAGCTGTGACTACTTGAAGCGGCTGGAGTTCTGATGGACCGAAGGCAAGCCATCGGACTGCTGGGGGCGGCCACGGTTGGTTCCCAGGCTGAAGCCTGGGCCCGGCCGAGCACTGCCCTTAAGGGCAGCGCCGCTCCGGGCCCACGCCTTGGCGTGGGCAGATTGAAACAGTCCGTCTCCCGCTGGCCGTATCGCGAGATTCCCCTGCCCGACTTCTGCAAGGCGGGGGTCGACATGGGGCTCGCGGGCATCGACCTGCTCGGCCCCGACGACTGGGACACAGTGAAAGACCATGGGCTCGTCTGCTCGATGGGCTATCCCGCGAGCCGCCGCGATTTCATCCCGACCGGCTTCAACGACCGGGCGAACCACGCGATGTTGCTGCGGGAGCTCGAGCAGACGATCCCGCTCGCCGCCAAGCACGCGGTCCCCAATGTGATCACGATGTTCGGCAACCGCCGCGGCAAGAGCGACGCCGAGGCGATCGACAATTGCGTCGCCGGGCTCACACAGATCAAGAGCCTCGCGGAAGAGCAACACGTAACCGTCTGTGTAGAGCTCCTGAACAGCAAGGTCGATCACAAGGACTACCAGGGAGACCACACGGCGTTCGGCGTCGCCGTGATGAAGGGCGTGGCGTCGCCGCGCGTGAAGCTGTTGTACGACATCTATCACATGCAGATCATGGAAGGCGACATCATCCGCACCATCCGCGACAACGCGGCGTTCATCGGACACTTCCATACCGGCGGCGTGCCGGGCCGCCACGAGCTCGACGGCACGCAGGAGCTCAACTGGCACGCGGTCGCCGCCGCCATCGCCGACACGGGCTTCACGGGATTCATGGCGCACGAGTTCACGCCGACGCGCGACCCGCTCACCTCGTTACGACAGGCCGTGGAGACCTGCACCGTATGACCGAGTCCCGAGCCCCGAGCCCCCAGTCCCGAGTATACGACGTGTGCATCGTCGGCTCGGGCGCCGGGGGGGGCATGGCCGCCCACGCCCTCACGCGCGCCGGCGCCGACGTGATCGTCCTCGAGGCCGGGGTGCCGTGGGACAACCTGAAAGACTCGGCCATGCTCACCTGGCCGTACGAGTCGCCGCGGCGCGGCCGGTCGACCAAGGACCATCCGTTCGGCGAATTCGACGCGTGCGTCGGCGGCTGGGAGATCGAAGGCGAGCCGTACACCCGCGCCCCGGGCACCGAGTTCAACTGGTGGCGGGCCCGCATGGTGGGGGGCCGCACCAACCACTGGGGCCGGATCTCGCTCCGCTTCGGCCCGTACGACTTCAAGCGGAAGAGCCGGGATGGCCTGGGTGACGACTGGCCCATCACCTACGACGATGTGGCCCCCTATTACGACAAGATCGACCGGCTGATCGGCCTGTTCGGCAGCAAAGAGAATCTCCCCAACGAGCCGGACGGCGTATTCCAGCCGCCGCCGCGCCCGCGCTGCCACGAGCTGCTGGTCAAGCAGGCCGCGGACAAGCTGCACGTCACCTGCATTCCGGCCCGGCTCTCGATTCTGACGCGGCCGCTCAACGGCCGGGCGCCGTGCCACTACTGCGGCCAGTGCAACCGCGGCTGCCGCGTGAACGCGAACTTCACCTCCACCAACGTGCTGATCGGCCCCGCCCTCACCACCGGCCGGCTCACGCTCGTCACCAACGCGATGGCCCGCGAGGTGACGCTGGACAAGGCGGGCCGCGCCTCCGGCGTGGCCTACGTCGACAAGACGACCGGCTCGGACCGGCACGTTCGCGCCCGGGTCGTGGTGCTCGCGGCCAGCGCGCTCGAGACCTCGCGCCTGCTCCTCAACTCGAAGTCGGCGGCGTTCCCGAACGGCCTGGCGAACGGCAGCGGCACCGTGGGGAAGTACATCACCGATACCACCGGGACGGACGTGGCGGGCTTCATCCCCAAGATGATGGACCATGTCCCCCACAACCATGACGGCGTGGGTGGGATGCACCTGTACATGCCGTGGTGGCTCGAGGACCAGAAGCTCGACTTCCCGCGCGGCTACCACATCGAGGTCTGGGGCGGGACCCACCAGCCGAGCTACGGATTCATGGGCGGGATTCAGCGCTATCCGTCGGGCGGCGGCTACGGCAGGCAGCTCAAGGACGACTATCGTCGCTACTACGGCGCCACCGTCGGGTTCTCGGGCCGCGGCGAGATGATTCCCAACGACGACACCTACTGCGAGATCGACCCGCGCACGGTGGACCGCTGGGGCATTCCGGTGCTGCGGTTCCACTGGAAGTGGTCGGACCACGAGTACAAGCAGGTGAAGCACATGCAGGAGACGTTTCGAGCGCTCATCGCCGAGATGGGGGGCGAGGTGTTCTCCCCGATGCCGGGCCCCGAGCGGGGATACGGCATCGCGGCCGGCGGCGTCATCATCCATGAGCTGGGCGGGGCGCGCATGGGGGACGACCCCAAGACATCGGTGACGAACCGCTGGTGCCAGGCGCACGAGTGTAAGAACCTGTTCGTGTCCGACGGTGCACCGTTCGTGTCGCAGGCCGACAAGAATCCCACTTGGACGATCCTGGCGCTGGCTCTGCGTACCAGTGAATACATCGCGGATCAGATGAAAAAGGGGGCATTGTGAATCGCGGAACGGGTAACCCCTCCGGCTGCGCTCCTCGACAGCCCCTCACCACCCCCCTGGGAGCTTGCCGTCGGGGTCACCCGTTCCGCCGATCCCCGCCTCCGCGACCGCCCCTCGGCACCGCGTGGGAGTGCCCATGAGCACCATCGATCGTCGCGAGATTGTGCGACTCCTGGCGGTGGCTCCATTGGCCGCCGCGTTCCGCTGGGCTCCCGACTCGGTGCGCGAGGCGGCGGCCCGCGCGCGCGCGGCCCTCGGGCGCGGCGCGCCGTACGAGCCGAAGCACTTCACCGCCCACGAGTGGGACACGGTGCGCCTGCTCGTCGACCTGATCATCCCGAAGGATGACCGCTCCGGCGGCGCCACGGACGCCGGTGTCCCCGAGTTCATGGACTTCATGCTGGGGGACGATCCCGACCTCCAGACACCGATCCGGGGCGGACTGGCGTGGCTGGACCATGAGTGCGACGATCGCTGGACCAAGACGTTCGTCGCCTGCAGCGACGCCGAGCGGACCGCCCTGCTGGACGACATCGCGTGGCCCAAGAAGGCCAAGCCCGAGCATGCCGCGGGCGTCGCGTTCTTCAACAGCTTCCGAGACTTCACGGCCTCGGGCTTCTTCTCGAGCAAGCTGGGCGTGCAGGACCTGCGCTACATGGGCAACACCTTCGTCGCCGAATGGAAGGGCTGCCCGCCGGAGGCGCTGGACAAGCTCGGGGTGCGCTACGTCGACTGACGGGAAACGGGAAAGGGGAAACGGGACAGGTGGCGGGGAGCAAGCGCTTGGGAGTCGGCTTCGTGGGCAGCGGCTTCAACGCGCGGTTCCACGTGCAGGGGCTCCAGGCGGTGCGCGATGCCGACGTGCTGGGCGTGTGGAGCCCGAACGGCAAGCACGCCGAGGACATGGCGGCGCAGGCGCGGCGGCTCGACCTCGGGCCCGCCAAGGCGCATCGCTCGATCGCCGACATGGTGGCGGACCCCGCGATCGACGCGCTGTGGCTGTGCGGGCCGAACCAGGCCCGGGTCGAGAACGTGGAGGAGATCGTAGACGCCGTGACGCGCGGCAAAGGGGCGCTCAAGGGCATCGCCTGCGAGAAGCCGCTCGCGCGTAACGTCGCCGAGGCGCAGCGCGTCACCGAGCTCGTGAAAAAAGCGGGGCTCGCGCACGGCTACCTGGAGAACCAGCTGTTCGCGCCGGCGGTGGCCCAGGGGAGGGCGATCGTGTGGGCACGGGGCGCGTCGCTCACCGGCCGGCCATATCTCGCGCGCGCCGCGGAAGAGCACAGCGGGCCGCACATGCCGTGGTTTTGGCGCGGGGATCTTCAGGGCGGCGGCGTCTTGAACGACATGATGTGCCACTCGTCGCTGGTCGTGCGCCACCTGCTCACCAAGCCGGGCGCTCCGCTCGCGACGGTGCGGCCGGTGCGCGTGACGGGGCATATCGGCAGCCTCAAGTGGAGCCAGCCGGCGTACGCGAAGCAGCTGCAGCAGCGCATGGGCAAGGAAGTGGACTATACCAAGCGGCCCTCGGAAGATTTTGCGAGCGTGCTGATCGAGTTCGCGACGGACGACGGCGCCACCGTGCTGGGCGAAGCCACGACGTCGTGGAGTTTTGTGGGCGCGGGGTTGCGCCTCTCCGCCGAGCTGCTCGGCCCCGAATACTCGATGACGTGGAACTCGCTCGACAGCCCGCTCCGGTTGTTCTTCAGCCGCGAGGTCAAGGGTCAATCCGGCGAAGACCTGGTCGAGAAGCAGAACGCGGAGATGGGGCTCATGCCCGTCATCTCGGGCGAGGCGGCGGTGTACGGCTACGAGGCCGAGGACCGGCATTTCGTGCGCGTGTTCCTCGGGCGCGAGCAGCCGCAGCTGACCTTCGACGACGGCGTCGAGGTCGTGAAGCTGCTGATGACGGCCTACATGAGCGCCGAGCAGGGGAAGACCGTGGAGTTTCCCCCCAAGGGGATCGAGACATTCGTGCCGGCGGTGGCGAAAGGAACGTGGAAACCATGAGACCAGTGCGGAATGCGGGGTGCGGAGTGCGGAGTGTCCATGTGAGAGTCGCTCCGCGAATGAACCTTCACTGCAACTCCGCATTCCGCACTCCGCACTCCGCACTTTGGTGGCTGGCGCTCCTATCGCTCGTCACTCCCGGGGCTCTCCCGGCGCAACAGTGGCCCGTCCACTCGATGGACCGCCCCCGCCCGCCCGTCGTCGACGCGGGTCCGGAGCGCGCCCCCGTGGCGCCACCGTCGGATGCGATCGTGCTGTTCGACGGCAAGAGCCTCGCGGAGTGGCAGTCCGAGAACGGCACGCCGGCGAAATGGGTGGTGCGGGACGGCTCCTTCGAGGTGGCGCCGCACACCGGCGCGATCGTGACGAAGCGCGCCTTCGGCGACATCCAGCTGCACGTCGAGTGGGCGGCACCCGTGCCCGCCACGGGCGAGGGCCAGGACCGCGGCAACAGCGGCGTGTTCCTGATGACCCATTACGAAGTGCAGGTGCTCGATTCCTACCACAGCGACACGTACGCCGACGGCCAGGCCGCGGCCATGTACGGCCAGACGCCCCCGCTCGTCAATGCGACCCGCGCGCCGGGCCAATGGCAGACCTATGACATCGTGTTTCACCGCCCCCGCTTCGCGGCGGACGGCACCGTGCGCGACTCGGCGCGGGTGACCGTGCTGCACAACGGCGTGCTCGTCCAGGACAACACGATCATCACCGGCTGGACGGTACACGGCCAGCGCGCCCACTATGCGCCGCACGCCGACCGGTTGCCGCTGCTGCTGCAAGATCACGGCCATCCCGTGCGCTACCGCGACATCTGGATCCGCGAGCTACGCGAGCACGAGTGACCCCGTGATGCGTCGAGCGGTGTTCGTCGTCGTCACGGCGGGC
>Ga0209473_1000333_pt1 | contig 29477 bp, 22 predicted proteins | sample GraSoiAngelo_133_FD_185890 | JGI IMG/M metagenome (GOLD analysis project Ga0209473, IMG submission 185890) | Grasslands soil microbial communities from the Angelo Coastal Reserve, California, USA - 14_0929_05_20cm (SPAdes) (version 2) | ecosystem: Environmental > Terrestrial > Soil > Grasslands ...
CCTATGCGACAACTCGAACCCGAACGCCTGGATGGCGGAGAAGCTGTACGGCTTTTCGGGATCCGGATTGTTCGGGTACTCGCACATGATGGGCGGCTATGCCGGCGGCCAGGCGCAGTTCGTGCGCGTGCCGTTCGCTGACGTCGGACCGATCAAAATTTCCGACGGCCTCACCGACGAGCAGGTGCTGTTCCTGTCCGACATCTTCCCGACCGGCTATATGGCGGCGGAGAACTGCAACATCAATCCGGGCGACACCATCGCCGTCTGGGGATGCGGGCCTGTCGGACAGATGGCGATCAAGAGCGCGTTCCTGCTCGGCGCCGAGCGGGTCATCGCGATCGACGACGTTCCAGAGCGTCTGAAGATGGCGCAGGAGCAGAGCGGCGCCGAGACCGTCAACTTCGACGACGAGCAGGTGTTCGATCGATTGAAGGATCTGACCGGAGGCATGGGTCCCGATGCGTGCATCGACGCCGTCGGGCTCGAGGCGCACGGTCACACACTCGATTCGTACTACGACAAGGTGAAGACGGCGACGATGATGGCGACCGACCGTCCCAACGCGCTGCGTCAGGCGATCCATGCGTGCCGGAAGGGCGGCGTCGTGTCGATTCCTGGCGTGTACGGCGGGTTCCTCGACAAGATGCCGTTCGGCGCGGCGTTCGCCAAAGGGCTCACGTTCAAGATGGGGCAGACGCACGTCATGAAGTACATGCAGCCGTTGCTCGATCTCGTGCAGGAAGGCGCCGTCGATCCGTCGTTCGTCATCACGCATCGCCTGCCGATCGATCAGGCGCCGGAGGCATACAAGACGTTCCGCGACAAGAAGAACGAATGCATCAAGGTGATTCTGAAGCCGCACGGAGAGACGGTGCACTGAACGCTGAAATTGCTGATTTTTGACTGCTGATTGCTGATTGATTGCTGATCGCAGATTGATTACAGATTGCTGAATGATTGAATTCAATCCGACCAATCAATCAGCAATCTGAAATCTGCAATCAGCAATTTCCTTGTCAATGCGGCAGTTCGTTGTTCTCGGCCGCCGCTCGTTCCGTCAGCGTCGTCAGCTTCGACGGCGCCCAGTTCGACAGGCTCTGCCAGCCGCTGTGCCGTTCGTCGCCCGATCGATGGTCGATTGGACCCGGCAGCACGCGGTTGGCCAGGTTCATTCCAAGCGCGACCGCATCGGGCATGACGGCGTTCGCGATCACAGCCAGCTTGGCCGGCCATGTGATGATCAGCTCGGCGTCGCCGTGACGGCAGGCGTCGATGACCTGGGCTGCGGCACGTCCGGAATCGATCGACATCAGCGGAATCGAATCGGACACGGCGAACCATGTGAACTCGTCGCGATGGCGCCCCTTGAACCAGGCGTTGAACGGCGATCCGGTCCGCATCATGCCGGGACACACTGTCGTGACGTAGATCAGGTCTTTCGCGAGCTCGCCTCGCAGCGAGTCCGACAATCCGGTGAGCGCGAACTTGCTCGCGCAGTACGGCGCGAGATGCGGGACGCCGATCTTCCCGCCGATCGACGAGATGTTGACGATGCGCCCGCCGCCCTGGCGCCGCATGTGCGGGATCGCCGCGAGCATCGTGTGAAGCGGCGCCCAGAAGTGGACGGCCATCGCCTCCTCGAAGTCGCGCGGCTGCATGTGATCGAGCGGGCCCACCTGGATGATGCCGGCGTTGTTGATCAGCACGTCGATCGCGCCGTAGCGCGCGACGATGTGCTCGACGAGGCGTTCTGCCTGGGCGCGGTCGGTGATGTCGCACGCGAACGTCGACGCGTCGACGCCCCGGTCGCGGAGATCGTCGCGCGCGCGATCGAGCTCGGCCTGATCGCGCGCCGCCAGGAGCACGCGCGCGCCTTCGACGCCGAACTGCCGCGCCATCTGAAGCCCGAGGCCGCGCGATCCACCGGTGATGAGCACGGATCGGTCGCGGAAACTGATCCGGCGTATCGCGCGAAGACCTCGGCTGATCAGCGCGGCGCCCACTGTCAGCGCGCCCGCCGCAAGCGCCGTCTGCTGTGCCTTGTTGATCTTCATAGGCGGGACACCGAGCAAGGCGCGTACCTCACAAGCCATTTGCGATCAGCATTTAGGCCTCGGGCATTTGCCATTTGTTCGCCCCACCGTTATCATGCTGCGCCATGCTCCCGGCTCGACGGTCTCACCCCGAGAACGCGCTCGATGCAGCGCTGGAGCGACTGGCGTCCGGCCGTGTCGGCGAACGGCCGGATACTCCCGACCTCCACGTCACGGCGCTTCGGCGTCTTCCCGCGCTGGCAGCGCAGTATGTCCCCTTTCCGAAGCCGCTCGACCGCCGGCTGACGAACGCGCTGGAGGCCCGCGGCATCAAGCAGCTCTACACGCATCAGGCCGATGCGATCGAACACGCGATCAACGGCCGGAACGTCGTCGTCATCACGCCGACCGCATCGGGAAAAACGCTCTGCTACAACGCGCCCGTCCTGAACGCCGTCCTGCAGGACCCGTCGAGTCGCGCGCTGTACTTGTTTCCGACGAAAGCGCTCGCGCAGGACCAGCTCGCCGAGCTGCAGACGATGTGCGAAACGATCGCCATCGCCTCTGGCGATCAGATCGGCGTCTTCACGTACGACGGCGATACACCGCAGGACGCCCGGCGGACGATCCGGGCGCGCGCTCATATCGTGCTGAGCAATCCGGACATGGTGCATTCGGGCATCCTGCCGCACCATCCGCGATGGGCGAAGCTCTTCGAAAACCTGCGCTACGTCGTCATCGACGAGCTGCACGCCTACCGCGGCGTCTTCGGCAGCCATCTGTGCAATGTCCTGCGACGGCTGCGCCGCATCTGCAGACACTACGGATCGAATCCGGTATTCCTTTGTTCGTCTGCGACGATTGCCAACCCGCGCGAGCTGGCGGAACGCCTGACGGAGCAGCCGTTCGAGCTGGTGGACCGAAGCGGTGCGCCGCGCGGCGAGAAGTTCTTTCTGTTCGTCAATCCGCCGGTCGTCAACCACCAGCTGGGAATCCGGCGCTCGTACCTGAGCGAGACGCGGCGAATCGCGTCTGAATTCCTGAAGCGCGATCTGCAGCTGATCGTGTTCGCGCAAAGCCGGCTGTCGACGGAGATCCTGACGACGTACTTGAAGGACGATTTCGAAGGCGTGCCCGGCACGGGCCGGGAGCCAGGGGCGGCGGGATCGGGCGATGCGCGCATTCGTGGCTATCGAGGCGGATACCTGCCGAACCGACGCCGAGAAATTGAACGAGGGCTGCGCGAAGGGACCGTTCGCGCCGTCGTCTCGACCAACGCGCTCGAGCTCGGCATCGACATCGGCGCGCTGGACGTGTCGGTAATGGCCGGCTATCCAGGCACGATCGCCGCAACGTGGCAGCGCGCCGGGCGCGCCGGGCGAAGGAGCGGGCGATCCGCTGCGGTGATGGTCGCCAGCAGCGCGCCGCTCGATCAGTTCGTCGTCAGAAATCCGTCGTACTTCTTCGATGCCTCGCCGGAGCGGGCACTGATCGATCCGGACAACCTTCACATCCTCGTCGACCACGTCAAGTGCGCGGCGTTCGAGCTGCCGTTCACGGGAAGCGAACAATTCGGCCGACACTCCTCGACTGGTCCTCGGGGTGCCATGAGCAACGTCGAAGGTCATGATGTGCAGGAGATCCTCGCGGTTCTCGCAGAGCAGGGCCTTGTCCATCCCGAACTGCGACGTTCTGTTCTAGATATGCGCGAGGACAGCGCCAGCGGCTCGAGCGACCGCGAACCGGCGAGCGCGGCGGCGGGGTGCCCGAGCGGGGGCGAAATAGAAAAATGGGCCTGGACCAATGAGTCGTATCCAGCTGATGCCGTAAGCCTGCGATCCGTTTCGTCGGACAACTTCGTCGTCGTCGACACGACCGACGAGGCGCGCGTCATCGGCGAGACCGACTTCACCAGCGGTCCCGCGACGCTGCACCCCAAGGCGATCTACATCGTCGAGGCGAAGCTGTATCAGGTGGAGCGCCTCGACTTCGACGGACGTAAGGCATTCGTGCGCGAGATCGATTGCGACTACTACACGGACGCGATCACGTATACGAAAGTGACGCCGATCGATGTGTTCGCGGAGGATCGCCGCCCTGAAAGGGCCGCGCCACGGGATGCGGGTCTAGCGCGCGTCGCGGCAGCAGATGCGGTTGTAGCGCGGGCCTTTCAGGCGAGCGTCCGCGCACATGGAGAAGTCCACGTCGTCTCTCGCGTCGTCGGTTTCAAGAAGATCAAGTTCTACACGAACGAGAACGTCGGCTCGGGCGATCTCGATCTGCCCGAACAGCAGATGCATACGACGTCGTACTGGTTGACGATTCCATCGACGGTGATGGGCCTGCTGCCGTATGCGTCGGACGACCGCCGCGACGGCGTCGTCGCGCTCTCCTTCGCGATGCGTCAGGTCGCACAGCTGCTGCTGATGTGCGATCGGCACGACGTCGGCATCTCGATCGACTCGATGGAGCGCGACGCTTCAGCCGATCGAGAACGATCTCCTCGCATTTTCATCTACGACAACTACCCCGGCGGCATCGGATTCAGCGCGGCGCTGTTCGACATGCACGACGACTTGCTCGCCCGCACGCGACGCCTGATTGCCGAGTGCGATTGCGAGAACGGATGCCCGGGGTGCGTCGGGCCCGTCGGGAACACCGGACCGCTCGCGAAGGCGGCCGCGCTCGGAATCCTCGACTTGCTCATCCCGCCCATCGCCGCGAACGAGATCTCGCGCGGGCAGGACGCGGAGATTCAACCGTTTTGAGCTCCCTGGCCGATCGCATCCGCGGCATCGTGACGACGCAAAAGTCCGTCGCCGACGCCGCAATTTCGCGAATCCCTCATGAGAACGGATCCCGAATCACAAATCGCGGCGAATCCCGAATCCCGAATCCCGAATCCCGTGACTTGTCCGCGCTGGGCGGCACGCGATCCGGCGACTGCTTCGTCGTCGAACGCCGCTGGGAGCGGGGCGTACGGCACGGGCGCGAGACGATCGGCGCGATGGCAGAGTGCCTCGCTCACGCGGCGCCGTACGCGCCGCTGTTCACTGCAAACGCGCTCGCGCGCCCGCCGTTCGTCTTCTTCGATCTCGAGACGACCGGCCTGAACGGCGGCGCCGGCACGCACGCGTTTCTCGTCGGATGCGGATCGTTTGCGGACGATGGATCGTTCATGGTCCGGCAGTTCCTGGTCACGGCGAGCCGCGAAGAGCGCCCGCTGCTCGAGACGGTCGCCGAAATCCTGAACGGCGCAGGCGCGCTGGTCACCTTCAACGGCAAGTCGTTCGACGCGCCTCTGCTCGAGACGCGCTACCTGTTTCACCGGCTGGAGTGGACGGGCGGCCACGTTCCGCACGTCGACGTGCTGCACGCGGCACGGCGGTTTTGGAATCTGGGCGATTGTTCGCTGTCGTCGCTCGAGAAGCACGTCGTCGGCGCGCGACGAGTGGCGGACGTCGACGGATTCGAGGTCCCGGCGCGCTACTTCCAGTTCGTGCGCACCGGGAACGTCGAGCCGCTCGTGGCCGTCCTCGAGCACAATCGGCTCGATTTGCTCACGCTCGCGGCGCTCACATCGCGCCTGTTTCATCTCGCGCGCACCGGTTCGGCCGAAGCGCGCACCGCGCGGGAAGCGCTCGCGCTGGGACAGGTATTCGCACGCGCCGGAATGGATGGTCAGGCGCGCGAAGCGTTCGAGCGCGCGATAGCCTTGTCGGCGGCACCGGCTGGCGCCTTCGATGCGACGAAAATCGGCGCCCTTCGGGCGCTGGCCATCGCCTGGCGCCGCGTTCGTCGATTCGACGAAGCGGCGCGCTGCTGGCGCGAGCTCCTCGACATCCGCGGCTGCCCGGAGATTGTCGCCCGCGAAGCGAACGAGGCGCTCGCGATTCATCATGAGCACCGCGTGCGCGACCTCGCGGCGGCGAAGACATTTGCGTTGCGAGGGCTGGAAGCGGCGGCGTACCCCGCGCCCACGACGTGGACGCGGGCGGTGCATCACCGTCTCGCGCGGCTGGACCGAAAGCTGGTGAGGATTGAAAGTTTGAAGTTCGAAGTTTGAAGTACGAAGCGCTCGACGTCGAAGTACGAGGTTGGAAGTGCTTCTTACTTCAGACTTCGTACTTCCGACTTTTATCGTGCGGCAGCCGTCTTCTTGGCAGTCGCTTTCTTCGCTGCTGCGGCGGTCTTCCGGCCTTCAGCTGTTTGCGCCCCGAACTTCTTCGTGAACCGCTCGACGCGCCCCTCGGTATCGATCAGCTTCTGCCGTCCGGTGAAAAACGGGTGGCAATTCGAGCAGATTTCGAGGTGCAGCTCAGGCTTCGTCGAACGCGTCTTCCAGGTGGCGCCGCAGGCGCACCTCGCCTCGACATCGTAGTACTTCGGATGGATCGCTGGTTTCATAAACCCTGAGTATAACATGGGTTAGCGGAGCGGCTGGAGCACCGCCACGGTGCCCGGCCCCGTCCCAATCCACCGCGAAAACGGATACGTCGCCGTCACGCGGTAACCGTCCAGCGGACCGAGCGACAGAACAGCCGCCGGCGAATCGACCGACCCGTCGTACCAGCGGTCGCGTCCGCGCGCGAAAACGGATCCGGGGCGGTAATTGATCCAGCCGTTCACTTCGTACGTGCCCCCGTCGATTGACGCCGCGGGCATGCCGTTCGCCACCAGATCGTGAATCGCCGTCCAGCGCGCGCGGTTGTACGACAGGAAGTCGTGCATCGCGGAGACGTCGAAGACCGCGGCCATGCCGAGAATCACGGTTGCTGCAATCGCGCGGCCGCGGGAGCGCGCGTTCAGCACGCCGAACGCGGCGAGCAGTGCGAGCGCGAGCCCGAGCGGCGTCAGCAGGTACCGATCCATGAAATCCGACAGAAGCGCCGACGGGACGAAGTAGCACAGGAGCGGCGCCGCGCAAACCAGCGCCGTCGCGCGATAGCGTCGAGGCGAAGCGTCGCCGACGGTTCGCAACCGACCCAGAATCGCCGACAGAGCGACGGCGCCGCCGGCGACGCCGACGAGCGTCAACACGTACCAGGCCGCCAGCGGCATCGTCGGCCACAAATCGCGTCGCGGCAGGTTGATCGGATTCAGTCCGAGGTCGTGCCATGTCGTGCCGACGAGCGGCAGGCGATGACGTCCGATGAGGAATACCGCGGCCGGCAGCACGGTCAGCGCGATCAGGGGCACGCGCGGGAGGCGCACCGAAACAAAGCAGAGCACCGGCCAGAGAAACAGTCCGAGGTAGACGTAGCTTTGCAGCGATCTGATTTGGAGCAGCCGCGCGGCGTGAAGCGGATGCGCGAGCGTTGCCGCAAGCTCCGCGTCGCGGAAGTGGTACAGCGCCGGCGTCCCGATGCGCGCCAGGATTGCGTTGTACGCGAGCAGCGCGACCAGCGGAATCAGTGTGATCGCCGCGGCGCTCCAATAGCGGCGGTTCGACATGTGTCGGACCGGTCTTGGACCCGTGTGCGACCCGTCCCAGGCCTCCCCGATCCGGACGATCACTGCGACGGTCGCGCCGGCGGCGACGGCGACGCCGATGTGTCGGATCAGCGTTGCGGCGGTGAACGCCGCCGCAGCGGCCGGCCAATCGGCGCGGCCGCCGCCAACGATGTATCGCGCCGCGAACACGCATCCCCAGACCGCGCACGCGACGAACGGCACGTCGGTCATGAACGTGAACGCGAGGCCGAAGAATACGGGACAGAACAGCAGGGCCGCGGCTGCGGCCGCATCAGCGCGTAGACGCCGACGCCCGCCAGCCACGCGAGGACCAGCGTCGACACGCGCAGAGCCGTAAACGAGAATCCCGCAGGCAGACAGAAGAGCGCGCCCCACAGCAGCTGTGCGGCGAGCGGTACGGACGTCCAGTCGGTGAGCTGGAAACGATGTTCCGCGACGAGCGTACGCACGGCATGTCCGTACGCCCAGTCGTCGAGGATCGGAAAGTCTCCCGATGGATTGACGATGAGGATGGCGGCGAGCCAGATCAGGAACAGCGCCGTAATGGCGAGATTCGTCACGGCATGACCGTCGATCGCGGATGTGATCCGGCGGATACGTCTCGGTGACGGGATACTCATCTTTCGCCGGCCACTTCCAATTCTTCGGCGGAATCTTCGTCGCGACGATGAGCGGCTGTGCAGACGCCGCGCCGGCCCCTCGGCGCGTCCGCCGCAGCGCGTCGCCGAGCAGCCGCTCGCTGCGGCCGTCGCCGTACACCCACGCGGTGACGCAGAAACTGCAGCCGAGCGCGATCGCCCGATCGAGCGCTCGCGCCGACTCCTCGTCGTCCGATCCGGTCCAGCCGCCCATGCCCCACATGCCGTACCCGATCTCGGAGACATTCCAGCCGGTCCGGCCGAACCGTCGGTGGCGCATTACGACGACGTCCGCCGGGCGGTCTTGACTGGATAAGCAGGCCGCGCCGGTTTCACCTGCGGGTTCTTCTTCAGCTCGTCGAGCGCGACCTGAATCGCGCGTTCCAGCTGCGGATCGCGTCCGGCGATCACGTCGGCCGGCGTCTGTTCGACGTCGATGTCGGGCGGCACGCCTTCGTTCTCGACGACCCATCCCTTGTCGGGCGCCCAGATCGCGAGGTTCGGCGCCGTCACCGTGCCGCCGTCCATCAGCACCGGAAATCCGAGAATGCCGACGAGGCCGCCCCACGTGCGGCGGCCGACGATCGTGCCGACCTTGAACTTGCGGAACATCCACGGCAGGAGATCGCCGCCAGAGCCGGCGGTCTCGTCGATGATCATCACCTTCGGCCCCTGAATGGATGCGCTCGGCGTCTTCATGTCGGCGCCGTAGCGCATCGCCCAGTAGGCGATCATCGGCTTCTGGAGGTTGTCGATGTAGTAATCGGCGAGGCTGCCGCCGCCGTTGTGGCGCTCGTCGACGATCACCGCCTCTTTGTGCGTCTGCGGGTAGAAGTACCGCTTGAAGTAGGTGAACCCCTGACCGGCGGTATCGGGAACGTAGACGTACGCGACCTTGCCGCCGGTCGCGGCATCGACTTTCCTGATGTTCGATTCGACCCAGTCGCGATTCCGCAGCGCCGCCTCGTTCGCGATTGGAACGACCGCCACGGTGCGTGATCCGGTGCCGTCTGCATTCGGGCCGACGGTGATCTCCACGATCTTTCCCGAGGTGTTCTCGAAGAGACTGTACAAGTTGGTCGGCGAGCGGAGCTCGCGGCCGTTGACGGCGAACAGGTACTCGTCGGCTTTGACGTTGACGCCAGGTTCGGTGAGCGGCGCGCGCAGCTGCGGATTCCAGTTCAGCCCGCCGTACACCTTCTTGAAGCGATAACGTCCGTTCTCGATCGTGTAATCGGCGCCGAGCAGGCCGCCCGGCACCGTCTTCGGATCGGCGAGCGTCTCGCCGCCCGTCTCGCGGCTGTGGCCGACCGAGAGCTCGCTGAGCATCCACTGCATCAGGCGCGTGAGATCCTCGCGGACCGCGAGATGCGCGACGAACGGCTCGTACTTCGCGCGGACAGCCTTCCAGTCGTTACCGTGCATCCCGGGGTCGTAGAAGTAATCGCGGTTGATGCGCCAGCTCTCCTCGAACATCTGCGCCCACTCGGCGCGCGGATCGATGCGCACCTCGACCGCGTCGAGATTCAACTTCGCGTCGGGCGATTCGCCTTTCTTCGCCGCCACGATCGTCCACTCCGACTTCGCGCGAACGAGAATCTTCCTGCCGTCGAACGACACGTGGTACTCGTCGGCGTCGACCACCGGCTCCGTCTTCCGCGATTTCAGATCGAACCGCTGCAGCGAGGTCTTGCCGTCGGCGGTTTTCAGGAAGTAGATCTGTCCTTCCGCGCCCGGAGCGAGCGCCTGGTAATCGCCGGCGGGAATCGGAAGATCCACGATCCGATACGAGAGGCCGTCGAAATCGATAGCCGTCGGCGCGAGCTCGTCCTTCTTGTCTTCCTTTTTCTCGTCCTTTGCCGGCGCTCCCTTCTCCTCGTCGCTTTCCTTCAGCAGCGGCGACGGATCGTCCTTGCGGAGCACCGCGACGTAAATCGAGTTGGTGACGCGCGAGTCTTCGTTGGCCAGCGAGAACCAGTTCTTCACCGGACCGGCGTCGGTCGACGCGAAGAAGTACATGTACTTGCCGTTCTTGTCGAAGACCGGCTCGCTCACTTCGCTGAGCCCGTCGGTGATCGGGTACGACTTTCCCTGATCGAGCGAATAGACGTGCACCGTCTGAACGTAGGAGGGGCTGTTCAGCGTGTACGCGAGCCACCGCGAATCGGGCGACCACGCCGTTGTCAACGTCTTGATCGGCGAGTACATGTATTCGCTCGCGATTTTCCTGGTCACGCCGGACGCGAGATCGACGAAGTACACGCTGAACGAATTGTCGACGAACGAGAGCTTCCGGCTGTCGGGCGCCCAGACCGGACGTTCGTAGTAGCCGGCGCCGCCCGGCTTGTAATGCCTGCGCTCGCCCTTGCCGTCCTGCGGCGCGACGACGAGCTCGTATTCGCCCGATTCGTCGGAGAAGTACGCGATCTGCTTCCCATCCGGCGACCACACCGGGCTGCGCTCGTGAATGCCCACCGTGCCGGTCAGGTTGCGCGCGTCTCCTTTTTCCGCAGGCACGGTGACGATCTCGCCGCGGAAGTCGAACACCGCGCGTGCGCCAGACGGCGACAGCGCCGCGTTCCGCACGTACTTCGCGCCGCTGACGAAGCGCGGCCGGGTCTCCTCGAGATCGGCGGCGACGCCGATGGTCAGCTTCTGACTGGTCTTCGCCGCGGGATCCAACAAGTGGAGATAACCGGCCTGTTCGTACACCACGTGGCCGCCGCCGGCGGCGAGCGAGAGCACGGGGAAGTCGTCGTGACGCGTCAGCTGCGTGACGGCTTTGGTCCGCGGCTCGAACGAGAACAGGTTGAACTCGCCGTTGCGGTCCGATCGGAAATAGACCGTGTCGCCGATCCACGCCGGATCGGCATCGTTGGCGCGTCCCGACGGCTGGGGAATCCTGTCCACGCGATGATCGCCGACGTGGTAGATGAACACTTCCGACGTCTCGCCGCCGCGGTAGTGCTTCCATTGCAGAAAAGCCGGCGGCAGCGGGTTGTAGGCGATTCGGTCGGCGGCGGCGGTGTAACTCGCGCGCGAAGCGTGCGGAATCGGCAGCGGCTGCTCGATGCCTCCGTCGACCGGCACGGTGAACAGCTGGGTGTAGCGATTCGTGTACGAGGCGCGTCCCGACCTGAACACGACCGACTTTCCGTCGGGCGTGAACCCCTGCACGAGATCGGCGCCCGGATGCCACGTGAGCCGCCGCGGCACGCCGCCGGCGACTGGAACGATGTAGACGTCGGTGTTCCCCTCGTACTGCGCGCTGAACGCGATCGACGCGCCGTCGGGGGAGAATGCCGGATTCGATTCCCGGCCGAGATCTCCCGTCAGCCGCCGGACGTTCCCTCCGTCGAGATCGCACACCCACAAATCGGCGGCGTAGATGAAGGCAATGTGACGTGCGCTCACGGCCGGCTGCGTGAGCAGCTTGGTATCGGCGACATCCGGTCCGCCGGCGGTACGAGCGGCCGGGGACAGGACAAGTGCGATGAACGAGACAACCAGCAGCAGAAACGTTCGCTTCATGCGGTCCTCATCAGGTGAACCGTGAGTGTACAATCCGCGACCATGATCAGCCACGAAATCATCGGCGACGACATGCAGGCGGTGGTCATTTCGATGAGCGCCGGCGACGAGGTGCGAGCCGAGGCCGGCGCGATGACCTACATGACCGACGGCATCGAGATGGATGCGCGGATGCAGGGCGGCCTGCTCGGCGGCCTGAAGCGCAAGTTCCTTGCCGGCGAAAGCCTGTTCCTCACGTTCTTCCGCTGCGCGACGCCGTCGGCAAAGGTGGCCTTCAGCGGCCCCTATCCCGGCAAGATCATCCGGATGGCGTTGCAGAACAGCGCAGTCCTGTGCCAGCGCGACGCGTTTCTGTGCGCCGCCGGACAAATCGACATCAACATCGAGTTCACCAAGCGGCTCGGCGCCGGCTTTTTCGGCGGCGAAGGGTTCATCCTGCAGCGACTCGAAGGATCCGGCGAGGTCTTCATACACAGTGGCGGCACCATCATCCAGATGGAGCTGAAGACGGGCGAAAAGCTGCGCGTCGACACCGGATGCCTGGTCGCATTCGATCCGACCGTCGGCTACGACATCGAGTTCGTCGGCGGCATCAAGACGGCGCTGTTCGGGGGAGAAGGGCTGTTCTTCGCGTCGATGACCGGACCCGGCCGCGTCTGGGTGCAGACGCTGCCGTTCTCCCGTCTCGCCGACCGCATCATCCGGGCGAACCGCGGGGATCGGGAAGAAGTGAAGCGCGACTTCGGCGGTACTTTCGGCGCTATCGGCGATCTGATTGGCGGAGATTCGTAGCGTGATCGGCCGGTCTACAGACCGGCCCCGCTAGCCTGCGAGAGGCAGCGCCGTCCCCGTATTCAGCCGCGCGGCGGCAATCGTCGGGAGCTCCGCGGCATACAGGAGGGCCGATGCGACCGACGCCGCGGTGATGAACGGACACAGACGAAGAACGTCTTTGCCGAACGGCAGGTTTTCGATGAACGGGTTATATATCACGGGCGACAGTCGTCAGGGACTTCGTACAACACCGTATCAGGGTAGCCATGAAGTCCCGCGTCGAAGCCGCCGATCCGCTCGACGCCGACGCGGTTGACCGTGCTGATTGAAAACGTGGCGACGACGTGCGGCAGCGCGCACGCAAACGATTTCGGAACGGCGCCGAGCGGACCGCGCGTCGGCCAGAGCAGGAACCGGCGCGTCGCCGCGGCGGTCGGACGGTGTGAGGCGTCGAACGCGTCGGGAAACATCAGCGGCGCCAGCGTGGCCGGCTTCGGCGTCCAGGCACGGAACGTCGACCCCGCGTTCTCGACGGCGTAGAAGTAGTACTGGTCGTATCCGAAGACCAGTGAACCGCGCGGCACCCATCGTTCGATGAACCGCGTAAGCAGCGCCGGATCACGATAGTCCCACGTCTGCCATACCGCGACGTACTTGGCCGCACGGCCCGCCGCGAACAGAACCGCGACCGCCAACCACAACGCCAGCACCGTCCTGGAGGCGACGGCGCGCTCGCCCGCGACGACGGAGGCGGCGATCGTGGTGACGAACAGCGGCACCACGAAGTACGAGCTCGAAAGGAACACGTGGTTCGTGAACTCGAAGTGAAACGCCGTGTTGAGGAAACACGCGGCCCAGAGCGCGAGCAGCGGAATCGGAACGAGAAGGCGCCAGCGGTTCGTCCGCCGCCGATTCCAGATATGAAGACCGGCGATGACCAGCAGCGCGGCGACGGTGACTGCGGGCGTGATGCTGTTGCGCACGTCGAGGTTCCAGTCACGTCTGACGCCGGCGAGCAGCCTCGTCTGCGGATCGACCTGCGTGCTTCGCAGGTGCCACAGCACCCAGCCGATCGGCGTCAAGCCGAGGTGGTGGACCCACAACAGGCAGCCCGCCATGACGACGGCGCCCGAGCAGAGAAGCGCCGTCGCTGACGCGGCTCGAAAGCGGCGCCGCAGCGGGAGCGCGACCAGCACGGCGAACGTCGCCGCCACCAGTGGAAACGTTCGCGGCGTCGTCAGCGCGGCAAGCAGAAGACAGACGCCGGCGGCGAGCGATGCGAAGACCGCACACGATCGTTCCGGGCGTTCGAGCGCGACGATGATTGCGACGAAGGCCGTGACTTCGAGCGCGATCGCGAACGTGTCCATGCGGCCGTTCGCCGACGTCGTGCCGATTTCCGGCGACAGCGTGACGAGCGCGAAGGCGAGCGCGGGCCAGCCGCGCGCGGCGCCCGCGCGCCGCATCAGCCACGCGGCGGCGGCCGCCGCCGCCACCGCGCCTGCGGCGCAGATCAGCCGGACCGCGAACGCCGAGAGTCCCAGAAGATGGATCGAGAGCGCGGTGACCCGGAAGAACACGGGTCCATAGGCGTCGGAAAGGGGTGTGTAGGACGGCCCGGGCGGAAGGATGGACGGAATGCCGGGCCGGCCGAGCGCGATGGCGTACGCGGCCGACGCGATGTAATTCTCATCGAGCCACGGAATCGGCACCCGCGCCAGGGTGACGACCGACAGCACGATGGCCGCGCCGCTCGCAATCCATGCCGCGCGCGCGATCGCGCGCGGCACCGGACTGGAGCTCACGATTTGCCGTTGGACATCGAAGCGAGGAATTCCTGGTTGGTCTTGGTCTTCGCCATCCGCGACAGCAGCAGCTCCATCGCCTCGACCGCCGAGAGCGGCGTCAGCACCTTCCGCAGCACCCAGACGCGACTGAGATCCTCTCTCGCGATGAGGAGCTCCTCCTTCCGCGTGCCGCTCTTGGTGATGTCGATCGACGGGAAGACGCGCCGATCGGTCAGCTTGCGATCGAGATGGATCTCGAGGTTGCCGGTGCCCTTGAACTCCTCGAAGATGACCTCGTCCATGCGCGAGCCGGTGTCGACGAGCGCGGTCGCGATGATCGTCAGCGACCCGCCTTCCTCGATGTTTCGCGCCGCGCCGAAGAACCGCTTCGGCCGCTGCAGCGCGTTGCTGTCGACGCCGCCGGAGAGCACCTTGCCCGACGGCGGGACGATGGTGTTGTAGGCGCGCGCCAGACGCGTGATCGAATCGAGCAGGATGACGACGTCCTTCCTGTGCTCGACGAGGCGCTTGGCTTTCTCGATGACCATCTCGGCAACCTGCACGTGCCGCTGCGCCGGCTCGTCGAACGTCGACGAGATCACTTCACCGCGGACCGAACGCTGCATGTCGGTGACTTCTTCGGGCCGCTCGTCGATGAGCAGCACGATGAGGTACACCTCGGGGTGATTGTTTGTGATGCTGTTCGCGATGTTCTGCAGCAGCATCGTCTTGCCGGTGCGCGGCGGCGCCACGATGAGGCCGCGCTGTCCCTTGCCGATCGGCGTCATCAGATCGAGGACGCGGGCCGAGAGATTGTCGCCCTCGGTTTCGAGCCCGATGCGGTTCTGCGGGTAGAGCGGCGTCAGGTTCTCGAAGAACACTTTCTCGCGCGCGCGCTCCGGCGGCTCGAAGTTCACCGCCTCGACTTTGATCAGCGCGAAGTAGCGCTCGCCGTCCTTCGGCGACCGGATCTGGCCCGATACCGTGTCGCCCGAGTGCAGATCGAACTTGCGAATCTGCGACGGCGACACGTAGATGTCGTCGGGGCCCGGCAGGTAGTTGTAGTCGGGCGCTCTGAGAAATCCGAACCCGTCGGGCAGCACCTCGAGCACGCCCTCGGAGAAGATGAGGCCGCTCTTCTGTGCGCGCGCCTTCAGGATTTCGAAGATCAGCTCCTGTTTGCGCATGCCGGTCGCGCCGGGGACGTCGAGCCCCTTGGCGACCCCGGTCAGCGCACCGACGCTCATGTCCTTCAGCGTCGAGAGCTCCAGTTTTTCGGGAGGTGGCGTCGCTTGCCCGGCGCCGTTTCCGCCGCTGCCGTTCGGCTTGGCGGCTCCGGCGCTATCGGTGGCGTCCGGCCCTTCGGCACGCTCACCCCTCGACTCCGCTCGGGGTGACCCTGAGCTCGTCGAAGGATCAGGACCGCCGCGAGCGTTGTCGAGGGGCGGCTTCAGCCGGACGTCTTCGTTCCCCCGGATGTCTTGTTGGTGAGTCGGTCGATCAGTTTCCACAGTTCGTCCAGTCCTTCGCCCGTTTCCGCCGACACGGCGGTCGCGGGATGTTCAAACACGGCTTCGATCGTGCGCATCGCGCGCAGCCGTTCCTCGCGCGACAGTTTGTCAATCTTGGTCGCGACGATCGCTCGCGTCGCAACGTTGTCGGTCAACCAGCTCCAGGCCGCCAGGTCGTTCTCGAGTCCCGGATGCCGCGCGTCGACGACGAGCAACGCGGATCGTCGGGCGGGAGGGGCTTTCCCTTCCCGCCTATCCCGCGTGTCCTGCCCAAAGTACGCGCGCGTCAGCGAAGCAAACGCGCTCGTATCGCCCCGCGCGTACCCGTATCCGGGCAGATCGACCAGATACAGCGACTCGCGGCCGCCGCGTGCGACTCGATAGATGTTGGCCAGCCGTGTCTTGCCCGGCGCGGCGCTCGTGCGCGCGAGACGCTGACGAACCAGCGCGTTGATCAGGCTCGACTTGCCGACATTCGAACGGCCGACGAGCGCGATTTCAGCGAGGCCGTCGCGCGGCAGATCGCTTGCGCTCGCAGCGCTTCGAACGAAGCTGGCCTCGATTTTCACGGGATTTGGGATTCGGGATTCGGGATTCGAATCCCAATCCCCAATCCCGAATCACGACCGCATCAGTGGGTAATCGTGTCGTCCACGATCGCGTCGACCGGCTCCGGCTGCGCCGGCGCGGGCAGACGGCCCGCGAGCGGCTCGGCCAGCGCGATCTTGAGGACCTCGTCCATCGTCTGGACCATGTAGACGTTCAACGTGTCCAGCACGTTTTTCGGTATGTCCGCCAGATCCTTTTCGTTGTCTTTTGGCAGGACGATGTTCTTCACGCCCGCGCGGTGCGCGGCGAGCACTTTCTCTTTCACGCCGCCGATCGGCAGCACCTTGCCGCGCAGCGTGATCTCACCCGTCATCGCAACGTCTTTCCGCACCGCCACGCGCGTCAGCGCCGAGACGAGGGCCGTCGCGAGCGTGATGCCGGCCGACGGTCCATCCTTCGGAATCGCGCCTTCCGGCACGTGGACGTGGACGTCGGTGCGCTTGTTGAAATCCTTCTCGATGCCGAACTCCTCGGAATTCGCGCGCACGTAGCTCATTGCCGCCTGCGCCGACTCCTGCATCACGTCGCCGAGCTTTCCGGTGAGCGTCAGATGTCCTTTGCCCGACATCAGCGTCGCTTCCGTCACGAGAATCTCGCCGCCGACCTCGGTCCAGGCGAGACCGGTCGCAATCCCGATCTCGTTCGTCTCTTCCGCCATCGTGTTGCGGAAGCGCGGCACGCCGAGGTATTGGGTGACCTTCTCGGACGTGATCTCCTCGCCGAAGCTCTTGCCCTCGACGACGACCTTGCGCGCCACCTTGCGGCAGATCGATGAGATCTCCCGTTCCAGGTTTCTGACGCCGGCTTCGCGGGTGTAGCGGTTGATCACCGTCTGAATCGCTTCGTCGGTGAACGAGATGTTCTCCTTCGTCAGGCCGACGCCTTCGACCGCCTTCGGCGAGAGGAACTTCTTGGCAATCTCGACCTTCTCGAGTTCCGTGTAGCCGGCGAGCTGCAGCACTTCCATGCGGTCGCGCAGCGCCTGCGGGATCGTGTGGAGCACGTTCGCCGTGCAGATGAACATCACGTGCGAGAGGTCGTACTCGACGTCGAGGTAGTGATCGAGGAACGTGTGGTTCTGCTCGGGATCGAGGACCTCGAGGAGCGCCGCCGACGGGTCACCGCGGAAGTCCATCGACATCTTGTCGACTTCGTCGAGCAGGAAGACCGGGTTCATCGTGCCGGCCTTCTTCATCATCTGGATGATCTGGCCGGGGAACGCGCCGATGTAGGTGCGGCGATGACCGCGGATCTCGGCCTCGTCTCGGACGCCGCCGAGCGACAGGCGCACGAACTGACGGTTCATCGCGCGCGCAATCGACTTGGCGAGCGACGTCTTGCCGACTCCGGGCGGTCCGGAGAAGGTGAGGATCGTCGCCTTCGGCTTCTTGACCAGCGCGCGGACCGCGAGGAACTCGAGGATGCGTTCCTTGATCTTCTCCAGCCCGTAATGATCTTCGTTGAGGATCTCTTCGGCGCGCTTCAGATCGCGGCTCTCGCGGCTCTTCTTGTGCCACGGCACCGCAATCAGCCAATCGAGGTAGTTGCGCGAAACGGTGGCCTCGGCCGACATCGGCGGCATCGCCTCCAGGCGCTTCAGCTCCTGGATGGCTTTCTCCTCGACGTCCTTCGGCATCTTCGCCGTTTCGATCTTCTTCTTCAGCTCGTCGACCTCGTTGCCCTTCTCGTCCTTGCGGCCCAGTTCTTTCTGGATCGCTTTCATCTTCTCGTTGAGGTAGTACTCCTTCTGTGCCTTCTCCATCTGCTTCTTCACGCGAGACTGAATGCGGCGATCCACCTGGAGCTTGTCCACCTCGATCTCGAGGATGCCGGCGATGCGGTTCAGACGTTCGATCGGCGAGATGATTTCGAGCAGGTTCTGCTTCTCGTCGACGCCGACGAGCAGGTGCGCGGCAATCGTGTCGGCGAGCTTGCCGGGATCGTCGACGCGGACGGCGGCGATCATTGCGTCGTAGTGCAGGTTGTTCGACAGCTTCACGTACTGCTCGAACAGCGCGACGACGCGGCTCATCGTCTGCTCGGCGTCGGCGCTCGTCTCGCGCTGCTTGGGCAGCACCTTGACGACGACGCGGTAGAAGCCTTTGTCTTCCTTCCACTCGACGGCGCGGGCGCGATCGACCCCTTCGACCAGGACCTTGATGTTGCCGTCAGGCAGCTTCAGGCTCTGAACGACGTTGGCGACGCAGCCCATCGTGTAGATGTCTTCGGGCCGCGGATCGTCGACCGACGCATCGTGCTGCGCCGCGAGGAAAATGCGCTTGTCCTTCAGGAGCGCGTGCTCCAGCGCCCGGGTGGACGAGGGCCGTCCGATGACGAACGGCATCATCATGTGAGGAAAAACGACGACGTCTCGCAGCGGAACTATCGGGAGAGTTTCGTAAACTTCCAAGGGTGTTTCCAATGTGAGCCTATCCCGCTTTCTCGATCAACGTGATGGGCTTGTCCTTGGCGAGGACCACCTCACGCGTAATCGTGACCTCGCGCACCTTCTTCTGATTCGGCACCTGATACATCAGGTCGAGCATCAGGTCTTCGATGATCATCCGGAGGCCGCGCGCGCCGATCTTCCGTTCGAGCGCCGATTCCGCGATCGCCTCGAGCGCATCGTCGGTGAACCGGAGCTTCACGTTCTCGTACTCGAACAGCTTCATGTACTGCCGCGTGATGGCGTTGCGCGGCTGCGTGAGGATCTGGATGAGGGCCGCCTTGTCGAGCTCGTGCAGCGTGCCGATGACCGGCAGGCGGCCGACGAACTCGGGGATGAGACCGTACTTGATGAGATCCTGCGGCTCGAGCTGCTCGAGCGTCGCGCCGATGTCGCGCGACCGGATCGACTTGACGTCGGCCTTGAAGCCGAGCGTCTTCTTGCCGACGCGGCGCTCGATCTGCTTGTCGAGCCCGACGAAGGCGCCGCCGCAGATGAAGAGGATGTTCGTCGTGTCGACCTGGAAGAATTCCTGATGCGGATGCTTGCGTCCGCCCTGCGGCGGGACGTTGGCGACCGTGCCCTCCAGGATCTTCAACAGCGCCTGCTGGACGCCTTCACCCGACACGTCGCGCGTGATCGAGGGGTTCTCGTCCTTGCGGCAGATCTTGTCGACTTCGTCGATATAGATGATCCCCTGCTGGCATTTCTCGATGTCCCCGCCCGCGGCCTGCAGCAGCTTGAGGATGATGTTCTCGACGTCCTCGCCGACATAGCCGGCTTCGGTGAGCGTCGTGGCGTCGACGATCGTGAAGGGAACCGAGAGCAGCTTGGCGAGCGTCTGCGCGAGCAGCGTCTTGCCGGTGCCGGTGGGGCCGATCAGCAGGATGTTGCTCTTGGTCAGCTCGATGTCGTTGCGGCTGCGCGGCTGCTTCTGGATTTCAATCCGCTTGTAATGGTTGTAGACGGCCACGGCCAGCTTCTTCTTCGTCCGCTCCTGGCCGATGACGTACTCGTCGAGGAACTTCTTGATCTCCTGCGGGGTGGGCAGCGAGGACCGCGTGCCGCGGTTCTCGAACCGATTGTCGTCCGCGATGATGTCGTTGCAGACCTCGACGCATTCATCGCAGATGAAGACGGTCGGTCCCGCGATGAGCTTGCGGACGTCGTTCTGGTCCTTGTTGCAGAAGGAGCAGCGGAGGACCTCGGTTTCGCCGGCCTTTTTCACCATTTACGCCCTTTTGCGGATGACATCATCAATAATACCGTATTCCTTGCCCTGATCGGCCGTCATGATGTAGTCGCGCTCGGTATCTTCCTGAATACGTTTTTCGACTTGACCCGTGTGATTGACCAGAATGGCATTGATGCGCTCCCGCATGCGCAGAATCTCACGGGCTGCAATATCAATATCGGTCGCTTGGCCCGCCAATCCAGACATCAGCGGCTGGTGAATGACGATCCGTGAATTTGGAAGCGAGAAGCGCTTTCCTTTCGCCCCCGCGGCCAGGAGCACCGCGGCCATCGACGCGGCCTGGCCGATGCAGATGGTCTGGACGTCCGGCTTGATGAACTGCATCGTGTCGTAGATGGCGAGCCCAGCCGTGATCGAGCCGCCGGGACTATTCAAGTACAACTGAATGTCTTTGTCGGGATCTTCGGCTTCGAGGAACAGCATCTGCGCGATCACGAGATTGGCGATCCCGTCGTCGATCGGCGTGCCGATGAAGATGATGCTGTCCTTGAGCAGCCGCGAGAAGATGTCGTAGGCGCGTTCGCCGCGATTGGTCTGTTCGACGACCATGGGGACGAGCTGCTGGCGCGGATCAGGTCGCATAAAGTGTCGGGTTTGCTGCTGGCTTGTCGGGGAAGTTCGTGCGTCGCGAAGGGTTGTGTTACGAATTCCCCGCGATTGTAGCACGCGACATCACGAAGTCAATTGACTTCTCCCGCCGCAAACCTGCGGCGACGCGCGACAAGCCTCCTTCTTTCTCGAGCGCCGCGCGCACGGCCGCAGTCGTGCGGCCGGTGCGTTCCGCGTAACGCTCCACCTCGCGATCGACCTCGTCTCCCGTGACGTCGATCCGCTCGCGTCGCGTCACTTCCTGCAGCACGAGCGCCGCGGCGACCGATTCACGGGCGACCTCGCGCTGGCTTTCGCGGAAGGCGTTCCAGTCGATGCCCGCCTGACGCGGATCGATCTGCTGATCCATGAGGCGATGCGCGAACTCCTCGACGCGGCGATCGACTTCGCGTTCGACGAGCGAGTCGGGCGCGTCGAACGGCAGCCGCGTGGCCAGCTGCTTCATGAGCTCGCCGCGGACGTCGCGCTCCGCTGCATGTCGCGCCTCGTGCTCGAGGTCCTCGCGGACGCGCGCGCGGAGCGCATCGAGCGATTCGACGCCGAGATCCTTCGCGAATTCGTCATCGAGCTCGGGCAGAACACGACGTTTCAGTCCTTTCACCGCCACTGTATACGACATATCGCTGTTCGCAAGCTCCCCGATCGGGTAGTCCTCGGGGAAATGCACCGTGAAGGACTTCGTCGCGCCTGCGGTGAGGCCGAGCAACTGCTCGTCGAACCCGGGAGGATTTGCTTTGGCCCCGAGCTCGATCGGAACATCGTGGTGCGAGTCAGGTTTGCCGCTCGCGTCGCGCCGTTCGAGGTCGACCACAGCTGTATCGCCGTGATCGAGGCCGCGCCCTTCGATCGGCTCGAATCGCGCGGATCGCTCGCGCAGCCGTTGCAGCGCGCCGTCGACGGCTTCTTCGGCGATGTCGACGCGCGGACGATTCAGGGCGATCGTGGAGAACTCGCCCGGGTCGAACGACGGTACCGTGTCGAACGACGCCGTGAACGTCAACGGCTGACCTTCTTCGAGCGTGACGTCGCGGACATCGGGCGTGTCGACCGCCTCGACGCCGCGCTCGCGCAGCGCGTCGTCGACGGCGCGCGGAATAAGGTCGTGCGCGACGTCGTGAAGAATCTGATCCTTGAACCGCTGCTTGATGACGCGCGCCGGCGCTTTGCCTGGCCGGAAACCCGGAATCTTCGCGCGCCGCGAGTAGTCGCGCGCCACACGATCGATTTCGGCCGCGACCACGTCCTGAGGGATCTCCACGCGCACGTTCTTGCGCGTCTCGTTGACGTCGACGAATTCCGTTTTCATTTATCTATCTGGTAATTGACCCCGCGACACAGGCCGCAGTGTGGAGGTCCTCATGCGTGATCGCAATGTGCCATTCACGCCGCACGGAGGTTGCGAAAGGGGGGACTCGAACCCCCATAGCCTTTCGGCTACCGGATCCTAAGTCCGGCGCGTCTGCCAATTCCGCCACTTTCGCGTTCTCGAACATCACAGGGTAGCACGTGCCTGCTGCACATTTTCGCGTTACAGCTGAGCATGTACGGGTACCATCCGCCGCCAAATGCCCGCCCTTTATCACTGGGTATTGCGCCATCCTTCGAGCGCCGACGTCCTCCCCTGCCCCGACGAGCGGACGTGCGTTCCGTGTCGCGACACTGGATGCTGGCACTGAAGCTATTTGTCCGTGCTGCGGGAGCGCCGGTCGCGGCGGCTTCGTGTCGTTCGAAGGCGATCTGCGAATGGCGTGCGCCTGTCCGCAGTGCCGTCAGCTCGTCTGGCTGGCCTGAGCGTAGGTCGAGTCGGCCGTCACGTTGGTAATCAGATATTCCTCAACCGGTCCGCGCCGCGAGGCATTGCTGTTGATTGCGCGCCGGGCCGCGACGCGCAGTGTGCGCAGTCCTGCCGCACGCACGACATCGCACCCCTCGTACAACTCGGCGATCTCATCCGCGGTTGAGTTGCTGACGAGGACGTAGCATCCGCGCCTCGCGAGCCCCACGACGGTCTTCTGTAGCCGCGCCTGATCGTCGCGATCGAAACACGCCGCCGTGTACGAGGTGAAGCTCGCGGTCGGCGTCAGCGGCGCGTACGGCGGATCGAAATAGACGAAATCGTCGTGCTCGGCGATTTCGCATGCACGCTCGAATCCTCCCCAGATCAGCCGGACGCCTGTCGACGCGAGCGCCTCGGCGACGCGGGCGAGCCTCTCGCGGTCGGCGATCCGCGGCCGAAGGTACCGGCCCGGCGGCACGTTGAATTCACCGCGCCGATTCAACCTGAAGAGTCCGTTGAAGCCGGTGCGATTCAGATAGATGAACATCGCTGCGAGCTCGGGCGTGTACGTGATACCGCCGTCGGCCCTACGCAGTCGATCGCGCATCGGATTGAAACGTTCGTTGCGAACAGCGAGGTAGTGCGAGTCCCCGTCGATCGCGTGCGCCGCCGCGAGCCGTTCGAGCGCGTCGGCGATCGCGTGCGGCGCGTCGCGAACCGTCTCGTAGCAGCCGATCAGATCGGCGTTCGAGTCGATGAGCACCACATCGTGGTCGCGCAGCCGCCCCGATGCGTGCAGATCGAAGAATACGGCGCCGCTCCCGACGAATGGTTCGATGTATCGATTGAACGAACTTGGATAGAACCGGCGAAGATGCGGCAGCAGTTGACGTTTGCCGCCGGGCCATTTCAACAGAGGTTGAGTCATCGCCGATTGCGGATGGGATGGCGGATTTGGCGATTGCGGCACGACAATCCGCGATCCCAATCCGCAATCACAAGGTTACATCTCGTTCCGCCCACCACCAGATGCCGAGCGCGGTCGCGAGCAGACCCGCAGCGCCGGCGTAGAGGGGCAGCGATGGCGCGATGCGGCGCGCGAACGTGACGAGGCCGTTCCCGAACAGATCGACCGCGTCGTTGCTGACCGCGGCGAGGCCGCTGCGGTTCAACAGCATCCAGATGCCGCCGATCACCGCCAGCACGACGACGCCAATCGCGACGTTGAAGCCGGCGTCGAGAAACTGCTCGGAGCGCCAGCGCGCGCGGCGCACGCGGCCGAGCGTGCGTATCGTGAACTGCGCCGGCGCCGCGGGGACGGGACGGCCGCGCAGCATCGTTTCGAGCGCCCGCGCGCTTTCGAGCGCCGCCGCGCAGTTCGCGCACGACGCGAGGTGCGCGGCAATCCGTCCGTCGGCCGTCAGCTCGCCGCCGGCGATCGCTTCCAACGAATCGAGGGCTTCGTCGCAGAACATTTTCTTATTTTGTGCGCGGGGCCCCACCCCCGCGCACCTGTCGCGGCTCGCTTACGCTCGCCGCGGTAATTCGCGGCGTCGTCCTCCAAATCAGGTTTATGGCTTAAGGCCCCACATCCGCGCACCTGTCGCGGCTCGCTTACGCTCGCCGCGGTAATTCGCGGCGTCGTCCTCCGAATCAGGTTTATGGCTTAAGGCCCCACGTCCGCGCACCTGTCGCGGCTCGCTTACGCTTGCGACTTCAGTCCCAGCAACCAGCCTCCAACAACCAGCAACCGAACCCTGAACCAAGAACCCAATCGTCATTTCAGTTCGGTCTCCAACAGCCTGCGCAGCTGCTGCTTTGCGCGGTGCAGCTGCGTCTTCACGGTGCCGAGCGGCAGATCCAGCGCGCTCGCGAGATCTTCGTACTGCACGCCTTCGAGATAATGCGCGGCGATCAGCAGCCGATAGTTCGCCGGCAGCCGCGCGATCGCTTTCTCGAGGCGATCGCGCAGCTCGAGATCGCCGAAGCGCCGATCCGCGCTCGACGTCGCGCTCGTCACGCGGCCGCTCACGCGCGAGTCGTCGATCGACACCGGCGCCGCGCCGCGCCCGTGCTCCTGCAGGCAGACGTTCGCGACGATGCGGTAGATCCACGTGGAGAGGCGCGCCTCGCCGCGAAAGTACGGCAGCCCTCGATGAACCCGCAGGAACACCTCCTGCGCGAGGTCTTCGGCGCGACCGCGATCCTGGACCGTTCGTGCGATCAAGGCGAACACCAGATCCTTGTACCGATCGATCAGATCCTGAAAAGCGCGCTCGTCGCCCGAACGGCAGCGCTCGACGAGCTCGCGCTCGTTCACCCGATCCATCGGCGACATTCGTATTAGAACACGCGGGTGCGCAAATTGTTTCGACGCGCGTCGTGAAACAATTCAGGATCGCGCTCAGTCTAATGGGTCATGGACAGCTGGACCTACGGACCCTTCGCGATCCCGATCGTCGCCATCGTCGGCGCATTCACATACGGCATCATCAAAACGCTCGCGCGCGCGCGCGTGCGCGAGCTCGAGATCAAGGAACGCATCGCGATGATCGAGCGCGGCCTCGTGCCCGCCCCCGAAACCGATCCGCCCGGATTCGATCGCGCGATGCGGCGCTTCGAGCGCATGGAAACGCATCGCCGTGAATTTCACGACCACCGCTCGGGCAATGGCGGCCGCCATCGCCGCGCCGGCGTCACGCTGATGGGCGTCGGATTCGGGCTGATGGTGCTGATCGCGTTCGCGGACGAAAACCCCCAGACGGCAATCGGCGTCGGCGGATTCCTCGTGGTGATGGGTTTGGCGTTCCTGATCAACGGATTCATTGAGCGCAGCACCGAAGTGGTCCTGCCGCTCCCGCACCGCCTCCTCAGCCACCCCGACAGGACTGACCGCGTTTCCGCTCAGATACACGCGCCGAATCCATACTGATACAGTCGCGGAGACCGATAAATGATGATGGCCGTGCGCCGTATCGACGGCGATCAGCTTCTGTATCGCAGCTGATACAACTCGTCTCTAAAGCGCCAATAAGTCGATCCTTGTCATTTCTCGCTGTAAGTGACGGGGCGAAGCTCTCCCGTTTCGAGTCTCACTTCTCTCAACAAGGTCGGATTTGACCCAAAGGAGCCTATGCCGGATCCCCTAATCCGGGCGGACGCGGGTACTCGGCTCTCTCGTGCCCCAACCGCTTCGCCGCTGGAGCTGGTCGGCCACTCGCCGGCCATCACCCGCGCGCAGGAGCTCGTGCGCCGTGCCGCCGCCATGGACGGCGCTGTTCTGCTGACGGCCGAACCAGGCGCCGCCGTCGAATCGGTTGCGCGCGAGCTCCACGCGCGCAGCCGGCGGGCGTCGGGTCCCTATGTGATCGTCGAGTGCGCAGCGGTCGACGCCGCGCGCGCCGATCGCTTGCTTTTCGGTTCGCCGGCGCAGGATGCGCCGACCGATCTCGAATCGATCTCGGGCGATGGCCGCGTAGCGGCGGCGCGCGGCGGCACGCTGTTCCTGCAGGATGCGGCGGAACTGCCGGCCGCGGCGCAGGCGCGTCTGGCGCGCATCGCGCGCGACGGCGAGATGCGCGTCGACGGCGTCCAGGCCGCGGCGGCCCTCCGCTTCGTCGCGAGTGCGTCGCCCGCGATCGACGCCGACGTGAACGCGCATCGCTTCCGGATGGATCTCTACCGCCGGTTGTCGTCGACGCGAATCGATCTGCCGCCGCTGCGCGACCGCGCGGAAGACGTGCCGGCGCTGGCGACGCGGCTGCTCGACGACATCTGCGACGCGCACGGCGTGGCGCGGCGCAGCTTCACGCAGGCGGCGCTCGCCCTGGTGGGCGCGCTCACCTGGCCCGGCAACGTCGGCGAGCTGCGCACTGCGCTCGAACGCGTCGTGACGGACGCGCGCGAAGACATCGTCCAGATCGAGCATCTGCTTCCTGCGCTGCAGCTCCGGCGCGTCCCGGCGGCGTTCACTCCCGCCGGCAACCTGCGCGAGGCGCGTCTGCGTTTCGAGCGTGAGTATATCGCCGCCGTGCTGCAACATCACGGCTGGCGGATGATGGATGCCGCCCAGGCGCTCGGCATTCAGCGGCCGAATCTATATCGAAAAGCACGGCAGCTCGGCATCCCGTTGACGCGGGTCGCGGATTGATGAAGAGAGAACGAGGTATGCGGTTCGTTGCCATCCCCACGCTGTGGATGCTTCTCGCGCCGGCGGCCGCGCCTGCCGCGTGGGCGCAGCAACCGTCCCAACGGCAGCAGCAACCGGGGCCCACGCCGGACGTCGCGTTGCCGAAGCCAGCCGCGCCCGGCCAGCAGGCCGCGCCCATCGCCGTTGGCGACCAGTACGTGATCGGTCCGCAGGACACGCTCATGATCACGGTGATCGACGAGAGCGATCTGACCGCGAAGTACCGCGTCGACACCGACGGATCGATCACGCTGCCGTATCTCGGACGAATGCCGGCCGCGGGACTCTCGGTCGAAGAGCTGCGCAAACGGATCACGACCGGCCTGCAGAACGGTTGGATCAGGAATCCGCAGGTGCTCGTCGGCATCGAGCAGTACAAGGCGCGCAGCGTTGTCGTGACCGGCGCCGTGCGCGCGCCGCAGAAAGTCACGTTGACCGGGCTGACGATGACTCTGCTCGAGGCGCTGGCGCTGGCGGGGTCGCCGACGTCCGAGGCGGCGAACGAAGTGATCGTCGTCCATCCGGCGAAGCCGTACGAGAAAGAGCCGCAGGCGATTACCGTGAACCGCAAGGATCTCGAGCTCGGCAAAGCGGGCATGGACGTCGTCCTGCAGGACGGCGACATCATCAACGTGCCGGTCGCCAAGAAATTCTGGGTGAGCGGGTACGTCAAGAATCAGGGCGCATATGTGTACGACAGCGGGATGACCGTCGCGCAGGCGCTCATTCTCGCGGGCGGGCTCAGCGAGCGCGGATCCGATCGGCGCGTCACGATCAAGCGCGAGATCAAGGGCAAGATCGCCGAGGTCTCGGCGAGGCTCGAAGACAAGGTCCAGCCGAACGACGAGATCGTCGTCGGATCGCGTCTCTTCTAACGCAGTTCAGGCGTCCGCGGCTTGATGCGAATCAGTTTTCTCAGCGCGAGCGGGCAGCTCGGCGGCGCCGAGACGAGCCTGCTCGACGCGCTCGCGAGCCTGCGCGCCGCGCGGCCGGCGTGGCGGCTGCAGCTCGTGATCGCATCGAACGGACCGTTGGCGGCGCGCGCCGAGGCGCTGGGCGTGACGACAGTCAGCGCGCCGTTTCCGCCATCGGTCGCCCGGCTCGGCGAGCGCTCGGCGGCGTCGTCGAGCGGTGGTTATGCACGCTTCGCCGCGCAGCTCGGCCTTGCCGCCGGACCAATCGCTTCCTACACCGCACAACTGCGCCGCGCGCTCGCCGCGTTTCGTCCCGATGTCGTCCACACGAACGGTTTGAAGATGCACGTGCTCGCCGCCCGCGCGGCCGACGCGACGCCGATCGTGTGGCACGTGCACGATTACATCGGGCCGCGGCCGCTTTCCGCGCGCCTGCTTCGGTGGAATGTGTCCCGCTGCGCGGCGGTTGTCGCGAACTCGCGCAGCGTCGCCGACGATGTGCGCGCAGTACTCGGGAACGATGTTTACATCGTGCCGATTCACAACGCGGTCGACCTGCAGCGCTTCTCGCCGCACGGCCCGGTCGCGGATCTCGATCGACTCGCCGGCCTGCCGCCGGCCGCGGCCGGCACGGTTCGCGTCGGTCTCGTCGCGACGTACGCCCGCTGGAAGGGACACGCTGCGTTCATCGAGGCGATCGCGAAGTTGCCGCCTGACCTCGCCGTGCGCGCGTACATCGTCGGCGGCGCCGTCTATCAGACCGACGGCAGCCAGTACTCGGCTGGCGAGCTGGAAGATCTGGCGAAGGCGTCCGGCGTCGCCGATCGCGTCGGCATCACCGGATTCGTCGTGCAGCCGGAGGCCGCGCTTCGCGCCCTCGACGTCGTCGTTCACGCCAGCACCGCGCCGGAACCGTTCGGGCTGGCGATCGCCGAGGCGATGGCGTGCGGCCGCGCCGTCGTCGTGAGCCACGCCGGCGGCGCCGCCGAGCTCGTCACGCCGAACGTCAATGCGCTGCCGCACACGCCCGGCGATGTGAACGAACTGGCGGCGGCGATCGAGAGGCTGGCTCGCGACGCGGCGCTGCGCGCGCGGCTAGGCGCCGCGGCGCGCGCCACGGCCGAACGGATGTTCGATCGCGCGCGGCTCGCGGACGATTTGATTCCCGTGTACGAGACAGCCGTCAAACGCTCGCCTGAAAGGCTCGCGCTACCGCGAAGGTGAGGCTCGCGCTACCGCGAAAGGTGAGGCTCGCGCTACCGCGAAAGGTGAGGCTCGCGCTACCGCGAATTTGAGGCGCGCTATCGCAAATCTGCATGTAGCGCGAGGCTTTCAGCCGAGCGTCCGCATATGATCCGGCTCCTTCACGTCTATAGCGGAAACCTGTACGGCGGCATCGAGACTGCGCTCGTCGCGCTGGCGCGGCATCGCGACCTGTGTCCCGAGCTCACGCAGGAGGTGGCCCTCTGCTTCGACGGCCGCCTGCGCAGGGAGCTCGACGCCACGGGTATTCGAGTTCATGGTCTCCCGGCGCCGCGCGCGAGCGTCCCGCACACGGTGGCGCGCGCGCGTCGGGCGCTCGCCGCGCTGCTCGCGAACGAATCGTTCGATCGCGTGGTCTGCCACGCGGCGTGGTCGCAGGCCTTTTTCGGCGGGATCGTCCGGCGCGCGCGGATTCCGCTGGTGTTCTGGGCGCACGACGCCGTGACCGGTCGTCACTGGACGGAACGGCTTGCGCGCCGCGTGCCGCCGGACTTCGCGATCTGCAACAGCCGGTTTACCGCAGACGCCCTGACCTCGATCTATCCCGACGTGCCCTCCACCGTGCTCGCGTACGCCGTCGACCTGCAGACACCCGCGCTGACGCCGGGCGAGGTGATGGACATTCGCGGTTCGCTTCACACGAAGGACGATCACGTCGTCATC
>Ga0209473_1000335_pt1 | contig 29325 bp, 31 predicted proteins | sample GraSoiAngelo_133_FD_185890 | JGI IMG/M metagenome (GOLD analysis project Ga0209473, IMG submission 185890) | Grasslands soil microbial communities from the Angelo Coastal Reserve, California, USA - 14_0929_05_20cm (SPAdes) (version 2) | ecosystem: Environmental > Terrestrial > Soil > Grasslands ...
CGGTCTGTGTCCGTTCGCTATCGCTCCGGCCCGTTTCCGGTCAGTCCCGGTGGCAGCATCGAACGACGGGGCCGGCCTAGGCCTTCTGCCGGGTGCGCATTCGGACTCCCTATCGGCCCGCGGAGCGCTGTGCCCGCAACCGTCTTAGTGGTGAAACTGTGGACCTCCGAGCCCGTCCAGCCGCGATCCCCAGAATCGAAGCCCCAGAACCAATCGCCCGCCGCTTCGTCGACCGACTCGAGGGGGAAGTATTTCCCGACGAGCCACTGGTAGGCGGCCCCGGCCGGCCAGCGCACTCCCGTTCCCGCCAGGTCTGGGAGCGTGGCGTCGGCCGCGTTCGTGAGCACATAGAGCCTGGGGTTCGGGGCATCGTCAGGCATCACCTGTTTTGATGGGCAGGCGTGCTGCTACGGCGCCGCTGCCAGCAGGTAGACGGCCGCCGCCAAAATGATCGGCGCCGAGTACACCCCCGGCATCGCTTTCCTCATGTAGACCGACCCGACCAGGTGGAGCAGTCCGTTCCCCGCCATCACGACGCCGAACACGTAAGCCGCCGGCCGCATCACGGGCTCCCCGCGAAACGCCGCCGGGGACAGCGCGAACAGCACGATCGTGACCGTGATCAGCCCGCCGAGCCAGACGGGGAACGTGAAGGTCGGGAGCGGCAGGAAGGGAAATCGTGCTCGGATGGCCCGCACGGCCGGATTGTAGACGGACAGGAAATCGGTCAGCGCCTCGTCCACCACGTGAATCGCGAGTGCTCCGCACAGCGCCAGCCACGCCTCGCCGAGGCGCGACGCCCCGGCCGCTAGCAGCACCGCACACCCTTTCCCTTCGCCTCGAAGAACTCCGCGACGAACTCCCGCTCGCTCAATCGAGGCTCGTGCCCCGCGGCCTGACAATGCTCCAGATACAGCTCGTAGTCGGGCATGCCGAGCATCCGGCGCAGAACGCGGCGCCAACCTTTGCCGCCCTCTGCCGCCTTCTGCCGCCCTGTGCCGCCCTCAGTCTCCCGTCGCATACGCCCTCTCCACATACGGCGTCTCGTGCGTCTCCGCCCGCTTGCGGCCCGAGAGCACCAGCCACCACTCCCGCACCGATGTCAGGATCAGCACGCCGACGACGACCATGAACAACAGCGCCACGAATGTGTTCAGGCGGTCGTTGAAGACCAGCCGTCCGGCGTGCGGGTCGGCCGACCCGGCAAGCGACGCGGCATGCGCCAGAAACCCCAAGCGCGGATCGGCCGAGAACACCTTCTGCCACCCGGCCGTCATCGTGACCGCCACGAGCCAGGCGAGCGGCGCGAGTGTGACCCACGCGAACCGCTGCCGGCCCATCTTGATGAGAATCGTGGTGCCCACGCACAACGCCACGGCGGCGAGCAGCTGGTTCGCGATCCCGAACAGCGGCCACAATGAATTGATCCCGCCCAGGGGGTCGACGACGCCCTGATACAGGAAGTAGCCCCACCCCAGGACCACGCACGCGCTGGACGCGATCACACTGGGATACCAGGACGTTTCGCCGAACCGGGGCCACACGTGCCCCACGATCTCCTGCAGCATGAACCGCCCCACGCGCGTTCCGGTGTCGATCGTCGTGAGGATGAACAGCGCCTCGAACATGATGGCGAAGTGGTACCACAGGGCGTCGAAGGTGCGGCTCCCGCCACCCAACACGCCCGTGACGCTCGCGAAGATCTGCGCCATGCCGACGGCGAGCGAAGGCGCGCCACCCGAGCGGGCAACGAGTGTGGCTTCCCCCATGCGCGCGGCGAGCGCCTGCATCGTGTCCGGTGTGACCACGAAGCCCGCCTGGCTCAACGCCTGCGAGGCCTGCGCCAGCGCCGCCGGTGTGGTGTTCATCGCGAAATACACGCCGGGGTCGAGCGTGCACGCCGCGATCATCGCCATCACGCCCACGAACGACTCCATCAGCATGCCGCCGTAGCCGATCATGCGGGCGTCGGACTCGCGCGCGATCATCTTTGGCGTCGTGCCGGACGCGACCAGCGAGTGGAATCCCGAGATCGCGCCGCACGCGATCGTGATGAACGCGAACGGGAACAGCTTGCCCGCGAACACGGGACCTTCGCCGAGCGTGGCGAACGGCGTGAGCGCCGGCATGCGGAGCGGCGGCAAGATCACCAGGATGGCGACCGCAAGCACCAGGATGGTGGTGATCTTCAGGAACGTCGAGAGGTAGTCGCGCGGGCACAAGAGCATCCACACCGGCAGCACCGAAGCGATGAACCCGTAGGCCACCATCATCCACGTGAGGGCGGTGGCGCTGTGCGTGAACAGCGGGGCGAGCTGCGGCTGGCCCGCCACCCAGCCCCCGGCAACCAGCGCGCCCAGCAGCAGCACGGCTCCCGCTGCCGACGCCTCGCCCACCTTGCCCGGGCGCCACCGCTTCATCCACCACCCCATCAGCAGCGCGATCGGTACCGTGCACGCGAGCGTGAACAATCCCCAGGGCGACGCCCGGAGGGCATTGACGACGATCAACGCCAGCACCGCCAGCAGGATGATCATGATGAAAAGCACCGCGAGCATCGCGGTGGCGCCCGCGGCCGGATTCACTTCTTCCTTGGCCATCTGGCCGAGCGACTTGCCGTCGCGCCTGAGCGAGCAGAACAGGATCGTGAAGTCCTGCACCGCGCCCCCGAGCACGACGCCGATCACGAGCCACAACGTGCCCGGGAGGAAGCCGAACTGCGCCGCCAGCACCGGACCCACCAGCGGCCCCGCCCCGGCGATCGCCGCGAAATGGTGCCCGTACAGCACCCACTTGTTCGTGGGGACGAAGTCGCGTCCGTTGTTGTGTCGCTCGGCGGGTGTCGCGCGGCGGTCATCCAGCCCGAACACCCGGGCGGCGAGGAACCGGCTGTAGAAGCGGTATCCCACCGCGTAGCTGCACAGCGCCGCGGTCAGGAGCCACGCGGCGTTCACGCTCTCGCCGCGCGACAAGGCGAGCACGCCGAACGCGGCCGCGGCGAGGGCAGAAATTCCGCCCCACACGAGCATCGAGACCAGCCGGTTCATGCCGCCTAAGTTACGGCGCGCCTTGCCGATGTTCAATTTCGAACATAGGTTCGAAAGCTTGACGCCGACCACCCCTTGGCTCACGGCCGCGCGCGAGGCGACTCGCGTCACCACGCCAGCGATGGAGCCGCAGACCCAGCAGCAGCGCCTCGCCGAGACGATCCACGGGCGCGTCGTGGTGGTCACAGGCGGGGCGACGGGCCTGGGCCGCGCCACCGCGCTCGAGTTCGCGCAACGCGGTGTGGCGGTGGCGATCAACTACGTCGACCTCCCCGACCGCGACGTCGCCGCCCAGGCGCTGCTCACCGAGACCGCGATCCGCGCCCTCGGCGTGCCGGTGTACTGCGCCCGCTGCGACGTGCGCGACCACGCCGAGGTCGAGAAGTTCGTCACCGCCGTGCGAGAACGTCTGGGAGGAGTGCACTACCTGGTCAACAACGCCGGCGTGGCGCACGACGGCGCGCTGTGGCGCTTGAGCCCCGAGGCGTGGCAGGAAGTGCTCGACACCAACGTCACCGGAGCGTTCAACTGTATCCAGGCCGTGGCCGGCTCCATGCGGGCCCAGCGCTACGGCAAGATCGTCAACGTCGCCAGCCATCAGGCCTTTCGTCCGGGATTCGGCATCGCCAACTACGCCGCCAGCAAGGCGGCGCTCATCGGGCTCACGCGCGCGGCGGCCGTGGACTTGGGGCCGTCCAACGTGAACGTGAACGCCGTCGCCCCCGGGTTCGTGAAGACGGACCTCCTGGCCAAGCTGCCGCGCGAGGTGCTGGAGCGCGCCGAGCACGAGTCGGTGCTGGGCCGGGTGGCGGAGCCGGAAGACGTGGCGCGCGTGATCGTGTTCCTGTGCAGCGAGGAGGCACGCCACGTGACGGGACAGGTAATCGTGGTGGACGGGGGACTCACGCTCGGTTCTTGAAAAACCACGGCGCGGACACGATATTGCGCGCCGTGACTAATCCTTTGAAAAACAACTACTTAGTGCGCGGTGCGCGGTGCGCGGTTGTCGCCGCGACGGTGACCGGCTGCGGCGGCAAGCAGCACGTGGAGGAGCCGGCACCGACCGTGCCCCTCCCCACCGCCGGCATCGCGGCGCAGCAGGTGGCCATCACGCCCCTCACCCTCGTGGTCGCCGAAGATTCGCTCCATTGGCAGGTTCTGGTGGGCGCGCGGCGCACGGCGCTCGCCCGGGCCGACAGCGTGATTGGCTCGCTGCTCAAGGAGCGGGCGCCGGAAGTGACGTGGCTGCTCCCCGACGACCTGCGGCGCGCCGCCCGGCGCGCGCCGGGGATCGCGCCCGACCCCGATCAGATGGGCACGTCCATCCTGCTGCGGGGCGGGGGACGGGAAGAGATGGTGCCCGATCCGCTCCGCAACGAGCTGCGCACGCTGGCCGCGCTGGTGGGGGCGGGGGGCGGACGCTTCATGCTCGTGCCGGCAGGGCTCGTGTACAGGCGGGCGACGACTGGGGCGGGAAGTGTAGGGGCGCCGCATGCTGCGCCCCTACCTCGCGGCCTAGCGACCGCCGAACTCACCATCGTGATGGTGGACGTCCGCACCGGCCGGGTCGGGTTCCGCACCGTGGCGCGGGGCGAGGGGGACGATCCCTGGACGGCGCTCACGCGCGCCGTCAAGAGCCTCACGCCGGGGCTGCCGTGACGCGTGAGGCGACCCTCATCGCCGGCGATGGCATCGGGCCCGAGATTACGGAAGCGACGCTATCCGTGCTCGCTGCGCTGGGAGTGGCGTTCGACTGGGACGAGCAGTACGGCGGGATGAGCGCCGTCGAGAAAGCGGGCACGCCGCTGCCGAAGGCTACGTCGGACTCGATCCGGCGCACCGGGCTCGCCCTCAAGGGGCCGCTCACCACGCCGGTGGGCGGGGGGTACCGCTCGGTGAACGTGGCGCTGCGCCAGGAGTTCGAGCTCTACGCCAACGTGCGGCCCGTCAAGTCGATCGTGCCCGGTGGCCGCTACGTCGACGTGGACCTGGTCATCGTGCGCGAGAACACCGAGGGCCTGTACGTGGGAATGGACCGTACGTTCAAGGTCGGGAACGACCCCAAGGCGCTCGCCCAGGCGACCTCGGTGATGACGCGGGACGGCTGCCGGCGGATCGTGCGCTACGCGTTCGAGTACGCGCGCCGCCACGGCCGCAAGAAAGTGACGATCGTGCACAAGGCCAACATCCTCAAGGCGACGTCCGGGCTGTTCCTCGAGACCGCGAAGCAGATCGCGGCCGAGTACCAGGGGCACATCGCCTCGGACGACAAGATCGTGGACAACGCCGCCATGCAGCTGGTGATCAACCCGGCCCAGTTCGACGTGATCGTCACCACCAACCTGTTCGGCGACATCCTCTCGGACGAGGCCTCGGGACTGGTGGGCGGGCTGGGGCTCGCGCCCGGCGCGAACGTCGGCGAGCAGGCGGCGATCTTCGAGGCCGTGCACGGCTCGGCGCCGGACATCGCGGGGCAGGGCATCGCCAACCCCGCCGCGCAGATGCTCGCGGCCGCGATGATGCTCGATCACATCGGCCAGCTGCAGGAAGCCGGCCGGCTGCGTCGCGCGCTGGAAACGGTGATCGTGAAGGACAACGTCCGGACCAAGGATCTGGGGGGCAGTGCTTCCACAACTGAGTTCGCCCGGGCTGTGGCCCACCGGGTCTAGCCATCCGTGCGCCCGCTGCGGGGAAATCACCCCGGGGATTGCCTTGGGCGAGTTGTGCGCGAAATGTACGAGAGACGTCGCGCGGAAGGCGTCACGGATAGGACGTCTCGTGGCCATCGTCACTACCCTGCTCGTTGTGGGGTATCTGATCCTCACCCTCAGGGCCGTGGCGCCGGCGTCGCAGACCACGGCGCGCACGGTGGGCGCCGTGGCGGCAGTCGCATGGTACGTGCTGACGTTTCGCATCGTGCAGAGGATTGCGCTCGAATGGCTCAAATCCCGGCGTCCTTAGTCGTCGCGGTCGTCGCCGGAATGGCGCCGCTCGCCGCACAGACGTCGTTATCCATCTATAGCGACGGGCGGGTCGTGGTGCGGCGGACGCTGCCCCAGCCGCTCGAGAAGGGCCGCAACACGCTGACTTTGAAGCTCGAGGGACTCGATCCGGCGACGCTGTTTTCCCCGGACACCGCGGTGGCCTTCGTGTCGGCCACGGCCCGGCCGGCGACCGGCCAGGCGGCGGCCATGGAGCGCGCCATCGGGCAGACGCTCGGCTTCGTGCGGCCACGCGCCGGCGGCGGCGCGGACACGGTGCGCGCCACGGTGGTCCGCGTCGCGCCGCCGCAGTACCGCCTGCCGGACGGGCGCTTCCTCTTGTCCGAGCCTGGGGAGCCCCTGTTCCCGGCGGAGCTGGTGCGCACGATGCCGGAGGCGACCGTGACGCTCGAAGCGACCCGTAACCGGCCGCGCACCGACCTCGCGTACGTCATGATCGGCGCGGCACGGTGGGAGGCCGTGTACCAGGTGATCTTGGCGGGCGCCAAGTGTCAGGTCTCAGGCGCGGCGACGGTCACAACCGACTCACTCCGGGTCGACAGCGCGGACGTACAGCTGGTCGCGGGCTCCATCAATCGTGCTCGGGTCGGTGCGCCGCCCACGGGGGCGTGGCTCCGGCGCGGGGCGGTGCAGCTTTCGGAGGTGGTGGTCGGTGGGGGGGAGGCCGGCCAGGAGGCCGTGGGGGAGACGCACGTGTATCAACTCCCCGGGCGGCTCTCCCTCACGCCCGGCGTCCCCGTCACGGTCGCGTTGTTCCCGGCCTCCGGCGTCGCGTACACACAGGAGTTCGTCGTCCCGGGCGCGTTGCCGTGGCAGGGCTTCGTCCAGCAGTCGCCTGCCGAACCCAACAGAGTGCCCGTGCAAGTATGGTATACGCTCAAGCGATCGCGCGGGACGGCGTTCGGTGAGCGTCCCCTCCCCGGTGGCACCGTGCAGGTGTTCCAGGGCGACTCCGCCGGCCGGCTGCAGCTCGTGGGAGAGGCGCGCAGCGATCACACCGCGCCGGGGCGTGACGTGCGCGTGCAGTCCGGGGACGCGTTCGACGTCACCGCCGAGCGGGTGCAGACCGACTACGGCCAGGAGCCGATCCCGCCGCCGAAGCGCGGCCTGCCCGCGCGGCAGCGGATCACCGCCGCCTATAAGGTGACGATCACCAACGCCAAATCGCAGCCCGTGTCGGTGGACGTGCGCGAGGCACGGTTCGGCGTCTGGCGGGTCACCGAGAGCAGCCTCCCCGCCGAAAAGCTCTCGGCCACGGAGGTGCGATTCCGACTGAGCGTGCCGCCGAACGGGGATGCCACCCTCACCTACACCGTGCAGGCGGAGTCGTGACGGTCCAGCTGCTGCACGTCTCCGACCTGCACTTCGGTGGCCTCGCCCGCATCGCGCAGATCGAGGCGCTCGAAGGCATGATCCCCGACCTGCGGCCCGATGCGGTGGTGATCACGGGCGATGTGTCCCAGCGGGCGCGCCACGGCGAGTTCCAGCGGGCGCGGGCCCTGGTGCAGCTCGCGGCGCGCACGGCGCCGGTGCACGTGATCCCGGGAAACCACGACGTCTGCTGGTGGACGCGCCCGTTGCTGCCGTTCGGGAAGCGGCCGCTGTACGCGAAATACGCGCGCTATTTCGGCGACGAGCTGACGCCCACGCTCGCAATTCCCGGCGCCGTGATCGCGGGCGCGCTCACGTCGCACGGCGTCGCCTGGGGGTCGCTCACCCTGCGCCCGCGTGACCTCGCCGTGAAAGGTCATCTCCCCAAGCGTGAGGTCGAGCGAGTGCGGGGCGTGTTCGCCGCGGCGCCACCCGAGCAGGCCCGGGTGCTCGCCCTGCACCACAACGTGCTGCGCGGCGAGATCTCCGGGCGCATGGGCCTGGCGCGCTGGCGCCGGGCGCAGCGCCGCATCGCGGGGTGCGGCGCCGAGGTGGTGCTGTGCGGCCACGATCACCAGGAAGACGCCGACGTCTTGGACGGCCGGGTGGTCGTCTCCACGGCGAGCACGCTGTGCCGCCGCACCCGCGGTGGGCGACCGCCCAGCTTCAACTTCGTGACGATCGAGCCGACGGCGGTGCACATCACGTTCTTTCGGTGGGATTCGGAGGGCGGGAAGTTCCGGGCGTCGGATACCGCCGCATTCGCCCGGCCCGGGCCCCAGGCACCAGCGCAACAGGTTCCCGTCGCCAGCCAACTCTGATCACTGAGGCGCATATGGGAAAATTCCAGGGCGTCGACTTCTACGACGTCGACAGCCTGCTCTCCGAAGAGGAGCGCGCCGTCCGCGACACGGTACGCTCCTGGATCGACGAGCGACTCATGCCGATCATCGGCGAGCATTACGTGGACGGTCGCTTTCCCAGGCAGCTGGTCCCCCAGATGGCCGAGCTCGGGCTGTTCGGCGCCAATCTGCCGGAGGAGTACGGCTGCGCCGGGCTCAACAACGTGGCGTACGGGCTGATCATGCAGGAGCTCGAGCGCGGCGATTCGGGTGTCCGCTCCTTCGCGTCGGTGCAGGGCGCCCTCGTCATGTATCCGATCTTCGCCTTCGGATCGGAGGAGCAGAAGCGGCGCTGGCTGCCCCCGATGGCGGCGGGCGAAGTGATCGGCTGCTTCGGGCTCACCGAGCCCGACTACGGCTCGAACCCCGGGGGCATGATCACCGTCGCGAAGGAAATGAAGGACGGCTGGGTGCTGAACGGCGCCAAGATGTGGATCACCAACGGCTCCACGGCCCAGGCGGCGATCGTGTGGGCCAAGACCGGCAAGCTCGACGACGTGAACTCGATCCGCGGCTTCATCGTGCCCACGGACACGAAGGGTTTTTCGGCCAAGGACCAGAAGGGGAAGCTGTCTTTGCGGGCCAGCGACACGAGCGAGTTGGTCTTGCAGGATGTGTGCCTGGCGAAAGACGCGCTGCTTCCCCAATCGTCCGGCCTCAAGTCCCCGCTGATGTGCCTCACGCAGGCGCGCTACGGCATCGCGTGGGGCGCGGTGGGAGCCGCGATGGCGTGCTACGACGAGGCGGTGAGCTACGCCAAGAACCGCCTGATGTTCGGGAAGCCGATCGGCGGGTTTCAGCTGCAGCAGGCGCGGCTCGCGGAGATGCTCACGGAGATCACCAAGGCGCAGCTCCTCTGCCTGCAGCTGGGGCGACTCAAGGACCAGGGCAAGGTGACGCCGCAGCAGGTGTCCCTCGCCAAACGCAACAACGTGAGCATCGCCACCGACGTGGCGCGCGAGACGCGCCGCCTACTCGGCGCCAACGGCATCCTGGCGGAGTATCAGGCGATGCGCCACCTCGCCAACCTCGAGTCGGTGTACACGTACGAGGGGACGCATGATGTGCATACGCTCATCTTGGGGCAGGAGATTACCGGGCTGAATGCGTTCAACTGAGTGCGGAGTGCGGAGTGCGGAGTGCGGAGTCGAAGGACGCACATCCACTCCGCATTCCGCACTCCGCACTCCGCACTTGCTAGCAGGGGCGATGATGCTGGCCTTGGTGCCCCCGCCCGCCGCCGCTCAGCAGCCCGACTCCGTTCCCACAGACACCCTCGCGCCCGTGGTCGTGACGGGCGTGCGCCTGCCGGCGGCGCCGGAGATGGCGCGCGGCCTCACCGGCCAGAGCGCCACCCTCTCGGCGGCGGACTTGGACGCGCGTGGCGTGAGCACGCTCGCCGACGCGCTCGAGATGCTGCCGGGCGTCACCGTGGCCGACGAGCTGGGCACGCCCGCTCAGCTCGACGTCACGCTGCGCGGCTTTCAGGTGTCGCCCACCATCGGCTTGCCCCAGGGCATCACGGTGTACGTGGACGGCGTCCGCGTGAACGAGCCGGACGCCAACGAAGTCAACTTCGACCTGCTGCCGCTCGAAGACGTGGAGCGGGTGGAGGTGTCGTACGGGCCGTCCGTGTTGCTCGGGCGCAACTCACTCGGCGCCGCGGTGAATCTGGTGACCCGCCGGGGCACAGCCCCGGGCGCACGCGAGGTCGAAGTCTCGGGGGGCAGCTACGGCCGCTACGAGGCCAAGCTCCATGCGGCCGACCGGCTGGGGCGCTGGGACTATTACGTGGGCGTGCGCTACGAGCACACCGACGGCTGGCGACAGGCCACCACCAGCCGTCTCGCCACCGCGTTCGCCAAGCTCGGCGTGCTCGCGGGCGGCTGGAACGCGACGCTCAGCTATGCCGGCGCCACGAACCGCATCCTCCAGGCGGGCAGCCTTCCCGAGAACGTCGTGGCGACGCGGCCCGACTCGAATTTCACCAGCGGCGACTCCTTCGCGCCGGTGTCGCATCTCCTGACGCTGAATGCGCAGCGCGGCGTGGGCGCCGCCCAGCTCTCCGTGAACGCCTTCGGGCGCTCGCTCGGCACCGACCAGTTCAACGTGAACGCGAGCCCGCCCGACTCGCGGCAGCGCAATCACGAGCGCATCGCCGGCGGCGCGCTCCAGCTCGCCGGCCGCACGGGCGTCCTGGGGCGCGCGCTGCGCTGGTTTGCCGGGCTCGACGGCCAGTACTCGCACACCGTCGTCGGGCTCTACGCCGCGTCCCCCGGAGGACCCGACTCGCTCACCGATTCGGTGCGCGCCAACGAGAGCGACTTCGGCGGATTCGCGGGCGCGAGCTGGGATGTGGCGCCGGCGCTCGCCGCCACCGTCGTGGGGCGGTACGACTATGTCCGTCTGCCGTACGACGACCTGCTCGATCCCACGCAGAGCGGGCTCAACGTGTTCCACCGGCTGAGCCCCCGGGCCGCGCTGTCGTGGACCGGCGCCGCGGGGCACGAGGTGTACGCCTCCTGGAGCGCCGGCTTCCGCACCCCGGCGCTGGTGGAGATCGCGTGCAGCGATCCCACCGCCGCGTGCCCGCTGCCGTTCGCGTTGGGTCCCGATCCCGCCCTGCGCCCCGTGGTCGCGACCACCTATGAGCTGGGCTGGCATTTTCGTCCTGCGGCGCGTCAGCTCGCGCTGGGGGCGGATCTGTATCGCACCGACGTGCGTGACGACATCTTCTTCCTCGCCCCCACGGCGACCACCGGGTACTTCCAGAACATCGGGGACACGCGGCGCATCGGCATCGAGGCGTCGGCGGCGTGGACGGCGCGCGGGGGGCTCGGCGTGTACGCCAACTACGGCTACACGGCGGCCTCGTTCCGGACCGCCGCGGTGCTCGCGACGGGGCGCGCGCCCGGCAACGAGACCGTCACCCCGGGCGACCGCATCCCGATGATTCCCGCGCACCGTGCCAACGTCGGCGCCCTGCTGCCTCTCCCGCTGTCCCTCGGCACGGAGCATCTGCGCGCGCGGCTCGACGTTCGCTACATCGGCCCGCAGTACCTGCGCGGTGACGAGGAAAACGTGGAGCGACGACTCCCGGATTACACCGTAGTGGACGCATCGCTCGAGGCGAGCGTGGGCCGCTACGACGTCCGCGTGGCGATCCCGAACGTGTTCGACCGTCGCTACGTCACGTTCGGGACGTTCGCCGAGAACCCGACCGTTCCGGGCAATCCCGTGGAGCGGTTCGTCACGCCCGGCATGTTGCGGCATCTGCTCGTGAGCGTCAGTGCGGAATTCTGAGCCTTTTGCGTCGCTACGTCATACGAAGGTTGCCAGACGAGAAGCCGCAGGTTTGCTTTCCCTCTCGCCGAATCATGATTCACCACCTGTAACGTACACCGTGGCGTCGTAGCGTCGCCTCTTATGAGAATAGCCGTATGCATCAAACGCGTCCCCGATTCCGAGACGCGCGTCAAGATCGCCCCGGACGGCAAATCGCTGGACGAAGCGGGCGTCAAGTTCATTCTCAATCCCTACGACGAGTTCGCCGTCGAAGAGGGGCTGCGGCTCAAGGAGAACGCCGGCGCTGGCGAGGTCGTCGTCATCGCGCTCGGCCCCCCGGCCGCGCAGGAGACGATCCGCACCGCGCTGGCGATGGGAGCCGATCGCGGCGTGTTGCTCCAGACCGCGGGATTCCACCCCGACGGCCTCGAGACGGCGAGGGCCCTCGCCGCGGAGCTCAAGAACGGCGCGTTCGATTTGATCCTGTTCGGGAAGATGGCGATCGACGATTACAACCATCAGGTCGGCCCCATGGTGGCCGAGCTGCTCGACCTGCCGTGTGTGACGACCGTGGCTCACCTCGAGATCGCCGGGGGCAAGGGGACGGCGGAACGGGAGATCGAGGGCGGCGTCGAAGTCGTGGAGTTCCCCCTCCCGGCCGTGCTCACCACCGATAAGGGCTTGAACGAGCCGCGCTATCCCGCGCTCAAGGGGATCATGGCGGCGAAAAAGAAGCCGCTCGACGTGAAACCCACCGCTCCCGGGCCGGGTGCGCTGGAGATCCTCTCGCTCGCCCTGCCCCCCGAACGGCAGGCGGGGAAGATCGTGGGCGAGGGCTCGGCCGCCGTGCCCGAGCTGGTGCGGCTGCTGCGCGAAGAAGCGAAGGTGCTGTGAGCGACGTGCTCGCGGTGCTCGAGCAGCGCGACGGCGCCGTCCGCAAGGTGTCCCATGAGGTCGTGACCGGCGCGCGGCGCCTCGCGGATGCCCTGGGCGGGGGCGCCCAAGTGGACGCGCTCGTGCTCGGCGCCGGTGCGGTGCGGGGCGCGGATCAGGTGGGCGGGTTCGGAGCGGACCGGGTGATCACGCTGACGCATCCTGGATTCGGGATGTACGCGCCGGAGGGATACGCGCGCGTCGTCGCCGACCGCGTGAAAGCCGGCGGCTACCGAGCCGTCGTGTTCGCGGCGAGCGCCACCGGCAAGGACCTCGCTCCTCGGGTCGCCGCCCGGCTCGGGCGTCCACTCGTCCAGGACGTCACCGACGTGAGCGTCGCGGGCGGCGCGGTGATCGCGATCCGGCCGGTATACGCCGGCAAGGCGCTCCTGAAGGTCCGCGTGGCCGGCGGCCCCGCCGTGCTGTCGCTCCGGCCCAACGTGTTCACGCCGGTGCAGCGTCCCAAGGCCGGTGTTCAGGAAACCGCAGCGGTGGACGGCTCGCCCGGTCGCGTCGTCGTCAGGCAGATCAAAGCGGCGGCGGCGGGCACCCTCGACGTGGCCGAAGCACCGATCATCGTGTCGGGGGGCCGCGGGCTCAAAGAGCCGGCGAACTTCAGAGTACTAGAAGAGCTGGCGGCGGCGTTCGCGGGACGCGCGGCCGTCGGCGCCTCGCGCGCCGTGGTGGACGCCGGGTGGCGCCCCCACGCCGATCAGGTGGGGCAGACGGGCAAAACCGTCAGCCCGACGCTGTACGTGGCGGTGGGGATTTCCGGCGCGATCCAGCACCTGGCCGGGATGCGCACGTCCAAGGTCATCGTCGCGATCAATAAGGACAAGGATGCACCGATCTTCAAGGTGGCGGATTACGGAATTGTGGGAGACCTGTTTGAAGTCGTTCCCAAGCTGACTGAGGAGATAAGAAAACTGCATGGCTGAATGCGGAATGCGGAGTGCGGAATGCGGAATTGGTTTGCCGGCGTCGAGCGTATGTGACGCCCCGCGTCCGGAACTCAGCACTGCCATTCCGCATTCCGCATTCCACATTCCGCACTTGTTATGATCCTCCCCGCCTCCTATCAGCCGCAGCTGCCGCTGGATCGCCTCCTGCTCCCGGTCCGCGCCCCGGGCGCGGGTGACCGCATGGAGCTGGACGTGGTCATCGTCGGCGCGGGCCCGGCTGGACTCGCCTGCGCCATCGCGCTGGCTCAGCTCGCCCGGCGCGGCGGCACCGAGCTCAACGTCGGCGTCCTCGAGAAAGCCGAAGCGCTGGGGGAGCACTCCCTTTCGGGCGCCGTCGTGAACCCGCGAGCGTTCCGCGAGCTGTTCCCGGACCTGAAGGATGCCGACTTCCCGTTCCGGGCGCCGGTCACCAAGGAAGCCGTGCACCTGCTCACCGCCCGCCACGCACCGCGCATTCCCACCCCTCCCACGATGCACAATGCCGGCAATTACATCGCCTCGCTGTGCGAGATCGTGCGCTGGTTGGGGGAGCAGGCCGAGGCGCTCGGCGTCAACCTGTTCACGGGATTCCCGGCCGCAAGCCTCCTCACGGAGGGTACACGCGTCGCGGGCGTGCGCACGGCGGAGACCGGCCTGGATCGCGAGGGCCGGCCCCTGGCGACGCACCAGCCGGCGAACGACCTCGTCGCGCGGGTCACGGTGCTGGCCGAGGGAACGCGCGGGATGCTGGCGCAGGCGTATCTCGAATGGCAACAGGTCGCCGGGGAGAACCCTCAGATCTTCGCACTCGGCGTAAAGGAAATCTGGGAGACCAAACAGCCGCTCGACACGATCGTCCATACGCTGGGATGGCCGCTGCCGCACGATGCATTCGGCGGCAGCTTCATGTACCCGCTCGAGCCCAGGCTCGTCGCGCTGGGTCTCGTGGTCGGCCTCGACTACCATGATGCCACGCTCGACGTCCACGCGCTGCTCCAGCAGATGAAGCTCCACCCGTTGTTCCGGCAGCGGCTCGAGGGGGGCGAGATGGTCGAGTGGGGTGCGAAGACCATCCCCGAGGGCGGCTACTACTCGATCCCGGCGCGCCGCTCGGGCGACGGCGTCGCGATCCTGGGCGACTCGGCCGGCCTGGTGGACGTCCCGTCGCTCAAGGGGATTCACTACGCCATCCAGTCCGGCATCTTCGCCGCCCGTGCCATCTTTGCGGCCCTCACGGCCGGCGATACCTCCGCCCCGCGGCTCGCGGAATACGACCGCCTCCTGAACGAGTCGTTCATCATAAAGGATCTGTACCGCACGCGGAACATGCGGCTCGCGTTCAAGGACGGCTTCTTTGCGGGCGGCGCGAAGGCGGCCCTGATGTCGCTCACGGGCGGGCGGGTCCCCGGACGGAAGATCACCGTCGAACGCGATGCGGATGTAGAGCGCACGCTGACCCCGGGCGCACGCCCGGGGTCAGTTGTAGCCCCCGACGGGCGTCTGACCTTTTCGAAAGTGGACGCCGTGTTCAAATCGGGGAACGCGACCCGCGACACGATCCCGACGCATCTCGTCGTTGGACCGGACGTACCCGCCGCCGTCGCGGAGTTTTACACCCACCTGTGCCCGGCGGGCGTGTACGAGGTGGCGGACGGCACGCTGCGCGTGAACCCGCCTAATTGTGTCGACTGCAAAGCGACCGACGTGTTGGGCCCCCGCTGGACGCCGCGTGAAGGAGGCAGCGGGCCCAAATACAAGCGGATGTAGGCCTCCCACAGCCGATCTTGCGTTGCCGCAGCACCGTGCGCCCCGGAGTCAACAGGTCCGGCCCGTGGTCATTTGACCCGAACACCGGTCCGCTGGCATCTCACGTCCCACCAATACGATACGCTCCACATTGTGGGGGGCGCCGAGTCCGGGACTTGGCACCCGATATGCAATGTCACACAGGCCGTGGGAAGGCCACATGGCAAACGAGACCAAACGTAGCGGCGCATCGCGTGGCGAGCGGCCCCGGCGACGCGGCTGGGACCGGCGGCGCGATCTGGGCCGCCGCATGATCCGCGACCGGCGACGCGCAACGGCCGAGGTGCCGTTCGAGCGCCGCGCGGGAAGCGACCGCCGCTCCGGCGGGCAACGGCGTGCCAGCGCGGAGCGCCGCACCACTCCTCCCGAAGGCTTCCACCTCCTCGACGGGTAGCCCTCGTTGCGCCGCCGCCACGGCGGTGACGCGGCTCCGCATGGTCTGGCACATCGCTGTCGTCCTCGCAATCCTCACGACCGGATGCGATCTCTATCTCCGGGTGCGCGCTGCGCGCCGGCAACGCGCACAGCGGGGCACCGACGACCTGACGCGGCTCGAGAATCGGCTGGCCTTCTACGAGCTCGCCGGCCGAGAATTCGAGCGCGCGCGTCGCTACGCGCACCCGTTCACGATCGCGTATTTCGACCTCGATGACTTTCGCGAGGTGAGCCACCTCTTCCCCCACCAGGTGGGCGACGAGATGCTGCGGCTCGTGGCCGGGGCGGCGCGCCGCTCCGTGCGGGCCAGCGACGCGGTCGCCCGGCTGGGCGGCGATCAGTTCGCGCTCCTGCTCGCGGAGGCGGGCCCCGAAGCCGCCGGGGCGGCGGTGAGAAAGTTGCAGCACACGTTGCAGGAGCTGGCGGAGGAGACCGGCCTGCCGCTCACCGTGAGCGGCGGCGTGGTGACGTGCCTGCAGCCGGCGGAGAGCCTGGAGGCGGCGATCGGCGCGGCGGACCGGTTGCTGCACGGCGCCAAGGCCGCGGGGCGCGACACGTTCTGGTCGGAAGCGATCATGCCGCAGCCGATCGAAGGGTTCGAGCCGACGCGGCTGCGGCGGGCCTACCGCGTGCCGCCCGGGTTCGACATGCCGATGCCGCCGCCGCGGGACCGTCCCGGCTAGAGTCCCGCCATCCTGATCCCGTCGATGATGAACTGCACCGCGATGGCGCACAACACGAGTCCCATCAACCGGGTGAGGATGCGCATCCCCGTCTGGGCGAGCCGTCGCTCGATGCGCGTGGCGGCGGCGAGCGTGACGGAGCAGAGATATGCCGTCAGCCCGATCGCCACGTATACCGCCGCCGTGGTGAGCGGCGTTTTCGCAGCCCCGCTCAGCACCATCACCGTCGAGATCGCGCCGGGCCCCGCCAGCATGGGGATCCCGAGCGGCATGATCCCCACGTCTTCCTTCTCGATCCCTTCGGCCTTCTCTACCGGCGTCTCCCGCTGCTGACTGCGGCGGGCCTGCACCATGTCGAGCGCGTTGAGGCCGATCACCACGCCTCCGGCGATCTTGAACGCGGCGATCGTGATGCCGAAGAGACGGAAGATCAGGCTGCCGCCGAGGGCGAACGCCGTGAGGGTCACGGCGCACGTCCAGGCCCCCCGCCGGGCCATCTGACGCCGCACCTCCGGCGGGTCCCGCGCCGTCATGGCGAGAAAGGTCGGCACGGCGGTCAGCGGATCGACGATGAAGAGGATCGACGTGAATACCAGGAACAGGTCCTGGAGCGTCTTCAGCATGCGCTCACATGGTCACCTGGATCACGCGGTCCTTGCCGGCCCGCTTCGCCTCGTACATCGCCTGGTCCGCCTTGCGCAGCAGCTCGTCGCTCCCCGCCTCGGTGCCCGAGACTGCGACGACGCCGATGCTGGCCGTGACCGAGGGCGTTCCGCGGAACACCGTGCGGATTCCCCCGGCGAGGCGAGTGGCGACCGCATGAGCCAGCGTGCCGTCGGTCTCCGGCATCAACACGCCGAACTCGTCGCCCCCCAGCCGGCCCACGACATCGGCCTGGCGCACGGCGCTGCGCATCGCGTCGGCAACGAGTCGCAACACCGCGTCGCCGGTGGCGTGACCGTGCGCATCGTTGACCTTCTTGAAGTCGTCCAGGTCGAGATAGATCAGGGCCAGGGGTCGCCCGTAGCGCCGGTTGCGCCCCAGCTCCTGCGCCAGCTGGGACGCGAACGCCCGCGCATTCAGGACGGTCGTGAGCGGATCGTGCGTCGCGAGCAGCCGGAGCTGTGATTGGGTGCGCCGCAACTGCGACAGACCGGCGATCGCCACGCCTACCACGGTGAGGTACGCGGCCTCGTTCAGGATCCGCACCTGGAGCGAGGTGTCGAGCGGCATCTGGTCGATCCCCACGCCGAAGCGGAGCAACGCCGTCGCGAGCGCGAACGCAATACCCCACCCCAGGCCGTCGTAGGACGCGGCCAGCAGCACCGGAACGACGTACAGAATGCCGAGTCGCAGGTCGGCCCCTGTCCGCACGTTGAGCACGAACACACCGGCGGCGAGCGTCGCCCAAGCGATCAGCCGCAGGGCGCGGCGCAGGCGGTCACGGGGCGCCACCTAGAAGGGCGCCTCGGCGACGTGCTGCGGATCGTCGAGCAGCAGGGCGGCGAGCGTATCGCCCGTGGACACCTCGGCCCGGTCCTCGGGCACGATCAGGAGGGCGTTGGCGCGAGCCATGGAGGTCAGGATGCCGGACCCCTGCGGACCCGTCAAGCGCGCGACCAGCGTCCCGCCCGTGCCCTCGGGCCGGACCACCGCCCGGAGAAAGTGCCGCAGTCTGGGGCCGAGCGTGACCCGCTCGCCCATGCACACCGGCACCGTGCGCCGGAACGGAAGCCGGTGTCCGAGCAGCCGCCGGATCGCCGGGCGCACGAACAGCTCGAACGTCACCATGGTGCTGACGGGGTTCCCCGGCAGCCCGATCCACGGCGTGCGGTGGAGCAGGCCGAAGCCGAGCGGCGCGCCGGGGCGCATGCGGATGCGCCACAGCTTCATGTCGCAGCCCAACTCGGCGAGCACCTCCCGCACGAAGTCGTGCTCCCCCACGCTCACGCCGGCCGTGGTCACGAGCAGATCGGCGTCGCGCGCTCCCGTGAGATGCTCGCGCAGGCTGTCTTTCGTGTCGCGCGCCAGCCCCAAGTCCAGCGGGATCCCGCCCGCGCGACGGATCAGCGCGTGCAGCGTGTAGGAGTTCGACGTGGCGATCTTGCGCCCCGCGAGGATCTCATCGGTGCGGTCCAGGTCCACGATCTCGTCCCCCGAGCCCATGAACGCGACCCGGGGCGGGCGGTGCACGAGCGGAGTGCCGTGCGCGATGGAGGCGAGCACGCCGAGCTGAGCGGGCTCGAGCGCCGTGCCGGCGGGCAGCACGACCTCTCCTTTACGGATGTCTTCGCCCCGGTAGCGCACGTTCTTGCGCGCATCGCGCCCCGCGACGACGGTCACCCGTTTCGGGTCCCCGCCCCCGTCCTCGGTGTCTTCCTGTCGCACCACCGTGTCGGCTCCCGCCGGGAGCGGGGCGCCCGTGAAGATTCGGGTGGCCTGGCCCGGACCGATGGGGCGCGCGGGAAACTGTCCGGCGGCGACGCTCTCGATCACCGCGAGCACGACCTTGCGGCCGGCGCTCGCCCCCTCGACGTCCGCGGCGCGGGCGGCGTAGCCGTCCATCGCCGAGTTGTCCCATGGCGGCAGGTCGATGGGACTCGCCACGTCCTCGGCGAGCACCAGGTCGAGCGCCTCGCGCAGCGGGCGGCGCACCGGTGGGAGTGGTGCGACGTGCTCGAGGATCAGGCGGGCGGCTTCGGTGGGAGTCAGCATGTTACGGCGGCAGGATCTTGGCCCGGTCCCACGCGAGGTTGGCCAGGGTGACCAGCCACGCGGTATCGGAAAAGCGGAACACGGGGAATTCCGCGCGATACGTCCGATTGTCCGTCACCATCGCGACCCAGTCGGTCGCGGTGTGGACCGCGGGATCGAACAGCGGCTCGGCTCCGGCTGCCAGGCGATACACCTCGATCTTCGGCAGCGCGGCCCGCTTGTAGCCCTCGACGAGGACGATGTCGGCTCCCTCGAGGTAGCGACGCGCCAGGGCGACGGGGTCCGATTCCGCTGCGGTCTTCTCCCACAGCACGCGCTGGCCGGGCCCCTCCATGAGGACGCGCTCGGCGTGGCCTTCGTGCCAGTGGCGCCAGGAGTCCTTGCCCCGTTGGTCGGTGTCGGCCGGATGGGTGCCGTGCTTGATGGTCATCACGCGGAAGCGGCGGCGGGCGAGCTCCGCCGCCAGCGCCACCAGCAGGGTGGTCTTGCCGGCGTTCTTGCGTCCGATCACCGACATCATCCGCGTTGCCGCCACACGGCCTCCGCCCGCTCCAGGTCCGCCGGGGTGTTCACGTTGAAGAACAGCACGTCCGGATCGCCGAATACCCGCACCCGCTCGAGCGGTAGTGTACCGACGTTCACGTCGGCGTGGAAGCCGATGGCACGGAGGTCGTCGCGCGCCAGCTGCCGCTCGATCGCGGGGCCGCACGCGGGCCCGTACACGGCGCACAGCGGCTCCACGCCGCGGCGTCCGTCGCTTTCGGGAAGGAAGGCGTCGCAGCCCGCCGAACCCTCCACCAGGGCGCGTAGCAGGTCGGCCGTGACGAAGGGCATGTCCCACGCGACACACAAGACGGGACCCGTGCCCGACGCGACCGCGGTGTAAATGCCGCCCAGGCTGCCGCAGTCGCGGCGCACGTCGGGGACGGTACGGAGATCGGGCCGCCAGCCCGGACCCTCCGGGGCGTTGGCGACGAGCAGCGGCGGCGACCCGGTCACGGCGCCGACGGCGTCCACCACGCGGTCGAGGATGCGCCGCCCGCCCAGCTCGACCAGGCCCTTGGGACGCCCGCCGTAGCGGCGGGCGGCGCCGCCGGCGAGGACGGCGCCGCGCACGCCCTTAGACTCCGAGCGCCTGGTGGTCCACCATCAGGCAGCGGTCCATCACGAGCGGGATACCCGCCGTCGCGGCCCGCTCCGGCGCCGTCTCGTCCACGACGCCGACCTGCAGCCAGATGAGACGCGGCCGCACGCGCAGGGCCTCGTCCACAATCGGCCCGACGCACTCGCTGCGCCGGAACACGTCCACCACGTCGATCGCGTGCTCGGCCGCGGCGGCCGTGAGGGTAGGATAACTCTGCTCGCCCAGGATCGCGGCATGCCCCGGGTTCACCGGTACGATGTGGTAGCCCGACTGCTGCAGGTACCGCGCGACGGCATGGCTGGGACGATTCGGCCGGGGCGAGAGCCCCACGACGGCGATCGTCCGGGCCTCCTGCAACAGCGTCCGGAGGGCCTCGGACGTCATGCCTCGGGCCGGTGCACGTGGGGCGTGCCGCTCACGGCGCGCCCCACCAGCACGACGCCGGCGCGCCCGGCGATCGTGAGCGCCAGCGTAGACGGCACGCTCGGCGTCGCCACGTAGGCGACGCCGGCGCGCGCGGCCTTGTAGGAGAGCTCTGCGGAAATGCGGCCGGTGACGAGTAGGCCCCGCCCGCGGGGGCGCTCCCGCGCGATCACCGCGGCACCGATCACCTTGTCCACCGCGTTGTGACGGCCGATGTCCTCGGCGTGGAACAGCAACCGCTCGCCGTCCGTGAGAGCGGCCGCGTGGATGCCGCCCGTCTCGTTGTAGCGCTCACCACTCGCGAACAGACCCTTGAATAGCGCGCGCAGCCGCTCGGGCGCCGGTGGCTCACCGCGCGCCGGGGCGTGCTTCACGGTATGCGGGTCGGCCAGGAAGGTCGAGACCGCGCCGCAACCGGACGCCAGCACGCGCTTACGGTTCTCCCCCTTCACCAGCGTCACCCGCTCCGGCTTCACCTCCGCCCAGAAGCCGAGGTCGGTGGCGCAGGGACGGAGCTTCACCAGATCGTCGAGCGTTTCGATATACCCCTCGCCGTGCAGCCACCCGGTCGCGAGCTCCTCCAGCTGATCGGGCGTGCACATCCACGTCACCGCGGGCTCGCCGTTCACCTCGAGCCAGACGGGCACTTCTTCTACGGCGGCGGACTCGGCGAGCATGCGGCCGCGGCGGGAGCCAGGCGCTGGGGTCAGTGGATCAGACTTCACCGAAGTACTCCGAGTAGATATGCGGCCCCTCCTGCACGCGCACCGCGTGCAGCGTGACCCCCGCCGGCAGGCGGGGCGCGATCCGCTCCCACACGTACACGGCCAGCGCCTCGCCTGTGGCAAGCCGACCGCCATCCGCGAATTCGGGCAGCGCGGCATTGATGCTCTTGCCTTCGAGCCGCGTCGTGACCTCCTCCGCGAGCAGCCGATCGAGCGTCTGGAGCTGCATCACGCCCCCCGCCCGCGCGTCGAGCGCCCCCTTCACCGTGACCCGGCACTGGTAGCGGTGGCCGTGCTCCTGGTCCGCGCGGCCGAACTCGCGCGTGTTGCGCTCATCCGGCCAATCCACCCGCCGGATCCGATGGGTCGCCGTAAACTCAACGATACGTGTAAGATAGCTGATCGGCATCGCTAGAATACCCGCACCGCGCTCGCCTTGAACGAGAACACGACGGGGCTGCCGGGCGCGAGCGCCAGGTCGCGCACGGCCTCCTCCGTAATGACGGCGACCAGCTCGACCCCCACGTCCGCGGTGACGTGGACCGCGCCCTCGTCCGGGCGCCGCCGAGCCAGGCCGGTCACCCGCCCCGGAAATGTGTTGCGCGCCGAGGAGGCCAGCGGCTCGCGACTGACGAAGATATCGGTGGGCGGCACCGCGAGGATCGCGGGGCCGGTCTTGTCGGTCATGGCGGCGATTTCGACCGTGCCGACGCAGGCATGTTTCAAGTCGCCGCTCTCCGCGGCCTTGAGCTCGACCCGGAACAGGTTCTCCGGGGTCACCGGCGAGAGCCGGCCGTCGGCCAGGGCGCGCACGTCGTCCGCCCAGCGGTACGCGTCTTCCAGCTGGTGAGACGCGAGGCATACGGCCATCGGGCGCCGGGCGCGCTCCTCCGCGAGCGCGCGGTACAACGTGAGGGCCGCGGCCCGATCCGCCGAGCTCGCGGGCTCGTCCAGCAGCAGCACGTCCGGCTCGACTGCGAGCGCCCGCGCCACCGCCACTCGTTGCACCTCGCCGTCCGACAGCTCGTGCCGCCGGCGACCGAGCAGCGGCGTGATGGCGAGTCGCGCGGCGACGGCCTCCACCCGTCTGTTCACCTCGGTCCGTCTGATGCCCCTGACCTGCAATCCGAACTCCATGTTTTCCCGAATTGTCGCCCGGAACAGGATCGGTCGCTGCTCCACCAGCGTCACCCGCCGGCGCGCGGCGCCGCCCGGGGTCACGACCGCCCCGTTCAGCAGGACCCGGCCCGCGCTGGGACGCTCGAGCAGGGCGAGCAGCCGCAGCAGCGTGCTCTTGCCCGATCCGTTGGGACCGACGACGGCGATGGCCGCGCCGGGAGGGACGGCGAACCGCTCGAGGTCGAGCACGACGCGGCCATCGTACGCGTGTCGCACCTCCACGAGCTCAAGCATGGCCGCGGCCCTGGAGCGTCTGCAATGCGACGTTCACGAGCAGGGCGAGGAGCAGGAGGATGAGCCCGAGCGCGAGCGCCAGGCCGAAGTCGCCCTGGCTGGTGTACAGGGCGACCGCGGTGGTGAGTGTACGGGTCTGGCCCCGGATGTTGCCGCCCACGGTCATGGCGGAGCCGATCTCGGCGACCACGTGACCGAACGCGGTGGTGATCACGGCGGCGAGGGCGAAGCGCGCCTCGCGCGCCACGGTCCACGCCGTGCGCCAGCGCCCGGCACCGAGCGTCTCGGCGGTGCGGCGGATGCGGGGATCGACTCCCTGGACCGCGGCGGCCGCGAGCGCCGCGGCGATCGGGAGCGCCAGGAGCACGTCGCCCAGCGCGATCGCCTGCCAGGTGTACAGCCATCCCATCGCGCCTAGGGGCCCTCGGCGGGAGAGCACACCGTACAACAACAGTCCCAGCACGACCGTCGGGAACGCGAGGGCGGTGTTCACGACGGTGAGCGCCGCGCGCCGGCCCCAAAAGGGGCGCGTCGCGAGCACGAATCCGAGCGGGATGCCGAGCCCGCACGCCAGCACGGTCGAGATGACGCCGATCCTGAGGGTGAGCAGGGCGATGCCGTACACCTCGGCGTCACCCGAAAACAACAGGGCCAGCGCCCGCCGGAATCCCTCCGCTAGAAAGTCCATCCCACGCCGATCGTGGCCCACGGGTGCGCGGTCCACTGGTCGAGGGGCGCCGCCAGGGGCAGCACGCTCGAGCCGTCGACCTTGTTCGGCACCTTGTACGAAAGGGGATAGTGCAGTTTCCAAAGTTCCAGGCGGAAGTCGCCACGCACGGAGATGCGCCGCGCCGGATACCAGCGCACCCCGGCGTTGGGAGCGAGCGTGATCTTAGTGCCGAAGCGGTAGCCGCTGGTGTCCTGCGCCAGCGCGCTGCCGACCGCGACGCCGAGCGCGCCGCCGACGAATGGGGCGAAATGCCGCCAGCTTTTCCGCCCCGTGAGCACGAGCTGGAGCCCCGCATCGACGAGCACGATGGGGTCGTTGAACAGTGCGCTCCGGCGCGACGTGGAGTCTTTCGTGTAGTCCTGGACGAAGCGCGACGTCCGGGCGTAGGCCATGCCGAGCGACGCGCCCACCGCGCCGAACGGCACTTCGTAGCGCAGCCCCCCGGTCAGGCCGTCCGACGGACCCACCCCGACGTCACCGCGGCTCCCCCCCAGGTGCCCGACACTGAGGGCCCATACGGCGCCGCGGGGGATGTCGTGGTACGGGGAGTGACCGGGCTCGTAGCCGACCTGGGCGGAAACGGCGTTCCATGACGCCAAGACGCCAAGCCACAAGAGCGCGCCGGCTCGGAGGATGGTACGCGTCGAACGTGCAACGTGGCGTCGTGGCGTCATGCAACGGCCTTTCATCTAGTCCGTCTCCCGCAGATCGCGCCCCGTCATTTCACGCGGCGGTTCGATGTTGAGCATGCGGAGCACCGTGGGACCCACATCGCACAGGGCACCGCCGTGCCGCAGCGGCCCCGGCACGTCGTCGCCCACGATGAGGAAAGGGACGGGATTCGTGGTGTGCGCCGTGTGCGGGCCGCCCGTAGTGGGATCGATCATCAGCTCGCAGTTGCCGTGGTCGGCGGTCACGAGCAGCGTGGCCCCGCGTCGCTCGGCGCTCCGGACGACGCGCTCGAGGCAACGATCCACCGTCTCCACGGCCGCGACGGCGGCCGGTAGTACCCCGGAATGGCCCACCATGTCTCCGTTGGCGTAGTTGCAGAGAATGAAGTCGTGCTGCCCCGCCTCGATCGCCTTGCAGAGCACGTCGGTCACGCCCGGCGCGCTCATTTCGGGCATCAGGTCGTAGGTCGCGACCTTCTGGGACGGAACGAGCAGCCGCTCTTCTCCCGGGTACGGCCTCTCGAGGCCGCCGTTGAAGAAATAGGTGACGTGCGCGTACTTCTCGGTCTCCGCGGTGCGAAACATAGTCTTGCCGCGCTCCGACACCACCTGCGCCACGATTTCCGAGAGCACCATCGGCCCGAAGACCATGGGGAAAGGGAACGTCCCGTCGTATTGCGTCAGCGTCACGAGGTCGACTTTGGGCCGCACGCCGGTATCAAACCCGTCGAAGCCGTCCACCGCCAGCGCGCGCACCATCTGGCGCATGCGGTCGGCGCGGAAATTGAAGCAGAAGACGCCGTCGCCCGAGCGGATGCGCGGCGTCCCGGTAATCACGCGCGGCTTGACGAACTCGTCGGTCTCGCCGGCCTGGTAGGCGGCCCGAATGGCGCTCAGGGCATCGGGAGCGGGCGCTCCCACACCATGCACCATCGCGTCGTACGCGAGTTTGGTGCGCTCCCACCGATTGTCGCGGTCCATCGCGTAGTAGCGACCGACGACGGTGGAGATCACCGGGGTTCGGCGGTCGGGGCTCAGGGGTCGGGCCCCGCCACCCCCGATCCCCAATCCCTGACCCCCGATCCCTTCGAGCAGATCTTCCATGAACCCCAGCGCCGACTGCGGGCCCGTGTCGCGGCCGTCGAGCCAGGCGTGGATGGCCAGGGGCAGCTCGTGGCGCCGGCCGAGCGTCACGGCGGCGAGGAGGTGTTGATCGAGGGCGTGCACGCCGCCGCTGCCGATGAGGCCGAGCAAATGCAGCGTGCCGCCGCGCTGCTTCACGCGGCCGCACAGCTCCACCAGCGGCGGCAGGCGGAAGAAATCGCCCGATTGAATGGCTTGCGAGATCCGCACGATGTCCTGCGGGACGACGCGCCCGGCGCCGAGGTTCAAATGACCCACTTCGCTGTTGCCCATCTGGCCGTCGGGAAGTCCCACGGCGAGTCCGGACGCGTTGAGGAGCGTGCGCGGCGCCCGGCTCCAGAGGCGATGCCAGACGGGAGTGTCGCCGAGCTCGACGGCGTTGCCCTCGCGGCCGGGACGAAAGCCCCAGCCGTCGAGCACGATCAGGACGACCGGGGTGCGCGGCCCACGCCTCTTTGCCATATTGGAGGGGATGCAATCTAGCCGGGCCCTCCGCGCCCTTCCAGTTGTGCTCTGGCTCGCACCTTGCCTGTCGCTCGCCGCCCAAGCGCGTTACCGCGTGACCACCGACGGGGCCTGGTTCTATCAGGAGCCGGAGGGCAAGCGTCTCGCCCGCCTGGCGCGGGGTACGATCGTCGTGGGCGGCGAGTCGCGGGACGCGTGGCAGGGCGTGACGCTCGAGGGCTGGATCTTCGCGACCTCGGTCGGACCGACGCCCCGGGCCGGTTACGACCTCGCCGTCACCCGTGCTCCCGAGGAGAACCTGCGGTCGGCACCGGCGGGCGCCCTGATCGGCAAGCTGCCCCAGGGTTTCGTGCTCAACAAGGTCGCCGAGGGAACGTCCGGGAACTGGGTGCATGTGCTGCGCGCCGGCTGGGTGGAGAAGGCCGCGGTAGAGAGCCTGGCGCAAGTCGCGAGCTCGGATCCTGACTCGGGTGGACCAACCTCGGGGCCACGCCCCGGTGCTCCGGCAACCCCGGGGCATGGCCCCGGGGTCGGTCCACCCGATACCAATTCCAGCCCCACCGCCCCGGTAGATCCGTCCCGGGTCGAGTCCGCGCGCCGCACGGTGCTGTACCGCGCGCCCGAGGGCGCGCCGACGGGCACGTTGGCGCCGTCGGCGCCGCTGCGCGTGTTGGGACGCTCGGGCGACTGGACGCGCGTCGAGCTCGAGGGGTGGGTGAAGAGCACCGACCTGGAGATCGCGCCGCCCGGCGTCCTGATGGGGATCACGGCGGCCGAGCTGCGCACCGACCCGCAACGCTATGCGGGGCAGGTGCTGCGCTGGACGCTGCAGTACATCGCCGCGCAGCAGGCGGACGAGCTGCGCCCCGAGATCCCGAGCGGTTCGCGCTACTTCCTGGCGCGCGGGCCGCTGCCGGAACACGGGTTCGTGTACGTGATCGTGCCCGAGGCCAAGCGACCCCAGCTGGAGAGCCTCTCGCCGCTCGCCACCATTCAAGTCACGGCGCGCGTGCGCACCGGCCGCACCCGGTTCCTCGGCAACCCGGTGCTCGACCTGATCAGTCTCGAGACCCTGCCATGAACGACATCCTGCGCGACCGGTTGCTGCGGAAGCTCGACGCCCTGCCCGAGGACAAGGCCTATCAGGTGCTCGACTACGTCGAGTTCCTCGAATCGAAGTACGCGGAGCGACCCGCCGGCGCGCCGGCGTTCCAGCGGGCGGCGGAAACGCTCGAAGACACGCTGCGCGCCGGCCGCGTTCCCGTGAACATCATCAGGGGGACGATGGACGCCGTGGGGAAGGCGGGCCGGTTGCTCGAGAAGGTGGCCGCGGCCGGCAAGGCGGCCGTCGAGCAGGCGTCGAAAAAGTCGCCAGAGAACCAGAAGGCTAATGAGAAGGTTGAGGAAACCCCGCCCGGCCAGTAACTTTCGCCATGGGAACCTTCCGTCCGACCGTTGCTCTCACGTTCGACGATGTGCTGCTCGTGCCGCGGCATTCGAGCGTGCACCCGCGCAACGTCGACACCCGCTCCCGCTTCACCCGCAAGCTCTCCCTGCATATCCCCCTCGTCGCCGCGGCCATGGACACCGTCACCGAGTCGGAGATGGCGATCGCGATGGCGCGCGAGGGCGGCATCGGCGTGATCCACAAGAACATGCCGGTCGACCGCCAGGCCGCAGAGGTGGACCGGGTGAAGCGCAGCGAGTCGGGCATGATCCTCCATCCGATCACGCTCGGCCCCGACCGCCCGCTGCGCGAGGCGGTCCATCTAATGGAGCGGTTCCGCATCTCCGGCGTGCCCATCGTGGACGACGCGGGCCGCCTGGTGGGCATCATCACCAACCGCGACCTGCAGTTCGAGCGCCAGCTCGACCGTCCGATCCGCGACGCCATGACCAAGGACCGTCTGGTGACCGCGCCCGTGGGCACCACGCTCGATGAGGCGGAGAAGACGCTCGCCAAGCACCGCATCGAGAAACTCCCGGTCGTGGACGAGAAAGGCGTGCTGAAGGGGCTCATCACCATCAAGGACATCTTCAAGCGGCGCCAGTTCCCCAACGCCAACAAGGATCAGCACGGCCGTCTGTGCGTCGCCGCCGCGGTGGGGGGCACGCCCGACGCGCTGGCGCGGGCCCGCGCCCTCGTGGACGCGGGGTGCGACGTGATCGTGGTGGACTCGGCGCACGGGCACTCGGAGGGTGTGCTCAAGACGGTCGAATGCCTGCGCGAGACGTTCCCCGACGCGCAGCTCGTGGGCGGCAACGTGGCGACCGAGGCGGGGGCGCGGGCGCTGGTCGAGCGCGGCGTGGACGCGGTGAAGGTCGGCGTGGGCCCCGGCTCGATCTGCACGACCCGCGTCGTGACCGGGGTGGGCGTCCCCCAGGTCACCGCGATCCTGGACGCCGTGCGTGGGGCGGTGGATGTCCCCGTGATCGCCGACGGCGGCATCAAGTACTCGGGCGACGTGGTGAAGGCGCTCGCCGCGGGCGCCGAGAGCGTGATGATGGGCTCGATGCTCGCCGGCACGGAAGAGAGTCCCGGCGAATCATTCCTGCTCGAGGGGCGGCGCTTCAAGGTGATCCGCGGCATGGGAAGCCTCGGGGCCATGGAAGAAGGCTCCGCCGACCGCTACTTCCAGGAAGGCGAGGTTTCGCCCGCGAAGCTCGTGCCCGAAGGGATCGAGGGGCGGGTGCCGTACAAGGGCCCAGTGTCCGACGTGATCTTCCAGATGGCGGGCGGCCTGCGCAGCGGTATGGGATACTGCGGCGTGTGCGACATCAAGGCGCTCCGCACCGAGACCGAATTCATTCAGGTGACGACCGCGGGGCTGCGCGAGTCGCATCCGCACGATGTGGTGATCACACGCGAAGCTCCCAATTACTCGCTTTAGTCGGTTTTCCGTTTGTTGCGTTGACGCAGCAGCAGTGTCCGGTCTGAGCGCGCGAACCACGCGGCGTGCGCCTTGCGGTCGCGTGTCCGTGCCATGAGCCCTTCCTGCCGTCGGGCGAATGTCGCGCTGATCGCCAGTCTCTTGGGACGGTCGCTGCCGGGCCAAGGTGCGCCGGACAGCATCAAGCAGCAATCCGTCATCGATGTCGCGACGGCCGTGCGGGAGCGTGGCGCCCGCAGTGTCACCGACATACTCACGAGCCGGGTCCCCGGCCTCCTCGTCGTCCCGGCCTCCGGTGTGAACGGCATGGGGTCGCGGATTCGCCTGCGGGGCGTGCAGAGCCTGGTGGCCGACCGGGCGCCCCTCGTGTTGTTGGACGGTATGCGCATTGAGGCGGGGGAAGATGCCTTCTCGCCCAACGCCCCCCCGGGCTTTCCGTTCGCGTCTTATCAGCAACCGCTCCCTCCCGGCCCCCTCCGGTTGGACGACTTGAACCCCGACGACATCGAGTCGATAGATGTCATCTCGGGGGCGGCTTCCGCGGCGATCTACGGCCCCGGAGCCCAGGCCGGCGTGATCCTGATCCATACGAAGCGGGGT
>Ga0209473_1000336_pt1 | contig 29269 bp, 32 predicted proteins | sample GraSoiAngelo_133_FD_185890 | JGI IMG/M metagenome (GOLD analysis project Ga0209473, IMG submission 185890) | Grasslands soil microbial communities from the Angelo Coastal Reserve, California, USA - 14_0929_05_20cm (SPAdes) (version 2) | ecosystem: Environmental > Terrestrial > Soil > Grasslands ...
ACCCAAGGGCGAGGGCAAGATATCTGCCTATAATGGCTCAGGCCGCGCGCCAATGGCGGCCAAGGCGGCGTGGTATCTCGAGCGCGACATCCACGCGATCCCGCTGACCTCGGCGCATGCGGTCTCTATTCCCGGCGCGATCGATGCCTGGCAAACGATTTTGCGCGACCACGGCAAGTTCGGCCTCGACACCTTGCTGCAGCCTGCGATCAAGGCCGCGGAAGAGGGCTACGTGGTGGCGCCGCGCATCGCTTTCGACTGGAAGAACCAGTTCGACAAGTTGAAAAAGGGCACCAACACCGAGCGCTATCTCCTGCCGCACGGCAGGCCCGCGGTCGCGGGCGACGTGATCCACCAGCCGGAGCTCGGCAAGACGCTGCGCGCGATCGCCAAGGATGGCCGCGACGCGTTTTACACCGGCGCCATCGCCGAGGACATGGTCGAGACGCTGCGCGGCATCGGCGGATTGCACACGCTGGACGACTTCGCCGCACACAGCACCGAGACCACGTTGCCGATCGGCACCATGTATAAAGGGTTCGACGTCTGGCAGTGCCCGCCGAACGGACCTGGCATCACCATGCTGGTGATGCTCAACATCCTGTCGCGCTTCGATCTCACGAAGTCCGAAAGCCTCAGCGTCGAGCGGTTTCATCTCGAAGCCGAGGCGGCGCGTATCGCCTACATGATGCGCGAAGAGCATGTTGGCGATCCCGGTCACGTCGCGGTCGATGTCGCCAACATCCTGGCCAAGGAATTCGCCGACGAGCATATCGGCAAGATCCGGATGGACGGCCTGCTTGATCTGCCCAACGTTGCGCCGCCGATGCATCCGTCGACCGTATATGTCAGCGTCGTCGACAAGCATCGCAACGTCTGTTCGTTCATCAATTCGATCGCGCACTCGTTCGGCTCCGCGATCGTTTCCAACAAGACCGGCATCCTCTTGCAGAATCGCGCCGGCGGCTTCCGCATCCAGGCGGGCCATCCCAACTGCATCGCTCCCGGCAAGCGTCCGCTGCATACGATCATTCCCGCATTGGTCACGAAGGCTGGTCGCGCGGTGATGCCGTTCGGCGTCATGGGCGGTCAGTATCAGCCGGTCGGCCAGGTGCATGTGCTGACCAATATGCTCGACTACGGCTGCGACGTGCAGGAGGCGATCGACATGCCGCGCGGCCTGCATTACGAGGGCGTCTACCAGCTTGAAGACAGCGTGCCGGCCGATATCGTCGCTGGCCTGCAAAAGCTCGGGCATAAGACCACGCGCGTGATCTCCCCGCTCGGCGGCGCTCAGGCGATCTGGATCGACTGGGAGAAGGGCACGCTGACCGGCGGCTCCGATCCGCGCAAGGACGGCTGCGCGCTCGGCTATTGACGAGGTCGCGCGGCGGAACCCCGGCCGCTCCTCTGTTCCATCAGCGAAAGTTTACAACAGAATCGGACGTGGTCCGCCGCATCGGATCGACCGGACCGGAACCTGACCCCATCGTTGTGGTTAGGACGGCGAGGGCGCGCGAGGTGTCGCGCCGCCTCGCTCCAGCGGCGGAGGCCGTTCATGTCCGAAAAAACCAATTCCACCACACGATCTGGATTCGACCGCCGAATGTTCTTGGCGGGCGCTGCGGGAAGCGCGGTCGTCCCGTTGACGGCGCGCGCGGCCGGGCCGGCGCCGAACGCGGCGGCTGCGCCGGATCCTTCGCTGCCGGTCGATGTCACCCTGCGCGTCAATGGCGACAGCCGTTTGCTCACGATCGATGCGCGCACGACCGTGCTGGATGCGCTGCGCGAACATATCGGCTTGACCGGAAGCAAGAAGGGCTGCGATCACGGCCAATGCGGCGCCTGCACGGTTCTCATCGATGACCGGCGGGCGGTGTCCTGCCTGACGCTCGCGCTCGCCGCCGAGGGTCGCGACATCACCACCGTGGAAGGCCTCGCCAAAGGCGACAATCTGCATCCGATGCAGCAGGCCTTCATCGAGCAGGACGCGTTCCAATGCGGCTACTGCACGCCCGGGCAAATCATGTCGGCAATTGCCTGCGTGAAGGAGGGACACGCCAACAGCGAGGCGGACATTCGCGAGTACATGAGCGGCAACATCTGCCGCTGTGCCGCCTATCCGAACATCGTCGCGGCCGTGAAGCAGGCCGCGCCCGAAATCCTGAAAGGCTGAAATCCTGAAAGGTTGCGCAGCATGCGATCCTTTACCTATCAACGGGCAAGCGACCCTTCCGCCGCCATCCAGGCTTTGGCCATGGCAGTCGCGAGCAACGATCCGCCAACCGAGGCTGCCGCGCAGCCGCTCGCCGGCGGCACCACGCTGATCGATCTGATGAAGCTGGATGTGATGCGGCCCGCTACGGTCGTCGACATCAATCCGCTCGCCGCCGCGTGGTCGGCGATCAAGCTCGAAGGCGGCAATTTGCGGCTTGGCGCGCTGGCGCGGATGTCGGACGTCGCAGCCAATCCGGAAATCCAGCGCAACTATCCGGTGATTGCCGATTCGCTCCGGCTCGCTGCCAGCCCGCAGCTTCGAAACATGGCGACGTTGGGCGGCAATGTCCTGCAGCGCACGCGATGCACTTATTTTCGCGACATCAGCTACGCCAACTGCAACAAGCGCGATCCGGGTTCCGGCTGCGCCGCACTCGACGGATTTAACCGCATGCACGCGGTGCTCGGAACCTCCGAGCAATGCATCGCCACCTATCCCGGCGATTTCGCGCAAGCCCTGATCGCGCTCGATGCTACCGTGGAGATCACCGGGAAATCGGGTGTCCGGAACATTGCTTTCGCGCAACTCCACAAGCCGCCCGGCGATACCCCGCAGATTGAGACGACGCTCGCCCCGGGCGAATTGATCTCAGCCTTCACCGTTTCCGGGCGCTGGCCACGCTCGGTCTATCTGAAGGCCCGCGACCGCCAGTCCTATGAATTCGCGCTGTCGTCGGCGGCGGTGGCGCTCGACGTGCAGGATGGCGTTATCAGCGATGCCCGCGTCGCGCTCGGCGGCCTCGCCACCGTGCCGTGGCGGGCGCGTGCGGCGGAAGCGCTGATCAAGGGACAGAAATTCGACGCGGCGCTGGCGCTGCGCGTGGCAGACGCGGCATTGGCAGGTGCGCAGGGGCGACGGCACAACGCCTTCAAAGTCGACCTCGGCAAGCGCGTGGTAGCTCGCACGCTGCACCGGGCCGCAACGATGGAGATCTGATCATGTCGATTGCAGCTCCCGAGCCGAAGGCCAATATGGGCCAGCCGGTTCCGCGCTACGACGCCGTCGCCAAGGTGACCGGCATGGCCAAATATGCCGCGGACATGCCGCTTGCCAATCCCGCCTATGCCTACCTCGTGACTAGCGCGATCGCCAAAGGCCGCATTGACAGCTTCGAGCTGACGGAAGCCAAGAACATCCGCGGCGTGATCGACATCGTGACGCACGAAAACGCGGAGAAGCTGAAGGACGTAAAGCTCTTCAGTGAAGGCGGCTACATGTCCACCACGGTCCAGCCGCTGAAATCCTCCGACGTCGCGCATGACGGCCAGATCATCGCCGTGGTGCTGGCAGATACCTTCGAGGCCGCGCGCGAAGCCGCCCATCGCGTCAAGGTGAACTATCGGCCGGCCACGCCGAGCACAACGTTCGATTCGCCGGGAACGACCTCCGTCCCCGCCAAGGGACAGGCTTCCCGGTTCAAGGAAGACCCGAAGGTCGGCGATTTCGCGAAAGCCTTCGATGAGGCCGAGGTCAAAATCACCGCTTCCTATGAAACACCGACGCAACACCACAATCCGATGGAGCTGTTTGCCACCAGTTGCGTCTGGAATGGCGACAATCTGACGATCTACGAGCCGAGCCAATATGTTTACGGCCTCAAGAATGGCGTCGCCCAGCAACTCGGCATCGATGCCGACAAGGTGCGGGTGATCAATTACTACGTCGGTGGTGCCTTCGGCTCGAAGGGCTCGGTGACGCCGCGCACCGCCATCATGGCGAGCCTCGCGCGGCGCCTGAACCGCCCGGTCAAGCTGGTCCCGACCCGCGACCAGGGCTTTACCATTGCAACCTATCGCGCCGAGACCCGGCACCAGATCCAGATCGGCGCCAACCGCGACGGCAAGCTCGTCGCGCTCCGGCACGAGGGCGCCGAAGTTTCGTCACGGCCGGATGCGTATGTGGTGGGCGGCACCAAGACCACGACACGGCTCTATGCCTGCCCCAATGTCGATAGCCTGGTGTCGTTCGTGCACGCCGACCGCAATACGCCGGGCTTCATGCGTTCGCCGCCAGAGGTGCCGTATCTGTTCGCGCTTGAAAGCGCCATGGATGAACTGGCTGTCAAGCTGAACATGGACCCGATCGAGCTGCGCCGCGTCAACGACACGATGAAAGAGCCGATCGGCGGCAAGCCCTATACCTCGCGCTCGCTAATGGCCTGTTTCGACGAAGGCGCCAAGGCCTTCGGATGGTCGCAGCGATCGGCGGCGCCGCAATCGATGGCGGAGGGTGATTGGCTGATCGGTTATGGTTGTGCCACCACCTGCTATCCGACGCAGATGGCGCCGGCTGCGGCGCGGGTCCGCCTGCAGCGCGACGGGCGTGCCCGGGTCGAGATCGCAGGACACGAAATCGGCAACGGCGCCTATACCGTGATCGGCCAGGCTGCGGCCGAGAAGCTCGGCGTGCCCTTTGAGAACGTCTCGGTTCATATCGGCGACAGCGATCTGCCGCCGGCGCCAGTCGCCGGCGGCTCCAATTCCACCGCCAGCACCTGCTCGGCGGTGATGATGGTCTGCGACCAGATCCGGCAGCGCCTATTCAGGGCGTTGATGCCGAATGAAAGCGTGATCGATAAGGCCAAGGAGACCGTCGGTATGGGCCAGACCCCTGTCACCGAGTCCGCCAACAGCGGCCGTCCGCTCGACCGCGAGAAGGCATTTGACGCGCTCGGCGTCAGCGTGGTCGAGGAATATGGCGAGTGGAAGCCCGAAGATGCGCCGAAGGATTCCTTCCGCGCGATGCAACAGGGGCAGGTGCGTATAGTCGGCGGCAGCGCGATGAGCGACAAGATCGCCTATGCCTTCGGCGCCGAATTCGTCGAAGTCCGGATCAACAAATGGACCCACGAAATCCGGATCCCGCGGCTGGTCGGCGCCTTCGCCGCGGGCCACATCATGAACCCGCGGACCGCGCGCAGCCAGCTGATGGGCGGGCTGATCTGGGGCATGTCCTCGGCGCTGTTGGAGGCGACCGAACTCGACCCCCGCTATGGGCGCTACGTCAATGACAATCTCGCCGACTATCTGCTGCCGGTAAATGCCGATGTGCAAGACGTCGAGGTGATCATGCTGTCCGAACAGGACGATCATATCAATCCGGCCGGCGTCAAGGGGTTGGGCGAACTCGCCAATGTCGGCACCAATGCCGCGGTCTGCAATGCCATCTTCCACGCCACCGGCCAGCGCATCCGCAAATTGCCGGTGCGGCTGGAGAACCTGGAAGTTTAACAGGTAGCAAGGTCGCGGGGTAGCAACGTCCGTCCTGTTGCGCTAAACACCCTTCCTCTTTTCAAGGGAAAGGTGCCTCGGATGCGATGTCTTCAGCGCGCAAAAATCTCTGTTCTCTTGGCCATTGTGATTGCGATGGCAGCCATAGCATCCGCGAATGTACCTACCCCAGCAGCCGCGCAGCCGGCAGGAAAACCCATGACCACAGCTTCAGGACTGCAGATCATCGATACCAGGCCCGGCACCGGCGCGTCGCCGAAACCCGGCCAGACCTGTGTGATGCATTATACGGGCTGGCTTTACGAGAACGGTCAGAAGGGCAAGAAATTCGACAGCTCGGTCGATCGCAACGAACCGTTCGAATTTCCCATCGGGCAACACCGGGTGATCGCCGGCTGGGACGAAGGCGTTGCCTCCATGAAGGTCGGCGGCAAGCGCACGCTGATTATCCCACCCGCGCTGGGCTACGGCGCGCGCGGCGCCGGCGCCGCGATTCCGCCGAACGCGACGCTGATGTTCGATGTCGAACTATTGGCGGTGAAGTAGGCCCCAAGAAAGTAGGTAAAGTAAGAAGGTCAAGCCGCGAGGAGGGCGCATCATGAAGGTTTCCATCCTCGACGATTATTTCGACACGCTGCGCACGCCTTGAATGTTTCGGCAAGCTGGCCGGGTATGACGTCACGATCTGGAACGATCACGTTCAGGATGTCGATGTGCTGGCGGAGCGGCTGCGCGACACCGAAGCGCTGGTGCTGATCCGCGAGCGGACGCAAATCCGCACACCGCTGCTGGAGGCGTTGCCGAAACTGAGGCTGATCAGCCAGCGCAGCGTCTATCCGCACATCGATATCGATACCTGCACCCGGCTCGGCATCATCGTCTCCTCGAGCCAGCATGCCGACACGCCGTCCTATGCCACCGCTGAATTCACCTGGGGCCTTATCCTGGCGGCGATGCGCGCGATCCCGCAGCAGATGGCGGCACTGAAGGCCGGTCAATGGCAGATCGGCGTCGGCCACACGCTGCGTGGCAAGACGCTCGGCATTTACGGCTATGGCCGGATCGGCGCCGTCGTCGCCGGCTACGGCAGGGCGTTCGGCATGAAGGTCGTGATATGGGCGCGCGAGGGGGCGCTCGCCAAGGCGCGTGCCGATGGCTACGAGACCGCCGCCAGCAAGGCTGATTTTTTCGAGATTTGCGACGTGCTGTCTCTTCACATCCGCCTGGTCGACGCGACACGCGGCATTGTCAAGGCGGATGATCTCGCGCGCATGAAACCGTCGTCGCTATTGGTCAATACCAGCCGCGCGCCCTTGATCGAGCCGAACGCGCTGGTGAACGCGCTGCGCGCCGGGCGGCCCGGCATGGCGGCGGTCGACGTCTATGAGAAGGAACCGCTGCGCGATCCCGACGATCCGCTGCTGCGGATGAACAACGTGGTTTGCACACCGCATATCGGCTATGTTTCGCGCGACGAATACGAAATCCAGTTCACTGATATTTTTGATCAGATTGTCGCCTACGCCGCCGGCACGCCGATCAATGTGGTTAATCCTGATGTGCTCGGCGGTGCGGCATTAAGAAAACCACCACCGAAAGCTGCACCATGACAGGTCACCACGATCATACCCATTCGCATCACGCGCACGATGACGACGAGATGCAGCGCTGGAAGCACGATGGCGTCCGCGTCATTCCCGGCGATCAGCTCGATCCCAATGTGCCGTCGACGCCCGGCATGGACCGCAAGGCAGCGATCAATTTCGCCCGGGCCGGCGCGCAGAAATTGTGGGCCGGCACCGTAACCATCAAGCCCGATGCCAAGACCGGCGCGCATCACCACGGCCATCTCGAAAGCATCATCTATGTGGTGAAGGGAAGGGCGCGGATGCGCTGGGGCGAGCATCTGCAATTTACCGCTGAAGCCGGCCCCGGCGATTTCATCTTCGTTCCACCTTATGTGCCGCACCAGGAGATCAACGCCAGCCGCGACGAGGTGTTGGAATGCGTACTGGTACGCAGCGACGGCCAGGCGGTTGCGATCAATCTCGACATCGAGCCGGTGGAGAAACCGCAGACCGTGCTATGGGTCGACCCGGTGCACCGCGATCCCGCAGAGCAAAAGTGATTGCGACGGCAAAGCCGCGCCTCTGCAGCGCTATTTGCTGCGGGTTGGGGTTATGCGAATACGCTAATGATCCATCGGCCCGTTCGGCACCACACAGCGGCAGCGCGTGTTGTCGCCTGGCTCAGTCCCTCTTTATCGTGACCAATGTGACGTCATTCTTCAGACTGTTGGCCAGCAAGAAGTTGCCGTCGCGCGTGACTGACGTGTTGCGCACGATGTTGCCGCCGCCCGGGATCGCCCAGCTCTGGAATTTTTCGGTCTTGGGATCGAACCGCACGACTGTGTTCGGCGTCGATCCGGATTCGCTGTACCAGATGATGTCGTTGATCGCCGAGATGCCGTAGGGCTCAGATTTCGGTCCGCTCGGTGACTGCCACTCCGTTACTTTGCCGCTCGAGGGATCGAGACGACCAAGATAACCGCGGGAGTAGTCCGAGTACCAGACGATGTCGTCGCTGGTGATCGCGATGCGCCGCGGCCGCGACGCCGCGTCAGGCAACGGGTATTCATGAAACTCCATGGTCTTCGGGTCGATGCTGCCCACCTTGTTGGAGCCGAACTCGACAAAGAACACCGTACCTTTTGAATTCAATGCCATGCCGTAGGGGCGTGCACCCGCTGTTGGCGGTGTGAGCAATTTAATCTCGCCGGTCTTCGGGTCGAGACGACCGATCCGGTTGAGGTTCTGCATCGTGAACCAGAGGATCCCACTCTTATCGAAGATCAGCGTGTGCGGATCGCCCTGCTCTGGGGTCGGGTATTCGGTGACTGCCCCGGTCTTCGGGTCCAGCTTTCCGATCAACGACCCCGTGTTGCCGGTGTACCAGATATTGCCGTCATTATCCTCCTGCAGGCCGTGCGGTCCAGAGTGCGGTGTCTTGAGATGAAATTCGGTGAATTTGCCGCTTGCCGGATCGAGCCGGCCGAGCACGTTGGCCAATTGGCCAGTGTACCACAATGAGCCGTCCTTTGCCGCCAATGGGTCGTGCGGCCGAGATCCCGGTGTGGGGACCTGCCACTCTTTGAACGAAACTTCGGCAGGTCCCGGAATGACCACGCCGTCAGGCTTACCTTTTTCGGGGAAGCTCTTGATCAGGTATGCCTTCAGCGGCTCAATCTGATCCGCCGACAGCGGCGCCCCTTGGTTGAGCATCATCCGCAGCACGGTGTTCCAGCCCTCTGCCGTGTAACCCGAGCCCACGCGGCTCAGCAAAGTATGACAGCTGTTGCAGTTGGCCTCGGCCAACTCCTTGCCGGGTCCGTCGGGCAACTGCTGGCCCATCGCCGGAACCGCGGAGCAGAGCAGCACAGCAGCCAAAATCACGGATGATTGTTTCGACATAATAACTCCCTGAATTTCGCGCTCTATGGTGTCCGTGGCGCAATTGTATTGGACTGGTCAACGTCATCCGCCCTGGGTTGGACCGCCGAAAGACTAGGCCTGCTTTCCTCGCGTGTCAGCCCCTGCCATCCGACATTGTGGGATGTGCAGCGCACACTAACTTTCAAATGCTTGGGCGCGCTGCTAAACTTTATTTATCGGTCGAAAACTAATGAAAACGCCGAGGGAAACAACATGACTCCACGCACTGTGACTCCATCGGGGAATCCGCGGGCGCGTCGCGCCGTCATCAAGGGCGCCGGCCTCGGCCTCGTTGCGGGAATGCTGGCCGGTGCGCTGCCCGCCCGATCGGCTGGCGCAGCGAACGCGGAGGGCGGCGAGATCTGGAGCCGCGAATACTGGGCCAAGAAGGGCGATGTGCCGTTGTGGATGTTCCGCAAGCGGGTAGGGGCCCCGAAGAAGGGCGAAGCGCCACGGCCGGTGTTGTTCTTCGTGCACGGCTCGTCCGTCACCTCGCGGGTGTTCGACCTCAACGTGCCGGGCAAGGGCGAATATTCCGTCATGAACGAATTCGCCCGCAACGGCTTCGATTGCTGGACCATGGATCACGAGAACTACGGCAAGTCGGGGCGCACCTCGGGCAATTCAGACATCGCCAGCGGTGTCGAGGATCTGAAGGCGGCGGTTAAAGTCGTCGCGCAAGAAACCGGGCGCGAAAAATTCCATTTCCTCGGCGAATCCTCTGGCGCTCTGCGCGCCGGCGCCTACGCCATGGTGGCGCCCGAGCGCATCGATCGATTGGTGTTCGCAGCCTTCACCTACAAGGGCGAGGGCTCGCCGACCCTGACCAAGCGCGCCGAGCAGCTCGACCATTATCGCTCGCACAACATGCGTAAACGCGACCGCGATATGATCCGATCGATCGCCACCCGCGACAAGCCGGGCACCAGCGACGTTGCCGCCATCGAGGCGCTGGCAGACGTCGAAATGCAGTTCGGCGACCAGATCCCGACCGGCACCTATCTCGACATGACCGCCAATCTGCCGGTGGTGCATCCCGACAAGGTGCTGGCGCCGGTGCTGCTGGTGCGCGGCGAATATGACGGGATCGCCACCGTTGCGGACCTTTGGGATTTTTATAATCAGCTCCCGAACGGCGATCGCCAGTTCGTGATCCTGCCGGGAACCGCACACTCGGTCACGCTCGCCATCAACCGCCAGCTGTTCTGGCACGTGACCCGGGCGTTCCTGACCATGCCGACGCCGATCGCGACGTGAGAGGCAACGTCTGCTCGAAAACCTGCAATAGAGCCGGCGCCGATACCAAAGTAGACCATTGGAGGACTGGTTGATTTTGCAATTCGCCTTGGTCGTCAAAAATCAAGCTTGACTTGAACGGCTGCTATACCTGCCTTGGCGCAGGTTTCATCGGCATCGCCTCCCGGCGCACCCGACACTCCAATCGCACCGACCAGCAAGCCGCCTGACTCGACGATCACTCCCCCAGCGATAATCACAGCGCCCGGAAGGTTGCGAATGCCCGCCTGCATCATGCCGGGCTGACTGATGGCAAACAGGCTACTCGTGCTGTTACGGAAAGTCGCCGCGGTCCAGGCTTTGCCGGAAGCAGTTGGAGGCGTGTGAGGACCAGCGTAGCGATCACGCAGTACCACCTGAATCACGCCGGCGCGATCGACAACCGCGACCGCGACCTGATAGCCGCGTTGCTGACAGTCAGCGAGCGCGGCTTCGGCAAGTTCCAGGGCAACCTTGGGAGCCAAGGATTTGTGAGTCACGAGCGATTCCTCCGCGCGCGTTTCAGCGGCACCGGCAAGAGCGTAGATTGACAACACCACGGCCAGAAATCGAGCGATCATAGCGGGGATTCCGTTTGACTGTGAGAATAGCGCCGATGCTAAGGTTTCTCGTGCAGACAACCAACCACTCGTTTTCCGAACACCTACGATTTCTGCCACCCGCGGTCCGATGGGAAAGACGGGATATGTCCTGTCCGTACGCCTCGAATCGCTTTTTTGTGAAGAATTGCCGACAGACGCTGGCGTTCTGTCACTTGTTCACGACGACCATCAGCGGCTTGTCTTTGGCGGCTCTGCTGTGCACCACCAGCGCCTTAGCCATTGTGCTGATACTCTCATTGCGCGCGAGGTGGACGAGATCGGCTGTAATAATCCTGGCTTCGCCGGCCTTCAACGACGCCTTCCCCGCTCCTTCGATTTCCACGACGAGGCTTCCCTCGATCACGTGGAGTAGTTCTTGCGCACCTGGATGCATGTGCCATGGAGCGGCAGTGTTGGGCCCGAAGTCGACAACACTGCCGACGGTTTCCTGAACCGCCTGGCCTTGGCCTTCCAGATCTTTTCGCAGGATCTGGATCAGTTGCGGCCCTGCTTGGCCCTGTGCCCACGCGACCTTCGACATCAATGGGGCGGTTACAACGATTCCGGTGAGGTGAAGCAATTCACGGCGGATGAGTTCCACATCTTCCTCCTGAATTGGCGACTTTCGATCACGCATGTTTGTTTGTGTTTCGCATTCGAGGGTGAACCCCGTGCATGAGGGTAAACTCCCGGGAGCCGATACCGCCACGCGGCTATCGAAGAGCGAGAGGCTATCCTCGACACCAATTCTCATAAGATCAGCGGCGCCAAGGAGCCGCGACGGAGAAGTCTTGGTCTGGTCAATGATCGTGTCTCATGGTGGGTCTCGGTCCTTGCAGTCGAACAGATCAGGGAATATCTTTCGATTGGGGTAATGCAGGCACCCCATCAGACGCTCGCCGTCCAAGTTCTGCGCAATACTCGTTGTGTCGAGGAAATTGCGCATGGACCGAGCATTCCAATTGGTCCCTCCAGGTCCCCCAATCCAACGAAATGCGCAGCTTCCGGCTGAGAGTGGGCGCGCCTCCGGACAAGCAGACGATCAAGTTCTGCTTCGAGTGGATTCGATCAACAAGCGATATGCTGATGAAGTGGTGCTCGCGGATGTCGCCTTCGACATCCAGGCAGGCGAGATCATCGGCATCATCGGTCCGAACGGCGCCGGCAAGACAACCCTGCTTGAGGTCCTCGCGGGCACTGTCCCTGCGGAATCGAGCGATGTTCAGTGGCTCGGCAGACCGTTGCCGTCGTCGCGCCGACGAGAAGCCATCTTCTACCTGCCCGATGGCGTGCGGCCTTATCAGGACCAACTGGTTACTCGGGTTTTATCGTTCTTCGCCGATGTCTATCGAAGACCGGCCGACGAGGTTACGAGAACAATTGAAGCAGTAAGATTGACGCCGGTTCTTAGCAAGCGCGTAAATTCGCTGTCGAAGGGCTACGGCCGAAGGCTGATGTTGGCGCTGGGACTGCTCGCGCCGCACCCGCTGCTTCTCATGGACGAACCGTTCGACGGTTTCGATCTTCGGCAGACCAGCGAGATCGTCGGCGTGCTGCGCAAAGAGGTCTCCAAGGGCCGGACGCTTGCCCTTGCAATCCATCAATTGCTGGATGCTGAGCGAGTCTGCGACCGCTTCATTCTTCTTGCCGACGGCCACGTTCGCGGTGTGGGAACGCTCAATGATCTTCGCGAAGGAACGGGGCTCACGAGTGGAAGCCTGGAGGATATCTTTCTTGCCCTTACCTGAGACGTTCCAGATTCAAAAGGCTCGACTGCGGCCGCTGCTCGTCAAGGAGCTATGGGAGATCCTCGGTGGCCGGGCGCTGTGGACGATGCTGGTCCTGATGTGTCCTCTGGTCGGCTACAGCTTCTTCCAAGCTGTTTCGCTATATGGCGAGGCGAGCGCGGCCGGACTGCAATCGCCGGTCCTTGCCAGCAGTCTGTCGCCATTGGACGGCATTTTGGTGCCCACGCTTGGGGCTTCCTACGTTGCCGTCACGCTTTTATTTCCTTTTGTCGCAATTCGCGTGCTCGGCCAGGAAAAGGAATCGGGAGCACTGCGTCTTCTGGTCCAGATGCCTTATCGCTCCTCTACCTTGATTGCAGCGAAGCTGGCGGCGGTTCTTGTAGCGTGGGTGTTTTCAAGCATCCCCGCATTTTCGGCGCTGGTTATCTGGCGACTGTTTGGTGGGCACTTGTTTGCTCCGGAAACGCTGAACCTTCTTTTTGGACACCTGCTCTATGGTTTGCTTGTCGGAGCCATCGCATTGTTTGCTGCGTCGGTTTCCGAAAGTGCGGCGACGGCGGCTATCGTTACGCTTGCGTTCACGATCGGCTCGTGGGTGCTGGATTTTACCGTAGCCGGTCATCCCGGCCTTCTCGAATTGGTCGCAAATCTGTCGCTGACCCAGGTGTTGCATACCTTCGAGCAGGGTCAGTTGTCACTTGGTCTCGTCGCGGGAATTGGTACGGCCGCGTGCGGTTTCGCGGCGCTCGCGACCGTTTGGCTGCCGCCGGGCGTTCATGTCCGCAATAAGCTCGTTGGCTCAATAGCGTGCGTCCTTGCGGCGGCGATCGTTCTTGGCTTGGCGACCCAGATCAGGTTCTCGATCGATGTCACCGAGGATCAGCGCAACTCGTTTCCAGTGGCCGACCAGCGCGTGCTCGCATCATTGGCGGGGCCGCTGGTCGTGACGGTTCATCTGGCGCCGGAAGACCCCCGATACGCTGATCTGCAGCGCAACGTGCTCGCGAAACTGGAACGGGTGCTACCGAATATTTCCGTCGGTCTAGCGGGCGGACGGCAAAGTGTCGCGACCAATGCCGGCGACGACCGCTATGGCGAGGTCGAATACAATTACGACGGTCGATCAGACATCAGCCGCTCGACCAGTCCTCGCGAGATTCTCCCCCTGTTGTACGGTCTTGCGGACGTCAGTCGCCCTGCACCAGCCCCGGGTGGTGACTATCCGGGCTATCCGCTGGTTATCCGCGGAGAGGTCGCTCTTCTCTGGTTTTTTGGTGGGCTTCCGCTCTGTATCGCGCTCGGTTGGTGGTGGAGCCGCCGTCTCCCAATCGACTACCGTAAGCTCCAAAAGGAGGCATAGCCATGAACATCAGTAAAAGCATCAGAGCCGTTACTGTCTCGGCTCTTGGCTTCGCCCTGTTGGTACTACCCGCCGCTGCGCAGCAGCCGACTAGGATCGACCTTTCCAGCGAGACAGTTGGTGCGGATCCAAAGTCACTCGTAGCCGTCGTTGGCATTTGGCGGATCGAAAGCGAAGGCGGGAAAAACGTCCTGGCCGTCGACGGCAGGCAATGGAAAGAGGGGCAATCCTCCGCCGGCATCGCCGACAAGGCAAGAGCGCTTTACGGCGAGCGCTATGCCGAGTTTCTCGATCGGGTTCAGGCCTATGCCTACTTCCCCTACACGGTCGCCAAAGACGTGCAGGATTTCCGAGGCGGTGAGATCACGGTGCGGTTCGAGGGATTGTCGGGCCGCATCGATCAGGGAGCCGGCATATTGTTCAATCTGAAGCCGAATGGCGACTACCTGGCACTTCGCGCGAATTGTCTCGAGAACAATCTTGTTCTCTGGAAATTCGAAAAAGGCAAAAGGTCATCGGTAGCGTGGGTTCGGAATGTGCCGACCGCCAGCAAGCGATGGCATGACCTCAAAGTCCGGATAGCCGGCACCAAGGTTGAAGGTTATCTCGATGGCAAGCTCTATCTGGAGCACACACTTTCCGATGCCGTGTCCGGTCGGATTGGTCTTTGGTCAAAAGCGGACAGCTACATGCGCTTCTCTGACTACACGGCGACTTCAGCCAATTGACCTGCACAGCACTGGGTGAACGGGGAACCAGTCAAATCCAGCCGATGAACTAACGCCCGTACACCGCATAGCCGTGCCGGTTTCACCCTGACAAGGCGACTGGCTTTGTTCCCTCGACGATAAGGCCTTCGGCAGAGCAAGCCGCTCTAAATCCGCGGTTCAATCCAAAATCCGCACGAATTTGTGACTGCTGTACCGGACGATTTGTTCCCTCTTGCGTCCGAACCGGGGACTCACTAAAAACCCTGCCGGGGAAATGCAGACTCCCCGTTAGACGGTTCGCGTCCAAGCTCTGCGCGTCACTCGATTAGTCGAGGAGATTGCGCATGGACGATCGTAACCGCTCGATTCCCGCAGATGTCCTTTATGCACGGCTTGGCTCGGAAGCGGCGCCGATCATTGTCGACGTGCGACCGGACGCCGACTTTGTTGGCGCCGAGAGCCTTGTGACCGCAGCGTTTCATCGCTCGCCGGACGCCGTCGAACAGTGGCGATCGGAGTTGCCGAGCGGACGCCAGGTCGTCACCTACTGCAGCCACGGACGCGACGTCAGCCAAGGCGTCGCCGCCGCATTGCGCCTGATGGGAGTGGAGGCGAATTTTCTGGAAGGCGGCCTCGGCAATTGGATCGAGCAGGGACTGCCGACGCGCCGCAACATCGGCGCCAGTCCCAGCAAGTGGGTGACGCGAGAACGCCCGAAGATCGACCGTATTGCCTGCCCCTGGCTGATCCGTCGCTTCATCGATCCCCGTGCAGAATTCGTCTACGTCCCGAAGGATCAGGTTGTTGCCGTTGCGCTGCGGACGGGTGGGACGCCCTACGACATCGACGGGGTGGAATTCACGCACGAGGGTGAGCGTTGCTCGTTCGATACCATCCTGCGCATCTACGACATTAATGACGCGGCGCTCGATCATCTGGCGACGATCGTCCGGGGCGCCGATACCTCGCGGCACGATCTAAGCCCTCAATGCGGTGGCCTGTTTGCGATCTCCCTCGGCCTCTCGGCGAACTTCCCGGATGACCATGAAATGCTCAAGCACGGCATGGTCATGTACGACGCGCTCTACACGTGGTGCCGCTCTCTGCAAGCCGAGACGCATAATTGGCCCGCGCGCGCCGTCGGAGCTTGATGATGCCGCAGCGAAGCTACTCGACATCGAGACGTCCAGGCATTTCTCGTGTGGTCCTGGTTGCCGCGTTCATCTTTCGGGCTGTCAACACAAGGAGGATCCCTCGAGATAAAGAGACAACAAGAACCAAGGCTTAAACCCATCCAAAGGAGGACCGAACAATGCGCAACTTGTATGGAATTGCGGCTTCGATGTTCCTGGCCGTGTTGGTCACATCCGCGCGTGCACAAGAAGTCGACTGGCAGAAGGTCGACGACGCATTCGGCAGAAAGCCGGCCGTGTCGGGTGATGTGCACCGCTATGGCTTTCCGCGTACCGATCTCACCGTGACGCTCGACGGCGTCACCATCAAGCCGGCGCTGGCACTTGGCGGCTGGCTTGCGTTCAAGCCGATGCACGGGGAAGCCATGGTCATGGGCGACCTCGTGCTGCTCGAGACCGAGGTCAATCCCGTGATGCTCAAGCTGATCGAAAGCGGTCTTGAGGTCACCGCGGTCCACAATCACCTGCTGCGGGCGAACCCCGAGACCTTCTACCTGCATGTTGGCGGCCATGGCGACGCGGCGAAGATGGCAGCCGCGATTCGCGAGGCTCTCGCGGCGAGCAAGACGCCACCAGCGACGCCGGCCGCAACCCCACCACCGGCGGTCGATCTCGACACGGCGCAGCTCGATCAGATCATCGGGGTAAAGGGACAGCCGAACGGCGGAGTGTATCAATTTGCCGTGCCGCGCCGAGATCCGGTGACGGAAAATGGCATGCCGCTCAGTCCGGCCGGCCCCTTAGGCCTGGCAAACGGTTTCGGATTCCAGCCGACCGGCAACGGCAAGGCCGCGATTACCGGCGACCTGGTTTTGACCGGCGACGAAGTCAATCCGGTGGTCAAGGCGTTGCGGGAGAACGGAATAGACGTGACTGCGATCCACAGCCACATGCTGGATGAGCAGCCGCGGCTGTTCTTCCTGCATTTCTGGGCCAACGACGACGCACTCAAACTCGCCAGGGGAATGCGCGCCGCGCTCGACAAGACGGCAACCGCCAAGAGCTAACGTCTAGCTAAGGTCTGGCTCCAAACAGAGAGGATAGTTTCATGAGAATCGTTGCAATCGCGCTGCTGCTGATGGCCGGCCTCTATGCGGCCAGCGACGCGGCACGGGCTCAGTCAAGCTGCAAGGTTTGCAGCGAACAGCCGCGCGCTTGCATGAAGAATTATGCCGGACCGACGTGCAAGACTGAATATCAGATGTGCATGAAATCCTGCGGGAAGAAATCGTAAAACGGCGGCCTTCTCCAATCATCGGCTCTGCGGCGGAGATTTTCTATAGACTGTATTTTGATTTGTGGGGCACGACATGACGGAATCGACGGCACAAGGGCAGATTGGCGAGTTGGTACGTTACTTCCTGCGGCTCGGGTTTTTGGGCTTCGGCGGACCGGTGGCGCTGGTCGGCCAGATGGAGCGCGAACTCGTCGATGGCAAGAAGTGGCTCACCAAGGAGCAGATGCGCGAAGCCATCGCCATCTGCCAGTCGCTTCCCGGACCGCTTGCGATCCAGGTCGGCGTCTACGTCTCCTATCTGCGCTGCGGATTTTGGGGCGCCTGGGCCGGCGGGTGGGCTTTCATCCTTCCAAACTTCGTCATCGTGGCTGCGCTGGGCGCGCTCTACGTCTATCTCGGCGATCTGCAGCCGGTAACCGCTATCTTTTACGGCGTCAGCCCGGCTGTGATCGCGCTGATCCTGCATTCCTGCTATCGGCTGGCCAAGCTTGGCATGGAAGACGCCTTGCAATGGGCGATCGCCGCAGTCTGCCTCGTGGTCACCGTCGTTCTCCAGGCCGAAGTGGCGTTGCTGTTCATCGGCGCCGGCATCGTCGGCATTCTTTATTACGGCAGCCTGTTCAAGCGAACGCCGCCGGCGCTTTCGATTACCATAGCGCCGGTTCTCGCACAGCTCGCGCCAAGTGCCTCAAGCTCGATCCTCGGCAAGCTCCTGCTGTTTTTCCTCAAGGCCGGCTCGCTCACCTTTGGGAGCGGTCTCGTCATCGTGCCGTTCCTCGAACAGGGGCTAGTCCAACAGTTCGGCTGGCTGGATCAGCGTCAGTTCCTGATCGCTGTCGCTATCGGCATGATCAGCCCGGGACCGGTCGTGATCACCGCAACCTTTGTCGGGTATCTCGTCGCCGGTTTTTGGGGCTCGCTGGTCTCGACCATCGGCATTTTCCTGCCCTCGTTCCTTCTGGTGCTGATCGCGGCGCCATTGCTGGCGCGCCATCGTGGCGATCCCAATGTGCAGGGATTTGTCAAGGGTGCCTATGCGGCGGCGATCGGAACGATCCTGGGCGCCTGCATCCTGCTTGGGCGCATCGCGATCGGCGATTGGCTTACGGCGCTGATCGGGCTCGTCTCGCTCGCGGTGTTGTTTCGCTGGAAAGTCAGCAACCCGCTCCTGATCGCCGCGACCGCGGCCGTGGGCCTCATTGCATATCCGCTGCTGCAACCGACCTGGGTGATGGTCCACTAGTTGGGCGGCTCGCGGAACCATCTGAAAATAATTCATTCCCCTTGTCGGATCGCCCCACCTCCATCCGTCCTCGGGTCACTGCCCCTCGGAAAGGAACCCGCCATGACCAAACTTATTTTCGTCAATCTGCCGGTTAGCGACCTTGCCAGTGCCACCGCCTTCTATCAGGCCGTCGGCGCCAGCAAGAACGAACAATTCAGCGATGATACCGCATCCTGCATGGTGTTGTCGGACACCATTCACGTCATGCTGCTGACCCACGACAAGTTTCGCCAGTTCACGCCCAAGAAGATCGCCGATGCAAAGACCTCGAGCGAGGTTCTGATCTGCATCTCCGCCGACAACCGGAACGCCGTTGACGAGATCGTCGGCCAGGCGGAGGTGGCCGGCGGCCGTGTCGATCCCGGTCCGAAGCAGGATTACGGCTTCATGTACGGCCGCAGCTTCGAGGACCCGGACGGCCATATCTGGGAAGTGATGTGGATGGATGTCGCCGCCGCAACCGCCGCACCGTCCCTGGCCAACGCCTGATTGATGTTCATCATCTCAAAGGAGCTCAATGGATGTCCAAAGTGTCCCCCTGTCTGTGGTTCGACGGCGAGGCCGAGGAGGCCGCGAAATTCTACGTTTCGCTGCTGCCCAACTCCAAAATCGAAACGGTGCAGAAGAATCCGGTCGATGGTCCCGCCGGAAAGGCCGGCACGGTGCTGGTCGTCGAGTTCACGGTGGCCGGCCAGCGCTTCATGGCGCTGAACGGCGGCATGCGGGTCGAATATACCCACGCGGTCTCCTTCAAGATTGATTGCGCCGATCAGGCCGAGGTCGATCACCTCTGGGATGCGCTATCCGCAAACGGCGGCCAACCCGTGCGCTGCGGCTGGGTGAGGGACCGTTTTGGCGTGTCCTGGCAGATCGTGCCGTCAGCGCTGCCGAAATATCTCGGCGGTCCGGATGCCGCCGGCAGGCAGCGCGCGATGCAGGCCATGCTGGGCATGATCAAGCTCGATGTCGAAGGCCTGCGGCGCGCCTATGAGGGCCAATCGGCGGCGTGATCAACGCCTTTGCCAAGAGCAATCTCGGCGGTTTCTGGGGCCCTGATGCGTTCGATCAGGAGCGGGATACGATCCCCGCCCCAGAACAGCTCGCCGTTGAAGACCATCGTCGGCACGCCGAACATTCCGCGATTCTCAAAGTATAGGGCGGCCATTCGAGCTCGACCCCTTCGCATTTCTCCAGATCGAAGAGCGCTGCATTGGCGACGAAGGCATAAGGGCTCTTGTAGTCGGTATAGACACGCACCCGCGGCTTTTCCATAGCGGACCTCCGTCGCGCTGCAAGGTAGAAGGTTTCGCCTGCCTGCGGCGCTAATAATTGGACCGCAATCCGACGCCGCCGTGTATCGTGTTGCCGACCGGCTGCGGGCCCAAGGTCCCGTTGACGAAGAGGTCGGCGACCCAGCCCTGGGCGATGCGGAATCCGAGCCGACCGCCATATTCGAGCCAGCCCTGGTTGCCGATCGTCGGCACCACGGTGCCGTCGCCGGTCACGGTCGCGACAATGCCGGAATGCGCGGCAAACGACTGCACATAGCCGCCGTTGATATTGCCCTCGATGCTGGACGTCAAAAGATGGGTCCACTGCCCGCCGACCTTGACCAAATTGGTTCGATCGGCGCCGGTGGCGATGGTGGCGTCGAACGGATTGAACGCGACCATGGGGTCGGTATATCCGGCGACGCGCTGCCACAATTGCCAGACCTCGATGGATGCGGCGACTTCGTCGCGTGGCGACAGCCGGGCGATCCAGCCGGCCCGGCCGTAGACGCCGTAATCGGAGCTGTTGGTCGAGCTAGTGAGCGCGACCGGACCCAGGCTCGTCGTGTAGCTGCGGCTGTAGCGCACCTTCTCGAACGGCGTCAGGATGGCGCCGACATCGAAGAACGGCCGTGACGATCCCCAATCGACGAAATCATAACGCAGCGCGAACGCGCCGATCGGCGCGCTGGTGACGCTGTAGCCGCCCTCGCTGAACTGCGTATAGGCGATGCCGGCGAGCAGTGACAGGTTCGAGGTGATCTCCTTGCGGCCATGGATGCCGGCGGAGAACGAGCCTGCGGAGCCGAAGGCGCTGATGCAATCGCTGCAATTGACCTGTTCGTTGACGCCGAGCAGCACGGTGCCGAGCACGCGGTTGGTGATCATCTGGTTGAAGCGCTGGTTGGCGAGGCCACCGATCGATCCGCCGCTGTTATCGGCGCCGGTTACCGGCGGCGGACCCACCGCACGTTGCAACGGCGGCGGTGTGTTACAGTCGTCAATGCATTCGGCCTGCGCCAATGCGGTTGATGGTTGCAACTGCATCAGCACCAGCCAAGCCGCCGCGGCGAGGACGGCTGATGCGATCAAGCCGCGCGCGAGTCTGACCATGATCAGCGCCCACACAGCATGCCGGTGGGATCATCGACCGGCGGCGTTACAACAGGCGATGCATCCGCAAAATCGCTCACCGCGCAAAGCCCGGCCGCTGCCGCGCAGGTCGCTGCGAACGTCCATGGCGAGTTGTTGGTCTTGTGAATCGAGGTCTTGCCGCCGGTCGAGGTGATGATGGCGGTGTCGCCGGGCTGCGTCAGCTGGATGCATTGGAAGCTGAGGGTGCAGACGCTCGATGCGCCCTCCTGCAGCACCACGGTGGTCTTGCCCCGCTGCGACAGGATGTCGAGAATGGTGCCGCGGACGCCGATCGAGGCGAGCGGGGTCGTGATCTTGTAGGCGGTCTTCTCGGAATTTCCAGTGACGAAGCGAAACGCTCCCGTGGTCAACCGCACCGCGATGTCGCGATAAGTGTGCTCGTCGTTGAAGACGGTGCGGTCGAGCTTGACTGTCGCGCTCGGACCGAGCGACAGATTGGTATTGTCGGCCATCACCAGCCGCGCCGCGCTGGCCAGACCCGTGCGCACGGTTTCATCGCGCAGCAAGCCGTCACCGACATTGATCTGTGTGCTCGCCGATGCCGCGACCCGGACGACTTCATTCTGGACGACGACGGCTTCGCCGACGCGCGTTTGCGCAGACGACGGGGTTATTCCAACTCCCGCCAACAGACCGATTGCGAGCAACAAAATAACGCAGTTACGCGAGACCATATCGCACCGTACAAATCGACGCCAGGATCGTAGCGGATCGTGCGGTCGAGCCATGTTGTATATCTGCCACTAAATCCCGTCATGTAGAGCCGTTCGATCAGTGATGCAAAATCGAAATGGGTTCATTCCAGTGGACTCAAGAGCAAGTACTGCCCGAACTCGGGCATTGGGGCGATCTGACCATCCGCCTGCCGTTCGGCTGGTCCGAAGCTGCAATGTTTTCGAAATCCGCCTGCCGGACGTCGGCGGGCGGACCCAATCTGGTAAGGTCACTTCGACGCGGTCTTGGTGTCCATGTTGACGACCTGGACGCGGCGGTTGATCGGGTCGGCGGGGTTGGCGGTATCCTTCAGTTTGGTCTTGCCGTAGCCGACGGTGACGAGATCGCTGCCGGTGATGCCGTATTTGTCGATCAGATAGCGCTTGATGGTGTCGGCGCGGCGCTCGGAGAGATCCTGGTTGAAGGCGTCGCCACCGATGGCGTCGGTGTGGCCGGCGACCACGAAGGTCGAACCCTTGAGGTTCGGATTCGAAAGCGCCTTGCCGAGCTCCTGCACGGCCTGCGTCGAGCTCTTGCTGATCTGAGCCGAGTTGAAGTCGAACTGAATCTCGAGATCGATGTTCGGCTTGGTGGCCGCGATCTCCGCGATCTGCTCACGCTCGCCCAGCGATAGCGACCTGGTGTTGCGGTTGCGCAGCGTCTTGACGAAGCCGATCTCGTTTGCCTTGATGGCCGGATCGACTTGCGGTCCACTCGAAAGGCCGCGCGTCAAGGGCTTCGGTTGTAATGCGTTGACAATCCTGTCTGCGGAAACGGTGCCGTCGGCCGCAAGCGCCAGCCCTGCCGTCATCGACAGTGCGGCGCTGATGGTAATCGCCTTGCCAAACAACTTCTGAAAGCCGGTCATTGTCGTATCCTCGTGGGTTCACGCCTGCAAATACGTCGGCATAGCGTTTGATGGCGGGAGGATAGGGCGGGTTCAAAGCCAAGAATGTGACCTGCGTCACATTGAAGAACGGCAGCCCGCCTCGTCCGTATTTGCGCCCCCCGCAAAGGCCAGCCCCCAGCGCGGTGTCCCGCGAACGGTTTCGACGCCTCGGCAGCTTGAGTGAGCTAGATCACGGTTCATCCCCCTAAACCGGATCACATTGTCCTCATCAGATCGGCCCTGGATGAACCTGACGGGCCCACGATGGACGGATTTAGATTAGGGGAGAATGGACCATGCGCTTCTTGATCGCAGCAATGACAGCCGCAGCATTCCTCGTCAGCACTGATGCGGCCCTCGCTGACAAGCGTGTCGCCTTCGTGGTCGGCAACGGCGCCTATAAGAATGTCGCGCCACTGCCGAACCCGGCGGTCGACGCCAAATCGATGGCCAAGGTCTTGCGCAATGTCGGTTTCGACGTCGTCGAAGGCACGAACCTCACCCGCGACCAGATGACGGAAAAACTGCTCGACTTCGGCAAGAAGGCCGAGGGCGCCGACGTCGCGGTGTTCTTCTATGCCGGCCACGGCATCGCCGTTAACGGCACCAACTACCTGTTGCCGGTCGATGCCGACCTCAAATCCGAAATGGACGTCAAGCTGGGCGCCGCCATCAATGTCGATCTCACGCTCGAACAGACCATGAGCGATGCCAAGGTGAAATTGGTGTTTCTTGATGCCTGCCGCGACAACCCGTTCGCCGCCAAGATCCGCTCCGCCAAGGCGACCCGCAGCGTTGCCGTAGGGTCAGGCCTCGCCGAGATGAAATCCGGCGAAGGCACGCTGATCGCATTCGCGACCGGTCCGGGACAGACCGCGCTCGACGGCGAAGCCGGCACCAACAGCCCGTTCACCCGCGCGCTGATGGCCAACATCGCCGCCCCCGGCGTCGAGATTCAGCAGGCGATGACCAAGGTCCGCGCCCAGGTCAATGAAGAGACCGGCAAGAACCAGCTTCCCTGGGGCCACACCAATTTGATCGGCACCGTCTATCTCAACCCGGTCGGCGCTCCCGCAGCGGAGGCGTTGAGCACGCCCACCGTCCCCAGCGGCCCGGTCTCGGAAGTCGAGCTCGAATTCTGGCGCTCGATCAAGGACTCCAACAAGGTGGAAGAGCTCAACGCCTACCTGACCAGCTATCCCAACGGCCAGTTCAAGTCGCTGGCGCTGACCCGAATCGCCTCGCTGCAGGATGGTCCCACCAACGTCACCCGCAACCTGACCACTGGCATCGACCCCGCGACCTTCACAGAGGAAGCCGATCAGGTTTCGGAAGGCCAGATCGGTCTCGACAAAGGCCAGCGCCGCGACGTGCAGCGCCGCCTCAACGGCCTCGGCTTCGACACCAGGATCAACGGCAGGTTCGATGAAGCAACCCGTGGCGTGCTCAAGCGCTGGCAGGCCGCGCGCAACTATCCCGCCACCGGCTATCTGAACCAGCTCCAGCACAAGGCGCTGCTCTCGGAGATCGTCTCGGCCCGCGTCGTTCCCTCCGACGATTCCGACGACGAGAGCGTGCATCATTCCCGCCGCTCGAGCGGCGGCGGCGGCCGCCACTACCGTGGCGGTGGCGGCCCTGGCGGCCTCTTCGGCGGCATGATGGGCGGATTGTTCCGCCGCTAATGGGTTCGGTCACGAACACCATCAAGGAAAAGGCGGCCTTGGGCCGCCTTTTCCGCGGCTCCGCGGTGCCGCTCGCTACGAGCGTTGACATGCGATGCACATGTGTTTATGTTTTGTACATGACGATGATACAAATTCGAAACGTGCCCGATGCGCTGCATCGGCGGCTCAAGTCGCGTGCGGCGCTGGCGGGTATGTCGCTCTCCGACTACCTGCTCAGCGAGATTCGTCAGGTGGCCGAGCGACCGACGCTCGAGGAATTGCGAGCCCGTCTGGAGCGGCGCCCGGCAATGACCCCTTCGGTGGCGCCGGCGCAGGCAGTCCGCGCCGAACGGGATCGCCAATGATCGTTGTCGATGCTTCGGCGGTGCTCGAAGCGCTGCTTCGCACGCGGGCCGCCGCTGTGGTGGAGAGGTGGCTGTTCGACCCGTCGCACACGTTGCACGCGCCTCATTTGCTCGATGTCGAAGTGGCCCAAGTGGTTCGCCGGTATGCAGCGCACCGCGAGATCGACGGTGAGCGCGGCCGAATGGCTCTCGCCGACCTCGCCGACCTTCCCTTGCACCGGTATCCACACGATTTCCTTTTGTTGCGCGCCTGGGATTTGCGGAACAACCTTACTGCCTATGACGCCATGTACGTCGCCCTTGCGGAAGCGCTCGATGCGCCGCTACTCACCCGCGACAAACGTCTCGCCGCCTCGGCCGGCCATCATGCGCGGATCGAACTTGTGTGAAAGCACGGCATCGGCGTGGCGCCGGCGCCGTTTTTGTGGTGACTTGGCAGACGAAAAGTTTCAACGGGGCGATCTGGTCCTAAAGCGGTCGCGAGAGCGCCGGGCTGCGAACAACAAATCGGCCAGATGCGCGCTCAAGAACACAGTTCGCCAAGAAAAAAAGAAGCAAAAACAGAAAAAGCAACCGAGCTTAGCAGGGTACGTGTTTCATCCAGTAAGAAAACAGAACGAGTATTTGGGGTATCGAGCGGGCGTGCCGGGGATAGGTTCCACAAGCTCAATGCCGATCCTGATCGGCGCAGCCATGATCGCGGTGGCGATCCTGTTGTCCACGTTCGTCACTGCGCTGGGGACCCGTTACGTCGGGATCGAAGGTCCGAGCGACGAAACCGCGTGGCTGATCGACCGGCTCACCGGCAACGTCTACCGGTGTCAGGCCCAGGGACGCGGCAAGGCGTCGTGCGACCCGGAAATCGCAACCGGCAGCATCGCCGCGCGGCCGAAACCGCAATAGTGGGGATGCTCTAAAGTGGCGATGCTGTAATCGGCGATCGGGCCAGACCGCGCAGGGCTAGTGCGCTGCAGCGCAGCACACAAAAATGTCTTCTTCCGGAAACGTACGGGGTAGAGAATACGTATCCCGATAGCCAGCACTTCGCTGGTTTTTTCCCAAGGGAGGTCCGAGATGAGGATACTGATCGCTGCCGCCATGCTTTCGACGTTCGCCTTCACTCCTGCTTCCGCCGCAATGATGAAGTGTAGCTCGGAGAACTTGGCCAAATCCTCCGCCATGATGATGACCATGCCAGACACGCCGGCCAAGCGCGCCGCCGACAAGGAAATGGGCATGGCCAACACGGACATGAGCAAGGGCAACATGCGCGGCGGTTGCATGCACTATATGAAGGCGCAGCAGAGCGCGTCGGCGAAGTAAGGCCGCCACGACATTCTCATGACGCAGGCCGCGCTGCCCAGCAGCGCGGCATTTTCTTGGTGCGCCTCTCCTCTGTTGGGCGAATCCCGCTACATTAGCGAGCGATGTCCCGCGACGGCAAATCTCATCTCCTGACCAAGGCCGAGGCCCGGCGGATCTGGTTACGCGCGCAGCGGCTCGACACCTTGGTTCCGTTCGGCGAGGGCCCGGGCGCGACCGCTGCCGCGGTCGAACATCTCGGCTATGTGCAGATCGACACCATCAACGTCATCGAGCGCTGTCACCACCATATTCTCTACACCCGCATTCCGGCCTACCGGCGCGCCGATCTGCGTCAGGCCCAGAGCATCGACAAGAGCGTGTTCGAATACTGGACGCACGCTCTGTCTTACGTGCCGGCCAAGGACTTTCGCTTCTTCCTGCCGGCCATGAAGCTGCACAAGCGAGAAGGCCATCGGTGGGTCCGTTCGGTCAGCCCGGCAGACATGCGCAAGGTGATGCGGCTGATCAGGCGCGACGGCGCGCTGACCATCCGTGATATCGAAGACGACGTGTTGACGGAGAAGCAACATCTGTGGGCGAGCCGCAAGCCGTCGAAACGCGCGTTGCAGCTCGCCTTCTATACCGGCGTGCTTACGATCTCGGAGCGCAACGGCATGCTCAAGACCTATGAATTGATTGAGCGCCATTTCGGCTGGGACAAGCCGCCAAAGCCGGCCTTGGCGACCGAGGCCACCGCCTACCTGCTCGACCGCGCCTTGCGCGCGCAGGGGGTCGTGAGCCTGGACTCGGTCTGTCACCTCGATGCGCCGAGCAAGAAGGCGGTCCGTCGCCTGATCGAGCAAAGGGTTCGCCGCAACGAGCTGGTGCCGGTCGCGGTCGAAGGCGCGGGCAAGCAAGAGCATTGGGCGTGTCCGGAGATATTGCAGGAAGAGCAACAAGAACCGCGCGAAGGCGCCTCCGGGCTGGTGCACATTCTGTCGCCGTTCGATCCCCTGATCATCCAGCGCAAGCGCACCCATCTGTTCTTCGATTACGAGCACCGTTTTGAGGCCTATGTGCCGAAGGACAAGCGCCTGTTCGGCTATTTCGCGCTACCGGTGTTGGTTGGGGACGAGATTGTCGCGGCGATCGATCTGAAGACTGATCGTCAAAAGCGAAAATTGCTGATGCAGAAATGGAGTTGGGTCGGCAAGGGTGCCGGGCGTGGTGGACGGAAGGACCTGAAGCGCCGCATCGAGGAGGAGCTCGATCGCTTCGAGCGCTTCCAGCTCGCGGATTGAGGTAGTTTTCATCTCAAAGCAGCGGGGAACCCTCGGCTTCCGCCCTGGTTGGTCCGGATAAACATTTCCTGGGAAGCAGCATGGCCAAGGACAAATCGGTTTTGGAGAAAATCTCCGACAAGCTGAAGGACATCGCCGACACGGCTTCCAAAGCTGCCAAGGACGCATTGAAACCGGAACAGCCGGGGAAGGCGGAGGAACGAATGGCAGCCTATGTGCCGCTCGCGGCCGATGGCCTGGTTTCCGATCCCATGATGGTGCCGCCGGTTACCGATACGCCCGCGAGGAAGAAGCGAGCGCCGAAACGCGCCGCGAACAGGGCGAGCAGGAAGAAGGTGGCGAAAGCTCCCGCAGGCAGAGCAAAACCAGCGGCGAAAAAAACGAGCGGCAAAGTCGCAAGCAACACCACGAGCACAGGTACAAAGGCGGTTGCGCGGACGGGCAATAAAGCAACGACGAAATCGCGCCGGCGCGTGCGTCGATAGACGCAATCCGGTCCTGGTCTCCAGTGGAGACCAGACTATCTGATCCCCTTGATCAGCATTCGGCAGATGTCGGTGACGAACGATTTTGCCTTGGCCGGCGCCACATGCAGCCGCCGGTGCAGGATTTGCGTGACGACGCCCTGAAGGGCTGCCACGAATATCGCGGTGCGCTCGATCACAATATCGGGCGCCATCCCGGTGCCTGCAAAACCCACTGCGAAGACCTGCAGCGCGTCGATGACGGCGGCTTCAAGATCGGGAAATCCGCCTTCGGTATTGATGCGCGCGCCGCCCATCAAATGAAACAGATTCGCGTGATCGCGCGCGAACAGGAAAAACTCGACGCTGGCGGCGACCAGCGCCGGCTCGCCGGGCGCCTTGCGGGCGGCTGATCTCTTCAGCCGCTGCGCAAGCTGCTGCCAGCCTCGCTCGGCAACGCGCGCCAGCAGCGACAGCTTGTCCGGAAAATGCCGATAGACCGCGCGGTGATTGACGCCGGCATCGCTCGCAAGCTCGCGCAGGCTGATCGACTCCGCACCATCGGCTTCCAGCCGCACCAGCGCCGCATCGAGCAGCGCTTCCGGCAAATTACCATGCCGGAACGTGTCGCGTTGGCGCGGCGGCCTTGTCGCCATTTCCTCAGTCCCCACTGATTTCTCAGGAAAATTTATCACCCCTTGACGGCAAAGCGAAGCATCCCATATGTCTCCAGTGGAGACAATCGGACGGATTGCCTCTCGCTGCCGGGCGAAGCGGTCCTGGCGGCGCTCAATGGCTCTCTTTCTGAAATACAGGAGCAATCATGACGAACGCTGCTCTCGATCGCGCCAAGTTCATTATCTTCCCGCCCGTGATACCGTATTCGGCGCTTGCGATCGCCTGCATATTGCAGTGGCTGGTGCCCCTTGGCGTCGTAGAAAATATCGATCTCGACTGGCGGATCGGGGTTGGCGCGACGATCGTTGTCGCGGGCCTGGCGGTCATGGCTGCCGGTCATCGCGCGCTGGTGCGGCATGGCACCAACGTCAATCCGTTGCGGCCGACGACCGCGCTGGTCACCGACGGCGTATTTCGGCGCACCCGTAATCCGCTCTATGTCGGCGTGTCGGTCGCGTTGTGCGGGATCGCATTGATATTTGCGCTGGACTGGATGCTGATCCTGATCGTTCCGGCTTGCGTGATCCTGCGCTTCGCGGTCGTCAGGCGCGAGGAACTCTACCTCGAGCAAAAATTCGGCGATGCCTATCGTCGCTACAGGGAGCGCGTGCCGCGCTACTTCGCGGGCAATTGAGCATTGGCCGCTTTCGTCAGCAGTGAAACGCGGGCCGCACGCGCGGCACGACCGGCGTTGCCAAAAATTATTTCTCGGAAGGAAAAATCATGGTCAAATCGCTTTTTCGCATCAGCGTTTCCCTGGGACTGGCCGGCATGGGGCTCGGCATTTTCATGGGGATCGGCAGGATTTCACGTTGATGCCCGCGCACGCGCATCTGAATTTGCTCGGCTTCGTCGCTATGTTTTTGTCGGCGCTGTACTACCGCGCCTTTCCCGAAGCCGCCGCGAGCCGGCTCGCGCCGTACCAAGCCATCGTCAGCGTGGTCGGCGCGATGGCATTTCCGATCGGCATCGCCTGCGTGATTCTCGGTGGACACCAACGCTTCGGATCCGTGGTGGTGGCCGGCGCGCTCACGGTGCTGCTCGGCATGGCGTT